>FWPU01009756.1_pt1 | contig 14853 bp, 16 predicted proteins | sample 2228361 | NCBI WGS metagenome assembly FWPU01 (sample SAMEA103939777, study PRJEB20133) | metagenome
CAAATTTCTAAAAAGGATTTGTTGGGGTAGGTTTCATCAGTAGGCTTTGTATATGACTCATTTATTGAATCCCACACAATTGTATAAGGTATCATTTTATTCAAAAATACATCAAAAGTTTTACCTGGAATAATAGAATCTTTTATAATTGTATCAATAGGATTTCTATCTTTATGTGGTTTTATTCCCCATGTTTCTTGACTTCCGCTTCTGCCGTGAACAAAAAGAATAGGATAGGGTTTATAAGGGTCTGCTTTTACAGAAACAAGGGATCCCAAAAGAAATAAAATTATAAATACTTTTTTCATAATTCTTTCTCCTTTTTAAGGTTTAATTCTAAAAAGTTTTGTGCCATTGCGTTTATAAACTGCCGTGCCACCTATAAATAATTCTCCACTAAATGACCACCACCATGCTTCAAAAAAAAGTGTATCCTCAATAAAGGAATCGAGATACAATATAATATTTTTGTCAATTTTCCAATCTGCACATAATATTGCGTTACTATCTGGAGGTCCCCAATCTAACACCATTAATCTATAACGAAGACTATCTATAATATTCCCCATGGTATCGTAAATAAATGTTTTATTACCGCTTCTGAACGCAATTCTTCCCCCATCTGAGCTCCAAGCCGGATGTGTTGCATCTGTATCCCCTACTATCTGATGCTCATTTGTTCCATCTATATTCATTATCCAGAGTCCTTTTCCAGGTTTTACATATACTAATTTATCTCCGGTTGGAGAAAGGTCAGGATACCATCCAGAACCTATTTCTTTTAAATCTGAGCCATCTCTCTTAACACGGTAAATCTTATAACCATGCACTGCTATCGCAAAAACAACCCAATCACCTGCTGAAGATGTATTTGTAGGTGCACGATTCCACTCGCTATCCCATAACTTTGCTATTCTTTTATATCCTGTTCCATCAGAATTTACCTCCCACAAATACCCAATTTCTCTGTTATCCACAAGGTCCTCTATACCAAAAATACTTCTCCTATATTTCTGCCACCAGTAAACTTCTATAAAAACTATTTTATTATCAGAAGTCCAATTTGGTGCCTCATACCTCACAGACTCATATTCCTTATAACCACAACTAAAAAATAAAACAACCAAATAAAATATAAAAATCTTTTTCATAAAACCTCCAAGTTTAAGTTAAAAATTTAAACAAAATAAAAAACTTTTTTCAAATAAAAGTAAAATTTTTGTTTCAATATACTGTAAAATCTTAAACTGCTATATTTTTTACTCTTTTTCATATTTTTTGCATCTCATTTTAACTTTATACTTGTAACTTGTCACTGAATTTTCACCCTATCTCAATTCTTCCGGGATAACAGATAGTTTATAGTTAATAGTTTTTATTTTTAATTCATTCGGTTTATCTTGTATTGTGAATCCTATATCCTAGAGCATTGAGTCGTGCATTGTATATCAGATAATGTGATTCAGAGCCTTATTTAATCTGTTATGAACTGTAATTCGTAAAGTTTTTTGTAAAGAGGAGATTTTTTCAAGAGTTCCTCGTGTTTGCCAATTCCTTTAATTTCACCACCTTCAAGTAAAACTATTCTATCTGCTCTTAAAACGGTTGATAGTCTGTGAGCTATTACAAATGTTATTTTATCTTTTTCAAGCCTTTCAAGGGATTCCTGAATTTTTTTCTCTGATTCTGAATCAATTTGAGAGGTTGCCTCATCAAATATTATTATCAGAGGCTTTTTAATGAATGCTCTTGCAATAGCTATTCTCTGTCTTTCCCCTCCTGATATATTAACACCCCTTTCCCCTATTTTTGTTTCCAGAGCCCTGGGTAATGACTTGACAAAATCATAGATTGCAGCATCTTTCACTGCCTTCCATATATCTTCTTCTGAAACCTTGTTGTTTCCATACACGAGATTTTCATAAAGGGTTCCTGAGAAAAGAAAAACATCCTGAGGAACAATGGCTATTTTTTTCCTGAGTTCTTTTAGATTTAATTCTTTTATTTCTTTATCATCAAAAAATATTTTCCCTTTTGTTGGAAAGTAAAAGCCTGAAACAAGGTTTACAAAGGTTGATTTTCCTGCACCTGAAGGTCCAACAAGAGCTATTTTTTCATCAGGTTCTACAGATAAATTTATATTTTTTAAAGCATATTTTTCACCATCATAACTAAACCATACATTTTTGAAATTTATTCCTTTGTTTATTTTGTTTATAATATAAATTCCACCTTTTTCTTCTTCTTTTTCTTTGAGAAGTTCTATTACCCTTGAAATTGCTGCTATTCCCTGCTGTATATTACCCCATGCATTGGTGATTGTTTTGAAGTGCTGCAAAAGAGAGAGCGCACCCGCTATGAATACGAGAAATTTTTCAGGTGAAAGTTTTTTATCCATAAAAATTAGTTTTCCTCCGTAAAGAAAGATAAAAATAGCAAGTAAGGCAACCAGAAACTCGGTTAAAGAAGGTGAAAGGTATCTCATATTTTCAAATTTCAGCATCTTTTTAAAATATTCTTTTGTTCTCTGACCGAAATTTTTTATTTCTCTTTCTTCCTGGACAAAGGCTTTTATTGTTTTTATTCCGTAAGTTTTTTCCACGACAAAGGCGCCTATTTTACCCATCTCTACCTGAAATCTCTTTGCTTTTCTCTTTAATGAATTGCCTATTTTTTTGACAAGTAAGATAAGCGGGGGGATAAATATCAAGGAAAAAAGGGAAAGTTCAAGCGATGCCCAGAAAAGGACAAAAAGATAAATTAAAATGGTCATAATATCTCTTATTATCAGAAACCATCCATTGGTTAGAGCATATTTTATGTAAAGAATGTCATGGGTAAATCTTGAGGCTATCTCCCCTGTTTTCTTATTTGAGAAAAATGATAGAGGAAGATTTAAAATTTTTGAAAAAAGCATGTCCCTAACATCTTTTGATATGCCTTCCTGCACAACAGCGTTTAAGAATTTTGAAAGATATTCAAAAAGGGCTTTAAAGAAGAAAAGCAGTAAAATTATGGTACCCATTTTCCAAAGAATAGGGACTCCTGGTTCTGAAACAAGGTATTTACCTATGAAATGGAATATTCTATCGAGAATGAAATTACCTTTGGGAGGGGCTTCGTTATAAAATATGACTTTTAAAAAGGGAAAAAGAACACCTACTGTAAGCCCCTGAAAAAGGGAAAAGAAAAATGTGCAAACTATAAATGCAAAAAATAAAAGTATTCTTTTTTTGAAAAAGGGGAAAAGAAAACGGTAATTCTTCATCTTTTTTTTCTCTTGGTTGATCTCGGTATCCCTATTTCTTCTCTTATCTTTTGAACTGTTCTTCTTTTTATTTTAATCCCATCCGCCTGTAAAATCTCCGCTATCACCTTATCGGTAAAAGGGTTTTTCTTATCTTCTTTATTCACAATTTCTTTTATCATTTCTTTCACTTTTTCCCTTGACATTCTCCCGCCCTCTGATTTTATACCGCCGGGAAAAAAGAATCTCATCTCAAAAATACCTCTGGGTGTATCTATATATTTGCCTGAAATAAGTTTGTGGAATGTGGAACTTTTTACGCCAATTTTTTGAGCAGCATCACTCTGGGTGATAGGAAAAACTTTGTTGCTCTTCCCTTCAAAAAAGTCTTTGTTATGCTCTATTATGAATTCGGTAACTTTAAAAAGGTTAATTTTTCTCTGCACAAGAGCTTTGAAAATATCAACTGCTTTTTGTAGATGTTTTCTCAAAACTTTTTTTTCCTGAGAAGAAAGGGATTTTGATTTTATGATTTTCAGGTATCTCCGGTTGATTTTTATTCTGGGAAGTTCTGATTCGTCAACAATGGGAATTAAGTTATTTCCTCTTTTTATGACAACTACTTCGGGGTATACATATCCTGTCTGTTCCTTAGAATACTTAAGAGCAGGACGGGGTGAAATGGTTCTAACCAGCTTGAAAACCCTATCCATTTCTTTATCACTTAGATTAAATTTTTCTTTTATTTCATTAATATCTTTGTTTTCACATAAACTCTGAACACATTTCACAACTGTTTTTATGATTTTGTCCTTTTCACCTTTCTCTCTGAGTTGAACTTCTACACACTCAGCAATGCTTTTTGCGCCTATTCCAATAGGGTCAAAGCTCATAAATTTTTTCCTTATCTCTTCAAATTTACTTTCACTCACCCCAACAAACTCTGCAAGTTCTCCAGAAGATTTTTCAATATAGCCATCTCTGTTCAAATTTTCCAGAATAACAAAAGCAATTTTTCTGTCTATATCTTTTTTAAAATAAGCCTCTATCTGATATGTTATTCTTTCATAAAGGGAAGGGGGTGGAGCAGCCACAAGTTCCATAGGGTCATCTTTTTCTTCATCATAAGTTTTTTTCAAATAGTATACATCCTCGCCCATTCCCTGAATAAATTCTTCAAGTTCAAAATCTTCTTTTTCTTCTTCCTCTTCTTCACCATGCTCAGTTTTTTCATCGAGGAATACATTTGTTTCAAGTTCTAATTTGAGAAATTCTGCGAGTTCTATTTTAGACATATGAAAAAATCCCAACAGGATTCCCATAAAGGGTGTGAATTTTGTCTCAACTCTCAGGGTCTCTTTATGGAAAAGTCCTTTTTTCTCTCTCATAGTCTGAATTTCTCACCGAGATAAATTCTTCTCGCCTGTTCATCATTTACAAGAAATTCGGAATTGCCTTCAAGAAGGACCTTACCTTCATAAATTATATATGCTCTGTCAGTGATTTCAAGGGTTTCCCTCACATTATGGTCTGTAATTAAGACCCCTATCCCATATTTTTTAAGATTTACAATTATTTCCTGGATTTCTTCTCTTGTCTTAGGGTCTATGCCTGTAAAGGGCTCGTCAAGCAGTAAAAATTTGGGGTTTAATACAAGGCTCCTCGCTATTTCCACCCTGCGTCTTTCTCCTCCTGAAAGGCTATATCCATAGGAATCTCTGAGATGAGCCACTCCCATCATCTCCATAATCTCTTCTGTTTTGTTTTTGCACTCCTCTCTTTTAAAACCATTTATTTCTAAAACACCATATATGTTATCATATACTTTCATTTTTCTGAAGATTGACGCTTCCTGAGGAAGATAACCTACTCCCATTCTCGCTCTCTTATACATCGGTAAAAGTGTAATATCCATATCATTAAGATACACCTTACCACCATTCGGTTTAATAACACCTGTAATTATGTAAAAGGTTGTTGTTTTACCTGCACCATTTGGACCAAGAAGTCCCACTATTTCTCCTCTTTCCATATCAATTGATACTTCGTTAACTACTGCTCTTTTTTTATAAACTTTAATAAGTTTTTCAGTCCTTATCCTGTCCTTCATCTTTTTTTACTCTGTTCAAAAATATAAATCCACTCGCCTTTTCGAAACCTTCAAGTTTTTTAATTTCTCCATTTTCGTCAAAAAATGCGTTTATGTTAGAAGTGTTAATTATAACCTCTTCCTCTTTTTCTGTCAATATTCTGAGGTTTGAATTGTTTTCAAGTAAAGCCTTTTCTATTTCTCTGTCTTTGAATTTTAGTATTATTTTATCTCCTTTTGCCCTGCCTTTCTCAAAATAAAAAACAGGATTACCTAAAAGATGTGCTGTTTCTTCTTTCTGAAAATACACAAGAGTGTCACTATTTGCTTTCTCTTTTTTGCCCTGAATTTCAACATCTCCAATAAGGTAAAGGGTATCAGATAGGACATTTATTTCTCTGCCATGCATTATGATTTTGTCTTTATCTGATTCCAGTTCAACCCTGTCAATCATTCTGACTCTGCCCCTTTTGGTTTTAAAGTTATAGTCTGCTTCTTCGCAAAAAATTTTGAACCTCTTTTTTTTCTTTTCTATCAGAACATTTTTTTTTGCAAAGGAAGAGTCGTTTTTTGAAGAATAAAATATAAAATCAGCTGAAATAAACTCCTCCGGTGTCTCAACTTTAACATTTTCAAAAAACTGTGCCTCTTCTTTTAAAAAATCATATTTAGCTCTTAGACACGAAACTTTTATGTTTTCCCCCCTTATATTAACATTCCCTGACATAAGACCTGAATCTATTTCTTCTTCCTTAAAAATCATTGCACTATCCCCCATTATAACTGTCTTCCCATCGGTTAACCTTATGTTACCTTTTGCAACTATTATTTCAATATTTTCCTGGGGTATTATTTTTATAACATCTGCTTCATAGGTAATCTTTAAAATAGTGAAAAACAGTAACAGTTTCACTCTTTTTCTTCTCCTGTAACTCTCCCTCTTATTATTATTTCTTTAAGATTTTTTTCTGTAACAAATCCCTTTCCATAGGCTATATTACCTCTATGATAAAGAGCAACATCCTTGTCTGATTTCGCTATCTTCAAACTGTCTATCCATAAGGCTTCCTGGGTTAAAAGACTCTCCTTTTCGGTTTTAAGAACGACATTTTTTTTTGCCAGGATGTTCAAACTTTTCCTGTCAACCCATCCTGAATCTGCCCTCAATTCCCCGGTTTTCTTTGCCAGGGAATCATAAAAAATGACTTTAAAATCAATAAGAAGTACACTGTCCTCTTTATCTGCAACATGGGAAGCAAATAGCTCAAAAGAAGGGATATCCCTTTTACTTTCTACAAGATGGACTTTTTCAAAACCTGATGGCATATTATTTTTCTTCTCTTTGCTTTTCTCACCACACAGGCTGAGAAGTAAAACAATTATTAATATTATCTTCTTTTCTTCCATTTTCTTACATATCCAAATCTGTCATGAATCCATGTCCATTGTTCAGGATTTTTCCTTATCCAGTATTCAAAATTTTTCATTATAGTCCCCATATCTGTATCTTCATTTCCAGATAGTTTAAAATCCTTAATTTCTATTTTATACCTGTTATGTTTTTTAAATATCCCCATTAATACAATCTCAGGTTTAACTTTATAGGCAATTGCAAGGGGTCCTTCAGGGGCCATAACTTTCCTGTCAAAAATACTGGTAACTCTTTTTTTAGTTCCAAAGTTGTGATCCATAAGGATTCCTACACATTCCCCTCTTTTAAGTGATTTTATTATCCTTATAGATTCCTTTGTATGGATAACATTTATGTCCTCTTTCTTTCTTAAAGAGTTTATAATTTCGTCAATTTCTTTTGTGTATATCCTGGAAACAACCACATTGACAGGATAACCTTTCTGCCTGAAATAAATGGGTATCAATTCCCACAATCCGAGATGCAAAGTAAGAACAAGAAGTCCATTTCCTCTTTTGAACTTGCTCTCAAATATATATTCACCTTCAACTTCCACAAAATCTTTTATTTTCTCTCCATTCCTGTGGATCCATAGAAGGTCAAAGGAATAACCTGATAAGTTTTTAAAGTATTCTTTTAAAATACTTTTTTTAAAGCCCGCTGTTTTAAGAGTCCATTCACCTATAACTCTGAATCTGGTGAGAAAAAAATAAAAGAACATAGATAGGATTTTAAGGAAATGTTTTAAAATTGCAAGGGGTATTGTGTTCAGAAATGAAAATAAAAATTTTATAATCAAGCTTATTATTCTTCTTTTCAGACTTTTCCATACTTTTGTCATTCAAATAACTCTTTCCCTCATAAGGTCATGAAGATGGATGATGCCAATGGGTCTTTCTTCATCATCAACTACTATGAGGGCGGTAATTCCGTAATTTTCCATCTTTTTTGCGGCAACAACTGCAAGGGAATCCTGGTCTATCACCTTCGGATTTGTTGTCATTGCATCTTTTGCGGTTAAAGAAAAAACCCTGTCTGTCCTCTCAAGTAACCTTCTTAAATCTCCGTCAGTTATGACTCCAATAAGTTTTCCTTCATCATCAATCACTGAAGTAATACCTCTTTTAGTGGTCATCTCAAGTATCACATCCTTCATGGGGGCATCATGTTTAACCACTGGGACATTCTTTTCTCCTGTGAGCATCATATCTTTAACCTTCAACCAGAACTTCTTGCCTATGTCACCCCCGGGGTGAAGTGCGGCAAAATCATTCGCTTTAAATCTTTTCAAATCCATCAGAATCATTGCCATGGCATCACCAAGAGCAAGAACCATTGTTGTGCTAACAGTAGGAGCCATGTCAAAAGGACAGGCTTCTTTTTCAATATTTATTATTATAGATATGTTACTTTCCCTGGCGAGTTCTGAGTTTCTGTTAGAAGTGATTGATATTATAGGGATATTCCTCCTTTTTAAAAAGGATATTATTAGTGCGATTTCATCGGTTCTTCCACTTTTGGAAATTGCTATAACAATATCTTTCTGGTCAACAACCCCGATATCTCCATGAAGAGACTCTGAAGGGTGAAGATAAAGGGCAGGGGTTCCTGTAGATGTTAAAGTAGAGGCAATCTTTTTGGCTATTATTCCCGACTTTCCTACACCCGTCACTATTATCTTTCCCTTACAGGACATGAGAAGTTCTATCGCTTTCAAAAAATCTTCATTTATACTATCAAAAAGCCCTTGAAGACCTTTGATCTCAAGTTCTATAACCTCTTTTGCTTTTTCAATAATCCTCTTTTTATCCATTTTTTAACTCCACTTCTTTTAAAGGGGTATAAATTGGTCCATCTGGATTAAGTTCACTTTTAAATAAAATAACCCTTTTTATCTCAAAATCCTCATTAAAGTTTTTTTTCTTAAAATTTATTTTGCCCTTTTTCTTTACCCGAGCTATTGTGATATGGGGATGAAAATTTCTCTTTTCTCTCAAAACACCTATTTTCTCAAGTTTTTTCTCCATAAAATCAAAGATTTCCTTAATTTTCTCTTCCGGGTGTATACCCACCCATAAAACTCTTGGAAATCTAAAATCTGGAAACGCTCCTGATTCACTTAAATATACTTTAAATGTTTTAAATTTATCCTGAACATCATCCAGAATTTTAGATATTAAGGGTATCTTACCTTCCTCAATCTCACCTATGAATTTAAGTGTAATGTGCAAATTTTTCTTTTCCACCCACTTTACCCCTTTATTTTCTTTCTTTTCTTTATTAAAGGAATTATATAATTTGTTTTTTATACTTTCCGGAATCTCAATCGCAATGAATGTCCTCAAAATTCTTCCTCCTCAGGATATTCCTCATATTCCTCATAACCTTCATAAAACAGTTCTTCTTCCTCTTCAAGTTCTTCATCAAAAATGACTTCTATTGGACTGTCCTCATCTTCAAGTAAATCTTCCACCTCTTGATAAAACTCCGCACCGCAATCCAGACAAAAATAATAACCTCTATCTATTTCCTCAACATTCATTGAGCCACATTCTGGGCATATCATTTCAAAAAACCTCCTTTTCTAATAAATAAATTAATTTTGAGTTTTTTAATTTAAACTAAAAAGACATGTAAGTCAAATAAGAGTTAATTTATTTCCACATTGAAAAATATAATGAATTTATTTTATAATTCAACTTAATGAAGAATTATACAAAGAAATTGAAAGATATGCCGTTTTATGAAAGACCGAGAGAGAAACTTTCAAGACACGGTCCTGAATACCTTAAAAATCATGAACTACTTTCAATAATAATAGGTAAAGGAACCAAAAAAGAAGGGGTGTTTGAAATCTCAAAGAAAATCCTGGACCACTATGGAAACCTAAGATACACAGGTAATATTGATGTGGGAAAGATTCAAAAAATATTCGACCTTCCCTTTGTTGCTTCCTGTCAGATTGTAGCTTTTTTTGAACTGGCAAAAAGGCTTTTTTCAGGTAAAGGAGAAATTTATCTAAGGAACCCAAAAGAGGTTTTTGAATATGCAAAAGAAATTTCAAGAAGTAAAAAAGAGATATTTAAAGGACTTTATCTTGATGTCAAAAACAGGTTGATATATGATGAAATAATCTCGGTAGGGACAATAAATGCGAGTCTTGTTCATCCGAGAGAAGTATTCGGTCCTGCTATTAAGTATCATGCTGTTTCCATAATTCTTGTGCACAATCATCCCTCGGGTGACCCCGCACCTTCTGATGATGATATAAAGATAACAAAGTCTCTTTTAAAGGCATCAAAAATCATAGAAATAGAAATACTTGATCATTTAATTATTTGTAATGAAAAATACTTTTCCTTAAGGGAAAGGGGAATAATATGAAAAATTTAATTCAAATTTTCAAGGAAAACAATCTGGAAGATGCAGACTTTCTTGAAAAAATAATTGCAGACTTTAAAGAACCTGATGAAACAAATCTGACAGGTGATTTGATTGAAGCAGTATGGGAGTTTGAGGCAAAGGAAGACACCCCTATCCCACCTTTAAATCTTATGGAGTTTTCAAAAGCATTCAATCTTATAGAAATGTCAGTGGAAAAACAAAATTTTCTTAATGTAAGAATGATAAGGAACACACTTAAGAAACCAGAAGGTATGATTGAATATGTAACTCTTTTTTCCTTTACCCAGCCTACGGCTCCTCCACATGGAGAAGAATGCTGCCTTTTCCAAATGAGTGAAGGTAAATTTCTGATTATTGCCTTAAAAAGTATTGAGGAAAAGGGCATTGCAAAAAAATTCTTTAAAAAATTTAAAGTAGGAGATAAAGTGCTTTTTAAGAATTTTGAGATTGAAGAAATAATATATGAATTTAATGAGAAATACATAGAACCCCTGTTTTCCTGTTCTTTAGTAAAGGTAGATATAAAGAAAAAAAATCTTGATTTTCTTCTTCTGGGAGATATAAAGGGATGTGTAATAACTCCCAGATACCACCATACTCTTTTTCCTCAAAATATAACAATAGGTGGAGAACCCAGATTGAAATGTGATTTCTATTCTCTTTTCCTCATAAACCCTTCCCTTTTCCTTGTTTATACAGATGAATTACCCTTGGAAAAAATTCAAATACCTGATATAAAATTTGCTAAATTCGTAGAATTTGCGAATTTCATCCTTTCAAATCAAAAACGGGGAATGGTTATCTCACTTATACTTGCGGAAAGAAAGGAACTTGAATATCCAGGATAAAAAGGTTATAATCATTGGTGCTGGTGCTTCAGGAATGTCATTAGCCTATTTTTTATATAAAAATGGTGTATCAAATATTTGTGTATTTGAAAGGGAATTACTTGGTTCTGGTTCCACAGGAAAATGTGCTGGAATAGTTTCTACACAACTATGGAACGAAATAGATGTAAAACTTGCAAGAAGGAGTATGGAGATATTTGAAGAAATTTCCAGAAAAGCTTCTTATTTCAAGGTTTATAGAAAAGGTCTTATAAGTATTACCGGAGAGGAAAAGGGCAAAAGGTATATCAAAAAAATTTCAGATATATTAAAAGGAGAAAAAATAAAATATAAAATGTATGAGGGCGAGGAAGCAGAAAAAATTTTTCCTTTTTTAAAGGGAATCAGGGATAGAGTTATTCTACAAACCCCTGATGACCTTTATTGTGATTCAGGTATGTTCCTATACACTATTTATTCATATATTAGAAAGGAAAAAATTGATATTAAACTCTTAAGAGAGGTGGAGAGATTTAAAACATTGAACAGAGAGGTAAAAGGCTTATGGGTAAAGGGAATTTATTATCCCGCTGATATATTTATAATGTGCAGTGGAGTATGGAGCATAAAAATACTTGAAGAAATGGGAATAAAAATCCCTCTTCTACCCTACAGATCCCAGATAGCGGTATTAAGGAAAAAAGACACTATTGACATACCTATAATACATGACCTTGATAGAGGAGTATATATCCGGAGTGAATTCCCTGATAAAATTATAATGGGTGATGGAACCGAGACAAAAGAATCATCTCTTATTTTTAAAGAAAATCCTGATGAAGAATTTATCTATGGTGTTATTCCTGAAATAACAAATATTGTAAATGATTTTGAAAATGCCGAATATTTAGGAGGCTGGGCAGGACTTTGTGCTGCCACACCTGACAGGTACCCTTTAATTGGAAAAATCCCTGAATTTGAAAACCTTTATATACTTACAGGTTTCAACGGTTTTGGGTTTATGAGAATTCCCGCAATTGCTGAGAACTTCGCCTTTTATCTAACAGAAAGCAGAATGGAAATAGACATCTCATCTTATTTTCTCGAAAGGTTTAAGGGAAAAGAAATAGAAAAGTTTGAGATAAGAGAGGGATTTTCCTTTATAGATTAAAGATATGGAATATAAAGAGCCTCAGGTTTTTAAAAAAGTTTGAAGAGCTTTTTTTGTCCTGAATATTAATATAAATTTTTGATTTTCTTTTGACAAATAAGCTAAAGAGAGTTTCTTCATCTTTTCTTACCTCAATAAAATAGGGGACATTTTCTATATTCCCTCTGTATTTACTTGTGCCTTTGTTCTCAGAATTTATAAAAATTTTTCCCTGAGCCTCTATGTGTATTGTTGAATCCTTTAAAGTATCTTCCAGGATTATTTTTGATCTTTTTTTTGAAATTTCAATGTCTTTTAAGAAAAATCTTTTATTATCCTCACAAACAATTCTATAGTTTCCTGAAGGAAAACAAGGTATTTTTAATTCATTTTTACCAAAAAAAGACAAATCGCCAATTTTTAAAACAGGAGTTTCAAAATCTTTTGCTTTTAGATAAAGGTCAGGAAATGCAATCCTGTAATATAAAAAAAGAGAAAAGAATAAAAGAACTATTGAACAGATAGGAACAAACAGGGCATATAAAATTTTTTTACGATTCGATATCACATACTCTACCTTCCTCTCCATTGTTTGAGTTACCGCAACTTTTTCCACCACCCCAATAAAATCTTTCAGGATATCGTTTATTCTCACCATTCTTTTTTCTCCAAGAAGCTTTTCTATATCCCTCATCATTTCAGAAGCACTTTTATATCTTTTGTCTTTATTTCTTTCAATGGCTTTTTTCATGATCTTCAATACTTTTCCACGCCCTTTCATCTTGGTCTTTGGGATTGAAAAAATCCCTTTTTCTATTTTTAAAAGTATACTCGTTGTATCTTCCCCTTTAAATGGTTTTTCGCCAAAAATTATCTCGTAAAGTACAATTCCAAGAGAAAAAATATCTGATGAAGGGATAGGTTTTTCTCCTTTGACCTGCTCAGGTGAAAGATAATGGGGTGTTCCTATAACAATTCCTGGCTGGGTTATATCAGGCAGGTCCTCCCACCGTGCAACACCAAAATCAGTAAGCTTTACAAACCCATCCTTTGAAACCATTATATTTGAAGGTTTTATATCTCTATGAACAATACTTTTTGAGTGAGCATAATCAAGTGCCTTTAAAACTTCATAAATAATTAAAAGGGCAATATCCTGAGGTATTTTACCTCTTACTTCCATTATTTTGGAAAGGTCAAAACCGTCCACCCATTCAAAGGCATGGTAGATACTATCTTTTTTTGTGAAGGTTTCGTAAATTCTCACTATATTGGGATGATTCAAGAAGGCTGCAATCTGTGCTTCCCTTTCAAATCTCTCAATGACATTGTCAGGCAAACTCATCTTTGCTTCTTTTAGAAAAACATGTCTCTCAAAAGGAATCTGTATTGCTTTATAAACTTTAAAAAAAGAACCTGCTTTTATGGTTTCAATTGCCTTATAATTACTTATTTTCATAAATAACAACTCTGTTTTTACCTTTTGCTTTAGCTTTATACATCGCCCTATCAGCCTTTTCTATTGCCTCATCAAGTGAAAAAGCATTCCCCGGGATTACTGATATTCCTATGGAAATTGTAATTTTGAATCCGACTTTTTTTTCAACAAATTTGCTGATTTCATCTTTCAATTTTCTGGCAATTCTCTCTGCTGATTTCAACTCAGCATTTTTCAAGAAAAGCAGAAACTCTTCTCCGCCCCATCTTAAAGGAAAAGCATCAGAATAGTTTCTTAATAAAAAATCACCAAGTGAATTCAAAAGCAAATCACCTGCTCTATGTCCATAACTATCATTAAACTTTTTGAAATCATCTATATCCATAAAAAACACAGACAAAGGATAAACTTCACCTCCCCATTTTTTTATCTCATCTTCAAAAAATTTTCTTGAATAAAGACCTGTTAACGCATCTCTATAAATGTATAGTTCAAAATCTTTTACACTTTCCTGCTCAACAACTTCCTTTTTTAATTCCCTTGTCCTTTCATCAGGAATTTCCTCAAGTTCTTTTATCTCTATTTTAAAAACACCCACCCCTACCTTATCTCCTGTTTCAATCTTTGAAGAAGAAACAAGTTTACCATTTAAAAATGTACCGTTTTTGCTTTCACTATCTTCAAGAAATATATGGTTTCCTGTTCTTTTCAAAACACAATGTTTTCTCGAGACAAGAGGATCATTTAAAACGAGGTCACAATCAACATTTCTACCTATAACAATTTTCTCCTTTTCAAAAGGAATACTCTTAACAACTGTATTTCCCTTTTTAACTATTATGTAAAGCACTTTTTAATTATACTGGAATTAAAATTTATTTTCAATTTTCAGCATTTATTCTTGATTTAAATCTCCTGTACCTTATAATGCCGATGAAAAATATAATTACTGCAAGAGAAATAAAAATCCACCCTGTGATAAATGTCCATAAAAAAGTGAAAAACTTTATAAATGACCCACCTACAATCAGAAAGGCAAGAGAGGTTCTAACATAGGATAAAAAAGTTCTTTCGTTTGCCATAAAGGTTCTCTGAAGGGCAAGATAATCTCTATTAGATTTTTTTTGATCTTTCATTATTTTAATTATATTGAGGTAGTTTATTAAAAATCAAATTTGAAAAAAGGATGCTAAGCCTTTAAAATATTTAAAATTTAAAAGGAGATTCAACAATTTATATAATATTTACTGATCTGGATGGTACTTTGTTGGATGAGAATTATTCTG
>FWPU01009762.1_pt1 | contig 14841 bp, 11 predicted proteins | sample 2228361 | NCBI WGS metagenome assembly FWPU01 (sample SAMEA103939777, study PRJEB20133) | metagenome
CAGCGCCTCGCCCATCACGCCCCCGCCAACGATCGCGACCTTCATCCTCGCTCCCCGAACAGCGCCCGCCCAATCCGCACCATCGTCGCCCCTTCCTCAATCGCGACTTCGAAGTCGTCGGTCATCCCCATCGAGAGCTCCGCCAGCCCGTGCCGCTCAGCCAGCTCCCGCAGCGCCCGGAACACGGGCCGCACCTCCTCCGGGTCCGCCACCCTCGGCGCCACCGTCATCAGCCCGCACAGCCTCACCCCGGCCAGCTCCCGAGCTCGCGCCACGATCGCCCCAACCTGCTCCGGGGCCACGCCAAACTTCGTCGCCTCGCCGGCAACGTTTACCTCCAGCAGCACCGGCTGAACGGGCGCCGCTGCACGGTCCACCATCTCTAGCAGACGCAGCGAGTCGATGCCGTGGAGTATAGCAAAGCCCCCGCCGGCGACTGCCCGCACCTTGTTCGATTGCAGGTGCCCAATGAGGTGCCACACCGGCCGCGGCAGCCCGCGCTCCTTCGTGGCCTCGGCCACCGCCGCCATCTTGCCCAGCGCCTCCTGCACCCGGTTCTCCCCGAAGTCCACCTGCCCGTGCGCCAGCGCCGCGATCACTGCCTCCGCCGGCTGCCCCTTGCTCACCGCGATCAGCCGCACCTCGCCCGGGTCCCTCCCGGACCGCTCGCACGCCAGCGCGATTCGCTCGCGAACCGCTGCGAGCCGTTCGCCGATCCCCACGGCGCTCACGCCCATCCTCACGGCAGGTCCGGCGGGTGACGCGCCTCCCAGGCGCCACGCGCCACCACCGCCGCCACCACCACCCCCAGGAGCGCCAGGCCCAGCCACGCCGAGACCAGGAACGCCCAGAGAATCAGCACGAACCCCAGGATCGCACCGAACAGCAGCCCCAGCGGCAGCGCCAGCGCCTTGAACACCACCCAGATGATGATCAGCGTCTCCTTCCACGACCCCGGCGGCGGGTCCTCCGGCGGCGTGCTCGGCCCGTAGTAAAACCCCATGCCCAGAGTGTACCCCTACCTCCCGGTCCGCGGCGCCACCCATGCACGAGGGGCGGGGACACCGGCTGTCCCCGCCCCTCGCCTTCGGCCTGCTCTCTCCCGCGACCGAATCAGCCGCACTTGTTGTAGAAGCAGTTGTGGCACACCAGGCAGCCCTCCGCGTAGTACAACACCGCACCACACTCCGGGCAGCCCACGCCGCTCGCCACCGCATCGCTGTGCAGCTTCGCAGCCACGCTCGGCAGCGTGCTCTCCACCACCAGGTCCGGCGGAATGAGCGCCGGCTGCGCGGCCGCCTTCGAACCACCGAACTTCAGCTCCAGCCACCGGAAGACATAATCCACGATGCTCGTCGCGATCGGGATCTCCTTGTTGCTCGTCGGCCCACTCGGCTCGAACCGCGTGTTCTTCAGCTTCGAGGCCAGCTCCGAAAGCGGCACGCCGTACTGCAACGCATAGCTCGTCAGCATCGCCACCGTGTCCATCAGCCCCGAAACGGTCGAGCCCTGCTTCGAGACATTGATGAACACCTCGCCCGGCGTCCCGTCCTCGAACAGGCCAACTGTCATGTACCCTTCCTGCTCGCCAACCCGGAACTTGTGCGTGATCGCCTGCCGTTCATCCGGCAGCCGCCGCCGCACCGGCCCGGCCGCCTGCGCCACAATCGCCTGCGCCGCCTCCACCGCCTTCTCGGCGTCCGACTTCTCCGCGTGCTTCAGCACCTGGAACTCGCGCGACCCATCCCGGTAGATCGTGATCCCCTTGCACCCCGTGCGATACGCCAGCTCGTACGAGATCCGCACATCGTCGATCGTCGCCGAATTCGGGAAGTTGATCGTCTTCGAGACGGCGTTGTCCGTGAATTCCTGGAACGCTGCCTGCATGCGCACGTGCCACTCCGGCGCAATCTCATGCGCCGTCACGAACACGTCCTTCACCCACTGCGGCACCTCCGGCCGATCGGCCAGGTGGCCCCCCTCGGCCAGGAACCGCATCAGCTCCTCGCTGTAGAACCCTTCCGCGCGGGCCACCGCTTCGAACTGCTCGTTCACCTCCGTCAGCTCCGTCCGCTTCGTCGGGTCATTCTTGTCCAGGTAGTGCGAGCGAATGAACGCCAGCGCGAACACCGGCTCAATCCCACCCGAGCAGTTCGCGATAATGCTTAGCGTCCCCGTCGGCGCAATCGTCGTCCTGGTCGCATTCCGCATCGGGCGCGGCCCCTCCGCACCCCGCGGCCCGTACAGCGAATCCGCCCAGTCCGGGAAGTTCCCGCGGACGCGCGCCAGCTGCTCGCTCGCCGCATCCGCCTCCTTCTGGATGAACGCCATCACCTCCCGCGCCAGCTGCAGCGCCGCCTCCGAGTTGTACGGGATGCGCAGGTCGATCAGCATGTCCGCCCAGCCCATCACCCCGAGCCCAATCCGGCGAATCGCGTGCGACGTCTCCGCAATCTCCGGGATCGGGTAGTTGTTCATCTCGATCACGTTGTCCAGCAGGTGCACGGCCCGCCACACCGTCGTCTTCAACCGCTCGTAGTCCACCCGCTTCGCACCGGGCGCCCCCGTCGTGAACTGCTTCAGGTTGATCGACCCCAGGTTGCACGAGTCGTACGGGTACAGCGGCTGCTCCCCGCACGGGTTCGTCGATTCCACCGGCCCCCGCTTCGGCACCGGGTTCGCCCGGCTCGCATTGATCCGGTCGATAAAAATCACCCCCGGGTCGCCGTTCTTCCAGGCGTTGTGCACCATCTTCTCCCACACCTCCCGCGCATCCCGCTTCCCGATCGGCTCCCCCGTTTGCGGGTCGATGATGTCGTACGTCGTCCCCGCCTCCAGCGCCTGCATGAAGGCCTCCGTCACCGCGACGCTGATGTTGAAGTTCGTCAGCGTCACCATGTCCGCCTTCATCTCGATGAACTCATCGATGTCCGGGTGGTCCACCCGCAGGATCCCCATGTTCGCGCCGCGGCGCGTGCCCCCCTGCTTGATAGCCTCCGTCGCCGCGTCAAACACCTTCATGAACGACACCGGCCCGCTCGCCACCCCCATCGTCGTCTTCACCTTCGCGTTCGCCGGCCGCAGCCGCGAAAACGCAAAGCCCGTGCCGCCACCCGACTTGTGGATGATCGCCGTCTGCTTGATCGCCTCGAAAATCCCCTCGATCGAATCCGGCACCGGCAGCACGAAGCACGCCGAAAGCTGCTGCAGCTCCCGCCCCGCATTCACCAGCGTCGGCGAATTCGGCAGGAAGTCCAGCGACGCCATCAGCCGGTAGAACGACTCCTCCGCCGCCGCCCGGTCCGACTCCGTCCCGCCGAATCGAAGCTCCGCCTCCGCCAGGTTCCGCGCCACCCGCCGGAACACCTCGTCCGGCGTCTCCACCGCATCGCCCTGCTCGTTCCGCTTGGCAATGCGCCGCTCAATCACCACCTTCGCATTGTGCGAAAGCTCCGCAGGGCGAAACTCGCCCCCAAGTCCGGCAAGGTCGATCGTCGTCGTGACCATTGGGCTCCTCCCATTCATTCGGCCCGCGGGGCGGGACCGTAGCTTACGAACAAATGTACGGATTGGCTAGGGGCTCCAGCGGCCTGTACCCGCCGGAGCCTCCGCTTCGTCGTTTCGCCGAAGAATCGGCTCCCCCAGGCGCGTCCTCCCCAGCACCAGCGCACGGCCCGTGCCGTCCGCCACCTGCGCCGCCAGCAGCGTCGTCAGCCGTTCGGCTGCCGCCGCAGGCCCCAGCTCCTCGCCCATCGCGGCCAGCTCCTGGGGCCGCACCACCCGCATCGCCAGCAGGTATGCCTTCTCCGAAAGCAGCAGCCCACCAACGTCTGCATCGCCATCCGCAGTCGTGCGGATCGGCACCCGCGCAAGGCTCGCGTGCACCTCCCAGATCTTCATCGCGGCACCGCCGCCTGCTCACCGGTCCGGGCCATCGCCTCTCGGCCCTCGCGCGCAGCCCGCAAGTCAGTCGGCTCCGGATCCGGGAGGGCCAGTTGCAACGTCCGCTCCTCGAACGTCGGCACGCGCCCTGTCTCGAGCTGCTCCACCGCCTCCTTCAACGATTCGATGTCCGCGAAGGCCCGGTACACCGATGCGAACCGGATGTAGGCGATGTGGTCCAGCCGCCGCAGCGCGTCCATCGCAAGCTCTCCCACAACCTGCGATGGCACCTCCGCCCGGCCGTCCGCCATCACCTTCGCTTCAATCTCCGACACAATTTGCTCGAGCTGCCCGACCGAGATGTTCCGCTTCGCACACGCCGCACGCAGCCCCCGGAGCAGCTTCTCCCGCGAAAACTCCTCCCGCCGCCCGTCGCGCTTCACCACCTGCACGGTCGAAATCTGCACCAGCTCCACCGTCGTGAACCGCTCCCCACAGCGGATGCACTGCCGCCGCCGCCGGATCCCGTCATCCGTCGACCGGCTGTCCGTCACCCGCGAGTCCCGGTAGTGGCAGTAAGGGCAGCGCACCGCGACATAAACTCCTTAACCGTGTAGGCGCCTTCGCAGTTCCCCGCGCGGCGCACCGCGGATAATGTGCCAATATCTGGTGCCTGTCAAGGGGCTACCTACAAGATCTTGTGTCCAGCTCCTACGCTCACCGCCCCACTCCGCGGCCACCGCGCGCGCCAGCCCAGAAGTCGCACCCGGGCGAGTCCGTCCACGGGTGCAGCACGCCGCTCCCCGGGTGCAGGCACGTGCCACGCCCCAGCTCGCCATCCTCTACGAACTCCCGGCAGCCGCCGCATACCCGCGACAGCGCTGCCGGCCGCCCATTCCCGCCGCCCCACGCCTCTTCCCGCCCAATCGGCCAGCCAACGCCCTCGTCGTCCCCGGCCGCAGCCCACGGCTCCCCGCCCGCGAGCGCAGCCCAGTTCCCACTAGCGTCGAGCCGCCGACGCTGCCGCCGCTCCGCCTTCCTGCTCCGTCGCCGTCCCACGTCCCGAGCGTACCCGGCGCCGGTCCCCGCTGCCAGCCGCCGGCGCCGGCCGCTCGCTGCGTGCCCCTACGCCGCAGACCGCTTCCGGCGGTCCACCGCCACCGGCAGATTCACCTTCCGTCGCTCCCAGGCGAACCGCCCCGAGGTCTCGCGCAACTGCTGCGCCAGCCCCTGCATCTCCTTTGCCGTCGCGTCCAACCGCAGCGCGTGCGCCGTCAGCTCCTCCGTCGATGCCGCCACCTGCTCCGCCGCTGCCGAGTTCTCCTCGCTCGTCGCGGCAACCTGGATCACCGCCTGCCGCAGGCTCGAAGCCGACTCGGCCGTCTCGGCCGCGCGAGCCGCCGAGCTCTCGGCGACCTCCGCAATCGCCGTCACGCTCGCAACAATCCGGTCAGCCCCCGCGCGCAGCTCGCTAATCTCCTGCGCAATCTCCTGCATCTGCTCCGTCGATTGCCGCACCGCCGCGATGATCGCCCGCAGCGAGTCGCCCGCCCGCGCTGAGACGGTCCGCCCTTCTTCAGCCTGGGCGACACCCGCGTTCATCGCAGCCACCGCCTGCTGCGTCCCCTCCTGCACCCGCGCCACCAGCGCGGCAATCTCCTTCGTCGCCGCCGACGAGCGCTCCGCGAGCGCCCGGACGTTGTCCGCCACCACTGCGAAGCCGCGCCCCTGCTCGCCAGCCCGCGCCGCCTCGATCGCCGCGTTCAGCGCCAGCAGGTTCGTCTGGCCGGCAATCTCATCGATCGTCCGCACGATGTCCCCGATCTGCTCACCGAACGTCCCCAGCTCGTCCACCGTCCGCGCCGTCGACTCCACCGAGGCTGCCAGCGCATCGATCGCCTGGATCGCCCGCTGCACCGCCTCATACCCCTCGCTCGCCACCTCCTGGCTGCGCGCCGCCTCCTCGGCCACCCGCGAGGCGTTCGCTGTCACCTGCGCAATCCGCGCCCCAATCCGTTCGGCCTCCTCGCGCGACGCCCGTGCCGTGGCCGCACTGTCGCTCGCCCCGTTCGCCAGCGCCTCCAGCGCCTCGTGCAGCCTGCCGGCCTCCTGGTCCGAGGTCGACGCCAGTTCGGCGAGGTGCACCGAGGCCGAACTCACCTCCCCGGTCGCCGTCGCTATCTCCTGCGCCGCTGCCCGCATCAACTCCGACGCCTGGCCAACCTCCGACGATGCGTCAACCACGCGCTGCGAACTCATCAGCACCTGCCCGACCACATCGCGCAGGTTGTCCATCATCCCCTGCATCGCGCGCCCCAACGCATCCCGCTCCGAGACTGCCGGCACGGCCGTCGTCAGGTCACCCTGCGCGATGCGGTCGGCAACCTCGGCAAGCCGCCTGAGCTGCGCGATCGCCTCGCCAAACGAATCCGCCAGCTCCGCAAACTCGCCCACCCCACGCTGAGGCAGCTCGGCGGGCAGCTCGCCCACCGCAAGGCTCCTCGCGGCCGCCACCACCGGCACCGACCCGGCCCGGATCGCCTTCCAAAGCCACACCCCGGCAGCCACCGCGCCCGCGCTCGCCACCACCGCCATCCCGCCCAGGAGCCGCGCCTGCCCGGGCTCCCCAGCGCCTTGCAGGAAGCTGTACCCCATCGCCCCCATCACCACGATGAGCGCCACTGTTCCGAGGCACGCCCCGAGCAGGAGATTCGCGACAGAGACGCGCGCCAGCCGGCCGCGCGCAGGTGAAGCAGACATGGAGAGACCCCCGAGGACGGTGTAACACCTTTACCTTCGGGGGCCTCCATCGGCGCAGGTATCGGGGCACTCCCCGATACCTCGCCCATTCGCCACCGAGTGCCCGCTTAGCCGGCCGCTTCGGTCATGTCCACCTTCACCACCGAACGCTTGTCCTTGAACTTCGCCCGCAGGTAGTCCCGGTTCATCCGCGCGATGACGTCGATGGTAATCCCCTTCGGGCACACCGCCTCGCACTCCGCGTAATTCGTGCAGCTCCCGAAGTACTCCTCCATCGTGTCCACCATCGCCACAGTCCGGCTCCACCGCTCCGGCTGCCCCTGCGGCAGCAGGTTCAGGTGCGTGATCTTCGCCGCCGTAAACAGCTGCGCCGCACCGTTCGGACACGCCGCCACGCACGCCCCGCAGCCGATGCACGCCGCCGCATCGAACGCCTGGTCGGCCACCGGCTTCGGGATCAGGATGCTGTTCGCATCCCGCGCCGCCCCCGTCGGCGCCGTGATGTACCCGCCCGCCTGGATAATCCGGTCAAATGCCGACCGGTCCACCACCAGGTCCTTGATCACCGGGAACGCCGTCGCCCGCCACGGCTCCACGACAATCGTGTCCCCGTCCTTGAAGTTCCGCATGTGCAGCTGGCACGTCGTGGTCAGCTTCTTCGGCCCGTGCGGCACCCCGTTGATGACCATCCCGCACGACCCGCAGATCCCCTCCCGGCAGTCGTGGTCGAACGCAATCGGCTCCTTGTTCTCGGCGATCAGCCGCTCGTTCACCACGTCCAGCATCTCGAGGAACGACATATCCTCGTTGATGCCCTTCGCCTCGTACACCTCGAATCGGCCCGGGTCGTTCGGCCCCGATTGCCGCCACACCTTGAGCGTCAGGTTCAGCGTGCTCATTTGTAGCTCCTCTGCGTCGGGTGCACGTACTCGAACACCAGGTCCTCCTTGTGCAGCTTCGCGTCCTTCCCCGTGCCGCAGTACTCCCACGCCGCCACATAGGCGAAATGCTCATCGTCGCGCAGCGCCTCGCCGTCCGGCGTCTGGTACTCCTCGCGGAAGTGCCCCCCGCACGACTCCTCCCGGTGCAGCGCGTCCTGGCACATCAGCTCCGCAAGCTCGAAGAAGTCCGCCACGCGGCCCGCCTTCTCCAGCGATTGGTTCAGGCTCTCCCCCTCGCCGAGCACCTTCACATCGTGCCAGAACTCCTCGCGCAGCTCGGCGATCCGCTTCCGCGCGAACTGTAGCCCCTCGGCATTGCGCGCCATCCCGCAGTAGTCCCACACCACTTTCCCCAGCTCGCGGTGCAGCGAATCCACCGAGCGCGACCCCTTGATGCTCAGCAGCCGGTTCACCTGCTCCCGCACACCCTCCTCCGCCTCCCGGAACGCCGCCGAGTTGGTCGAAGGTACCGGCGTGTTCAGCAGCGGCGCCAGCCACCCCGCAATCGTCGTCGGCAGGATGAAGTAGCCATCCGCCAGCCCCTGCATCAGCGCCGAAGCGCCGAGCCGGTTCGCCCCGTGGTCGCTAAAGTTCGCCTCGCCCAGCACGAACAGCCCCGGCAGGTTCGACATCAGGTTGTAGTCCACCCACAGTCCGCCCATCGTGTAGTGCACCGCGGGATAGATGCGCATCGGCACCTCGTACGGGTTCTCCCCCGCGATGTTCTCGTACATGTCGAACAGGTTCCCATACCGCTGCTCAATCACCGAGCGCCCCAGCCGCTCGATCGCCGTCTTGAAGTCGAGGTACACCCCATTCTTGAGCGGCCCCACGCCATAGCCCGCATCCACCATCCGCTTCGCCGCCCGCGAGGCAACGTCGCGCGGCACCAGGTTCGCGAACGACGGATACATCCGCTCCAGGTAGTAATCCCGGTCCTCCTCCGGGATCTCGTTCGGCGGCCGCGTGTCATCCTTGTTCTTCGGCACCCAGATCCGCCCATCGTTCCGCAGCGACTCGCTCATCAGCGTCAGCTTCGACTGGTAGTCGCCGCTCACTGGGATGCACGTCGGGTGAATCTGCGTGAAGCAGGGGTTGGCAAAGAACGCCCCCTTCTTGTGCGCTCGCCAGGCGGCTGTCACATTGCTCCCCTTCGCATTCGTCGAGAGGTAGAACACGTTCCCGTAGCCGCCCGTCGCCAGCACCACCGCGTGCGCCGCGTGCCGCTGGATCTCCCCGCTCACCAGGTCGCGCGTGATGATGCCCACCGCCCGGCCGTCCTCCACCACCAGGTCCAGCATCTCCGTCCGCGGGTACATCCGCACCGTGCCCGCATCGATCTGCCGGCTCAGTGCCTGGTACGCCCCCAGCAAGAGCTGCTGGCCCGTCTGCCCCCGCGCGTAGAACGTGCGCGCCACCTGCGCCCCGCCGAACGAGCGGTTATCCAGCAGCCCGCCATACTCCCGCGCGAACGGCACCCCCTGTGCCACGCACTGGTCGATAATCTGCACGCTGATCTCGGCCAGCCGGTACACGTTCGCCTCGCGCGCCCGGTAATCCCCACCCTTGATCGTGTCGTAGAACAGGCGGAACACCGAGTCGCCGTCGTTCTTATAGTTCTTCGCCGCGTTGATACCGCCCTGCGCCGCAATCGAGTGGGCCCGCCGCGGGCTGTCCTGGAAGCAGAACGCCTTCACGTTGTAGCCCATCTCGCCCAGCGTCGCCGCCGCTGAGGCGCCCGCCAGCCCCGTGCCCACCACGATGATCTCGAACTTCCGCCGGTTCTGCGGCGCAACCAGCTTCGTCTCGAACTTCGCGTTACTCCACTTCTCCGAGATGTGTCCCGCGGGAATCTTTGCGTCCAGCATGGCCCTCCCCCGTCAGTCCACGATCCCGGTCAACACCGCGACCGGGAACGACACGTTGCCGATGACGATCACGGCCGCAAACGCAACCGCGAAGTACCGCCGCCAGTGGTTGAACCGTGGATGCGCCCACCCCATCGATTGGAACAGGCTCCACGCGCCGTGGTAGATGTGCATCCCCAGCAGCAGGTTCGCCACGATGTACACCCCCGCCACAGGCCACCGCTCGAAGCTCGCCACCACATTCTGGTACGGCTCCCCACGCGTGAACTCCGCACCTCCCATGCCCCACGTCAGGTCCATCAGGTGATAGATCACGAACAGGCCCACGATCACCCCGCTCCACCGCATCGTCCGCGCCGCGTAGTTCGCCGCGATGTACTCCCGCCCGCCCTGGTACTTCACCTTGCGCGACTGCCGATTCATAAGCGTCAGCGTCGCCGCCGCATGAATGTGCAGCGCAAACGCCAGGATTAGCACACTCCGCACAATCCACAGGAAGCCCGAGCGCGGCAGGATCGGCTCGCCAATCTCCCGCAGGTACTCCCCGTACCAGTTCATCTTCTCCGCGCCCTGGTACAGGTGCAGATTCCCCAGCATGTGGACGAGCACGAACCCAAGCAGCACGATACCCGTCACCGCCATCACCGCCTTCTTCCCCACCGCCGACCCGTAGAAGTCCAGGATCCAGATCCGCGGCCTCACGCGCCGCTGGCGCAGCGGCTGCACGCTGCGCGCCCGTGCCCCTGAGAGCATGGCCCCCCTCCTTGAACGTCGCCCGCCCGGCTGCACCTGAGTCTCCCGGGCGGACAGGAACGGCCCGGCGAGCCGCCGCTCCGTAACGCCTGCCGCAGTTCCCCGCGCATCCTACGACCCACCACCCGCCCCGTTCAATCAGCCCTCATACATCCCTGCTATAGAACCTTCGCCCACCTATCGATTCGAAGATTCAACCATTCGCGCCCAGCGCAGGATCCCAATCACCGACTTCGCATCACAAATCTCCCCCCGCTCCACCGCCGCCACCGCCTCCCCGAGCGTCCGAACCTCCACCTCGATGTCCTCATCCGCATCCCCCGCCAGCCGCGACGGCTCCAGCTCCAGGCAGGCGAACAGGTGGATGTACTCGCTCGTATACCCCGGCGCCACGTAAAACCCCCCCAGCGGCACCACCCGCCCCGGGGCATGTCCCACCTCCTCCTGGAGCTCCCGGTGCACCGCCCCCTCCGGCGATTCCCCGGGCTCCAGCGTGCCCGCAGGCAGCTCCAGCAGCCGCCGCCCCGCGGCACGCCGGTACTGCGTCACCAGCAGGAGCGAACCATCCGCCTGCACCGGCACCATGCACACCGCCCCCGGGTGGCGGATCGTCTCCCGCCGCGCCACCACGCCACCGTCCATCTCCAACGTTGCCAGCTCCACATCGAAGAGCCGGCCCCGGTACACCGTCTCCGTCGCCACAACCCGCGGGTCACCCACGGCTCGATTCTCAGCCAGCCCGCGCCAACCGTCGAACCGCGCCCCTCTCGGCGCACGAGAGCACCACGGGGCAGCACCGCAGCCGCCCCGCGGCAATCCATCGGCAAGCCCCCGATTAGTCCAGGTAGTCGCGCAGCTTCTTGCTTCGGCTCGGGTGGCGCAGCTTCCGCAGTGCCTTCGCCTCGATCTGGCGGATCCGCTCGCGCGTCACGCCAAACTCGCGGCCCACCTCCTCCAGCGTCCGGCTCCGCCCATCCTCCAGCCCAAAGCGAAGCTGCAGCACCCTTCGCTCCCGCGCCGTCAGGCTCGCCAGCACATCCTCCACCTGCTCCCGCAGGAGCTGCTGGCTCGCCGCCTCCGCCGGCGCCAGCGCGTGCGGATCCTCCAGGAAGTCGCCGAGATGGCTGTCCTCCTCCTCCCCGATCGGCGTCTCCAGCGAGACCGGCTCCTGCGATACCTTCTGGATCTCCCGGATCCGCTCCGGCGTAAACATCGCCGCCGCGTCGCCCTTGGCGCTCTCGCTCATCCCGCGCGCGATCTCCTCGCTTGTCGGCTCCCGCCCGTACTCCTGCACCAGCCGCCGGCTCACGCGCACCAGCTTGTTGATCGTCTCCACCATGTGCACCGGGATCCGGATCGTCCGCGCCTGGTCGGCAATCGCGCGCGTAATTGCCTGCCGGATCCACCACGTCGCGTACGTCGAGAACTTGAACCCCTTCCGGTAGTCGAACTTCTCCACGGCCCGGATCAGGCCGATGTTGCCCTCCTGGATCAGGTCCAGCAGCGACATCCCCCGCCCGATGTACTTCTTCGCCACCGACACCACCAGGCGCAGGTTCGCCTCCGTCAGCCGCCGCTGCGCCTTCTGCCCATTCCGCTTAATGGTGTCGAAGTGGTACCGCAGCTTCTCCTCCAGCGGCACCAGCTTCTCGATCAGGTCATCCGCCGGCGGCACCAGCTGATCCTCCCCGCCCGCGTGCTCCCCCATCTCCCGCACCAGCTCCGGCGTCAGCACCGCCGTCACGATCGAGAGCCGCACAATCCGCTGGTGCGCATCCTCGTCGCTCAGCTTCAGCTTCTGCATGATGTGCTGCTTGAAGTCCGGGTCGATCTCCCCGTCCACCAGCCCCCGGAACTGCGGGTCGCCAATCACCTCGCTGTACGTCAGGTTCTTCAGCTTCTTCCCGTTCGGGTCCCGCCACTTCCGCACCACCGTCGCCTCGCCCTCGCCGGCCGGCTTCACGAACTTGTCGAACTCATCGACAAACCGCTTCGCCTCTTTGTACACCGGCAGCAGCTCCGCCCACTGCTCGAGCAGCCGCACCGCCACCCGCCCAGCCGATGGCGGATGCCCGTAGCTCTGCACATACTCCTTCTCAATCTCCTCGATGTGCAGCCCGTGCTCCATCTGCCGCGCGAGGTGCTTCTCATCGTCCGCCGTCAGCAGGTACACCTTCCCGATCTCGCGCAGGTACATCCGCACCGGGTCGTCGATGCCTTCCGATTCGTCGCTCAGGAGCGCAATGCTCGCCTCCTCGTCCTCCTCCTCTTCGTCGAGCGCGCTCTCCTCCTCCGGCGCCAGCCCCACGAGCTCGCCCTCCTCCTCTTCGCCCTCCTCAAACGACGAAAGGCGGCTCAACACCCCATCCAACACGGACTCGTCGCTTGAAACGGTCGAATCGGCCAGGACATCGTCAGCCATAGTCGGGTCGCTGCTCCCTCTCCCGTTGCCCGGGGAATCGTTAATCTACGCAGGGCACACTACGCCTTTTCCATCTTAGCAAACCCCCACCCCCGCGCAAGCCCCGTGCTATACTCCGAGCATCCCACCACCGCCCGCACCGAGCGGGCACACAGGCGTCGACCGGGACGAGTAGCCAGCCGCCCACACCAGAGAGCCGCGCCACCGGCTGAAAGCGCGGCACAGGCAGGCGAACACCCCCCGCGAGCCCGCACCGAAGCGCCCACCGGCGATAAGGTCGCGCGGTTGGCCCCGTTATCGGCCATAAACGAGTCCGCGCCCCCGCGCGGAGAAGCCGGGTGGAACCACGGGTGCGCCACTCGTCCCGGCCCCGGGCGCTATCACCACCACCCGGAGGCCCCCACCAGTGCCTGTCCCCATCGAGTCCCACGTCGACCTCGCCGCTCTCCCGCGTGAAGAACGCCTCGCTCGCATGCGCCACTCCGCCGCGCACATCCTCGCCGAGGCCATGCTCGAACTCTTCCCCGATGCCGAGCTCGGCATCGGCCCCCCCATCGACACCGGCTTCTACTACGACTTCCGCCTTCCACGCCCCCTCACACCCGACGACCTCGCCTGGCTCGAAGCCCGCATGCGCCAGTCCGTCGCCGCACGCCTCCCCTTCCAAATGGCCAGCATCACCCGCGAAGAAGCCCTCCAGCGCTGGAAAAACCAGCCCTTCAAGCTCGACCTCCTCCGCGACCTCGAAGACGGTGCCATCACCCAGTGCACCCACGGCACCTTCACCGACCTCTGCAAGGGCGGCCACGTCAACCACACCGGCGAAATCGGCGCCTTCAAACTCACCTCCATCGCCGGCGCCTACTGGCGGGGCTCCGAAAAAAACCCCCAGCTCCAGCGCGTCTACGGCGCCCTCTTCGAAACCGAAGAAGAACTCGCCGCCTACGAGCGCCAGCTCGAAGAAGCACGCCGCCGCGACCATCGCCGCATCGGCAAGGACCTCAAAATCTTCGAGCTCTTCGATGAAACCGGCCCCGGCCACGTCGTCTGGCTCCCCAACGGCGCCACCATCCGCCGCGAACTCCAGCGCTGGATGGAAGACCTCGAGCTCGAACGCGGCTACCGCCACGTCGTCACCCCCGCCGTCTCCAAGCGCCAGCTCTACGTCAAATCAGGCCACTGGGACCACTTCCACGATGCCATGTACCCCGTCATGGAGCGCGAAGGCGAAGAATACGTCCTCCGCCCCATGAACTGCCCCTCCCACATCCTCGTCTTCTCCTCCGAACTCCACTCCTACCGCGAATTCCCCATCCGCATCGCCGAATTCGGCAACATGCACCGCTGGGAAAAAAGCGGCCAGGTCACCGGCATGAGCCGCGTCCGCATCATGACCCTCAACGACGCCCACATCTTCTGCACCGACCCGGCCATGGTCGAAGCCGAAGTCGAGGGCGTCCTCCAGCTCATGGAACAGGCCTACGGCGTCCTCGGCCTCCGCAACTACCGCTACCGCCTCTCCCTCCGCGACCCCGACGACCGCGAAAAATACGTCGATAACCCCCCCATGTGGGAACAGGGCGAAGCCCTCCTCCGCCGCGTCCTCGACCGCCTCGGCCTTGCCTACTTCGAAGGCGTCGGCGAAGCCGCCTTCTACGGCCCCAAGATCGACGTCCAGTTCATGACCGCCCAGGGCAAGGAAGAAACCCTCGCCACCATCCAGGTCGACTTCCACTTCCCCCGCCAGTTCGGCCTCGAATACATCGCCGAAGACGGCGAACGCCGCCAGCCCATCATCGTCCATCGCGGCATCATCTCCACCCTCGAGCGCATGGTCGCCCTCCTCATCGAAGAGTACGAGGGCAACTTCCCCCTCTGGCTCGCACCAACCCAGGCCGTCGTCATCCCCATCGCCGACCGCCACCACGCCTACGCCCGCGAGGTCGCCGATGCCCTCCGCGCTCACCGCCTCCGCGTTCACCTCGATGACCGCAACGAGCGCATGAACGCCAAAATCCGCGACGCCCAGCTCCAGAAAATCCCCTACATGCTAGTCGTCGGCGACCGCGAGGCCGAAGCCCGCGCCGTCTCCCTCCGCGTCCGCGGCGAAGGCGACCTCGGCGCCGTCCCCCTCACCGATGTCATCGAACGGCTCCGGCGCGAGCGCGACGAGCGCATCCTCGGCCCCGGCGTCCACCCCGCCACTCCCGCCCCC
>FWPU01009764.1_pt1 | contig 14839 bp, 9 predicted proteins | sample 2228361 | NCBI WGS metagenome assembly FWPU01 (sample SAMEA103939777, study PRJEB20133) | metagenome
ATCGTACGCGAAAAATCGGTCCCTGTCAATTGTCCGCTTACCACCCCCAGTATAGCACATCCGTTCCATTTTTACAAGTGACATTTCCGTGAAGGGTTGAACTCCCCCGAAAAGCCACAGGGGTCCCTTCCCTTTCAGTATACCACCGATGCGCTCACTTGTCAACACCTGATTTTTAAACAGGCAAATTCTTCCCGCCAAGGGCGAACTGATATGCCTCGCGGCTGCGCTCGTACACGTGGTCCCAGGTCATTCGACGGAGGACCTTTTCCCGCCCCCGCCGGCCCATCTCCCGCCGTAGGCCGGGGTCGTCCAGCAGGCGGGCAAGCGACCGCGCCAGGGCGGGGACATTGCCAAACTCGACCAGGATACCGTCCACCCCGTTGGTGATGACGTCGGGCACGCCGCCGGCCCGCGCTCCGATGACGGGGATGCCGTTGAGCCAGGCCTCCAAGTAGACGATGCCGAACGAGTCGGTGCAGGAGGGCAGGCAGAGGATGTCGCCGGCCGCCAAAAGGTCGCGTTTTTCCTCCTCCGAGATGAATCCGAGGAGGTGGACGCGGCCGGCCCGGTCAGCCGGCAGCCGCTCCAGATAGGCCCGTACCGGCGACATCGCCTGGCCGGCCAGAACCAGGTGGGCGGAACGCCCCCTCGCCCACAGCCGCTCCATCGCCCGGAGGGTGTCGAGGGTGCCCTTGTCCGCCGCCAGCGTGCCCAGGGCAAAGACGATCGGCCCCTCCAGACCGTACCGCTGTCGAAACCGCTCCCCGTCCCCCCCGACGACCGCAGCAGGGTTGACCCCCGATCCGGTGACAAAGAGCCGCTCACGGGGTACCCCCAGGCCGGCCCAAAGGGTACTCTCCAGCGAGGTCTGGGTGACCACGGCGGCGGCCTGCTGCACCAGAAACCGCTGCTGCTGCATCGTGTAATAGCGGCGTACGCGGCGCTGGCCCGGCGCACCCAGATGGGTGAAGGGTGTGATCATCCAGGGAATTCCCCGCCTGCGGGCCAACTCGAACACGGGCCAGAGAAAAAAGTCGAGGGTGATATTTCCTCCATGGACCAGGTCGAACGGTTCCTCCGTCGTTGCTGCCCAGGCTTCCAGGTCGGGGAGGTGGGGAGTGAAGCGGGCCAGTCGTTGCAAGAGCGAGACCAGGTTCAGGGGCAGGTCGGAAAGTTCGGCCATCAACCGGCGGTAGAGGCTAAAGAGGAGCGGGTGATTCAACCGCCGCCGCACCGGGAAGCGCCGCACCTCAACCCCGTGGAGGACTTGGTGGGCCGGCCCGACCGTGCGCCGGCCGGGGGCCCAAAAGTGCTCCAACTCCCCGGCGTCGCTGGTCCACACCGTCACCTGGTGTCCCTCGGCGACCAGTCGCTCCGAGATCTCTTGAAAAAAGCGTTGGGAACCGCCCACCCAGGGCCAGTACCCCTGAATCACGTGGAGTATCCGCATCGGACCCTCCGGTGTACCGGATTGCCCCCAGTCTATCACGAAACGGCCGGCCTGGCAAGCGGGCAAAAGTTGGGTTCGCGACCGTCCCGCTTGCACGCCCCTGGGTTCGCGACCGTCCTGCCTGCACGCCCCTGAGTTCGTGACCGTCCCGGTCGCAAGGGTGAACCCGCCGGCTACGAAAGGGTAGCCCCCCGTGGGGGCTATGAACTGGCCTTTCCCAGGCCCGCAGGGCCTGCCATCTTGTAGACAGGCTCCCCAGCCCGGCCGGGCTGGGGAGCGGGCGCAGCGGAACCGGCCCGGCCCCTCCACCGGACAGGCGAGGTCCGGCGAGGCCGGCCGGGAAAGAGTCCTCAGCGTGGGCGGTTGACCCGGTCCCCCAGTTTCCGCTCCGTGCCGGCCCGCAGCCGCTCGATATTGTCCTTGTGCCGGAGAATGACCAGCACACCGACGACCAGACCGTAGAGCGCAGTCCAGTAGGGCAGGTCGGTCAGGGCGGCCTGAATGAGCAGGCCCAGGGTGAGCACGTTACAGCCGATGATCGAGCCCAACGAAACGTAGCGCCAGTAAGCCACGACCGCCAGAGCGACCACAAAGGCCCCCACAGCGACGAACGGGGCCATGGCCAGAGCACTGCCCAGGGTGGCAGCGACCCCCCGCCCTCCCCGAAAGCCCAGGTAGAGCGGCCAGTTGTGCCCCACAATTGCGGCCAGCCCGCAGCCCAACCCCAGGAGGAGGGCGCGCCAGTCGTCCCAGCCGGCCTGCGGAGCGCCCGGCCAGGGGGTCCCGGCCAGCCACCGGCCCAGACAGACGGCCCCGGCCCCTTTGCCCATATCGCTGACAAAGACAAACACCCCCGCTCCCCAGCCGGCCGCCCGAATCACATTCGTCGCCCCGGTGCGCCTGCTGCCGATCGTGCGCACGTCAATTCCCTTGAGCAGGCGCACCAGGAGGTACCCGGTGGGGAAAGAGCCGATCAGGTAAGCCAGAAGCAACGACAACGCATAGACCATGCCGCTTCCCCTACCTTTGCAGTGCGATATCCAGGGCCTCGCTGACCGAGCGGACGCCGATCACCTCAAACCCCTCCGAGGCGCGGGGTTTGCGGGCGGTGCGGGGGTAGAGGGAGCGGCGAAAGCCCAACTTGGCCGCCTCGGCCAGGCGGCGCTCCAACTGCCCCACACTGCGCAGTTCGCCCGAGAGGCCGATCTCGCCGACCAGGACCATCCCCGGGTCCACCGGTGCGTTGCGCGCCACCGAGGCGATCGCCACAGCCACGCCCAGGTCGGCGGCCGGCTCCTGAATGCGCATCCCCCCCACAACATTGACATAAATATCCTGGTTCCCCAGGCGAATCCCCACCCGCTTGGTCAGCACCGCCGTCAGCATGAGCAGCCGGCCGGTCTCAATCCCGTTCGCCGTCCGCCGAGGCAGCGCCAGTGAGGAGGTTGCCGTGAGCGCCTGTACCTCCACCAGGATCGGGCGGGTCCCCTCCATCGTCACCACCACTGTCGAACCGGGGGTGGAGGCGGAGCGTTCCGAGAGGAACGCCTGCGAGGGGTTGTTCACCTCGCGCAACCCCTCCGCGCTCATTTCAAAGACCCCCACCTCAAAGGTGGAGCCGAAGCGGTTCTTGACGCTGCGCAGGAGGCGGTACTGGTGAAAGCGATCCCCTTCCATATAGAGGACCGTGTCCACGATGTGTTCCAGAACGCGCGGGCCGGCGATCGCCCCGCTCTTGGTCACATGGCCGACCAAAAAGATCGGGATGTGCCTCTCCTTGGCCAGACGCATCAGGAGGGACGCGCTCTCCCGCACCTGGCTGACGCTGCCGGCCGCCGAGGAGAGGGCTTCCAGGTAGACGGTCTGGATCGAGTCCACCACGACCAGGGCCGGCTCCAACCGCTCAATGTGCTGAAGGATACGGTCCATGTTCGTCTCGGAAAGGACGTGCAGGCCGGCCGGCTCCAGCCCGATTCGGCGGGCCCGCAGTTTGACCTGCTGCGGCGACTCTTCCGCCGAGACGTACAGGGCGACCTCTCCCGTCTGGGCGACCAGGGCCGAAACCTGCAGCAGGAGGGTGCTCTTGCCGATTCCGGGGTCGCCGCCGATCAGCACCAGCGATCCGGGCACAATGCCGCCGCCCAACACCCGGCTGAACTCCTGGATGGGGACGGGGATACGCTCATACCCGTCGGTCTGAATCTCGGGAAGCGGTTGTGGCCGGGCCGCCCCCACCAGGGAGACCTGGGTGACGCCCCGGCGCTCCTCCCCGCCGGTGGCCGTCTCGACCATGCTGTCCCAAGCCTCGCACTCGGGGCATCGTCCCATCCAGCGGGGAGACTGGTAGCCGCACTGCTGGCAGATGTAGACATTTCGTGCTTTGGGCATTGCTCACCTCGTCGGGTCTTGCCGATTCTGGGGGTATGATAGTACAAAGCCGCGTTGGCGTCAAGGGGGACGTATAGGTGGGAGCGAAAAGTCGCCTCCCGTCATCCTGGCAAGTCGCTCCTGCTGCAGATTTTCTCCCAAAAGCGACGAAAATCCGGCCTTTTTACGGTTGGGGCACGGCATGCCGTGTCCTACCCTAGACACGACCCCTGAGCGAATGCACTTGCACAGCCCGGCCGGCGATGTTACAATAGCCCAAAAGCACAAGGAGACATAGATGGACCCTTCACTGCTGGCCGCTATCCTGGATAGCCTTCCGACCCCGATCCTCTTTGCCGATACCGGCCATATCGTCCGCTATATGAACCGCACCGCCTGCGAGCACTATAGCGGCGGAGAAACGCTCCTGGGCAGCAACCTGCTCGACTGCCACAACGAACGCTCGCAACAGATCATCGTCGGGGTACTGGCCGAACTCCAGGCCGGCCGGGAGGAACGGCTGATTGAGCAGGACGAAACCCGGCGTATTTACATGCGGGCGGTGCGCGACCCCCACGGCCACCTGCTGGGCTACTTTGAGCGGTACGAGTACCTCAATTCGTAGGAGGCCACTGTGGCCGAAGCGCATCTGCTCAACCTGATCGGTCTCCTCTGGAGCGTGCTGTTGGGCCTGCTCCTGCCGTTGGGGGTGGGGCGCATGGCCGTTTCGATCCACCGCGGAGAGGAAAAGCGCACCGCCGGCCGGCTGCTCCTGGCCGGCCTCCTGATCCTGCCGCTCTCGCTGGTGGCCGGCTTTTCGCTCCAGTATGGGGCCATCCACCTGCCCCAACTGGGCGAGCCGCCCCACACAGCCTGGCAATGGGCCCCCTGGGGCGAGGGTTCGGGCCTGCTGGCCTGGGCCGGCCCCGGCGTTCCTCCCACGCCCGGCCGCATGGCCCTGCTCCTGCTCCAGGTCGTCGGGGCGAGTGTGGTCGTCCTGATCGCGCTGGCCCCGTTGCGTTGCCTGCCCACCCCCGCCCTGGTGGGCTGCACCGTCGTCATCGGGGGCCTGCTCTACCCCCTCTGGGGCCACTGGGTCTGGGGCGGGGGCTGGCTGGCCGCCGTCGGGCGCAGCGCCTACCTGGGCCACGGGGTGGTGGACTGGGGTGGGGCCGGCCGCTACGCCTTGGGCGGCCTCCTGGCCCTGTCCGGCCTCCTGGCCCTGCACCGACGCGGCCGGCCGCCAGAGGCAGACCCGCAACCACCACAATCGCCCTCCCTCGGCGGGACCTTTCTGACCCTGCTCGGCATCGCCGGCCTGAACCTGGCCGGGGCCTGGGGGGTCGGCCCGCAACTGCCCCTGGTCGCCCTGAACACCTGGGCCGGCGCGGCGGCCGGGGGGCTGGTCGCGCTCCTCTACATGGCCTTTGTCACCGCCCGACCGCAGAGCGGCATGGCCGGCCGGGGACTTGTGGCCGGGGCCGCCGCCTCGGCCGCCCTCGCCCCCTTTGCCCCGCCAACTACCCTTCTCCTGGTCGGCGCAGCGGCCGGCCTGCTCACCATCCTGGCTACCTTTTTCCTGCAAAAGTTCGCCGATCTGGAGGACCCCACCGGGACGACGCTGCCCTTTGCCATAGGGGGCCTCTGGGGGCTCCTCGCCGTGGGCCTCTTTGCCGATGGCCGCTTTGGCCAGGGCTGGAACGGTGTCGGCGCGGGACGCTACCTGGGCATCGCCGGCCAGGGGGTCGGCGGCATTGCCCTCCTGGCCCCTGGCAGGGCCGCCGACTATGGCCAACTGACCGCCCAACTCCTGGGCTGCAGCCTCCTCCTGCTGCTGGGGTTGGGGCTGGGCTGGCTCCTCTTCCGCCTGAGTATGGCCCAGCCGGTCGAGGAGGACCTGTGAGCGAACTGCATGAGCAGGGACGGGTTGCAGGGCCGGCCGGCGAGGCCCCCCTTCCCGGTCGCTGGCTGGACCTGGGCCTGGCCCCGGCCCTCGGAGGGGCGGGGATTGGGCCGGCCCTGGCCTGGCTGGCCGGGGCATTGGTCTCGGAGCAGATACTGCTCTCCTGGGCCATCCTGCCGCACCTGCTCCTGGGCCTCTTGCTCGTCGGCCCTCTCTGGGGACGGCTCTGGGGCCTCCTGAGCGTGCCTCTTCCCGCTGACGACCCTCCCCCGGGAAATGCCCCCCGCCTTTCCCTGCCCTACGCCCGGCCGGGGTCGCCCGGCGACCTCTGGGGCCGGCGGCTTGGGCAGGTCTGGGCCCGTTTGTGGCGGGCCCGGGAGGGACGCACCCTGGAGCCGCTCTTCCTGGCCGCGCTGCTCCTGGTCGTGGCGGCGATATGGGGGCGCGCTGCTCTGCTCTGTGCCGTGGCCGGCCTGGCCCTGCTTTTGCTGAACCGGCGGGCAGGGCGGCGACCGCTCGGTCGGCACCTGCTGCGGGCATTTGGCGGCATCGCCTGGCCCTGGTGGCTGGGGCAGAGCGCGCTGGGCTCCCTGGGGGGCGGGTCGCTCCTCCTGAGCCTCCTCTGGGGCCTGGCCTACGACGGCTGGGCCGACAGTGGCGCTCCCCCTGCTTCCCGTCCTTTCCTCCGTACCAACCTGCCCCAGGCTGGCGTGGTGCTGTACCTGCTCCTGGCCGGCCGGCCACTCTATGCCGCCGCGGTCGCCTTTGCCCTGCTGGGGCAGGTGCTCTTGCAGGCCGGCCTCCTCCGGGCCGGGCGGCCGGCCGAAATCCCCCGCCGTACCTGGCCCTTTGCCGCCGCAGGCCTCTTGCTGTCTGCGCTGGCCTCACCGGGATAGTCCTGCCGAAATCCTTGCCCGCACCCTCCGTCTGATTAAATAGAGGTTCTTTTTCAACCGTTTTGATTGATAGAGGAGGTAACCAATGAGCGTACCCACAGGATTCCCTACCCCTTCCCCCCAGACGGAGCAGACCGGCCGGAAACGCCTCCAGCGCATCCTCTACCTGGCCATCATCTTGCTGGTGGTCGCCGGCCTCGCCGTCGGCCTCTGGGTGGACACCATGCCCCAACGCCTGGACGACCAGCAGACGATTATCGTCGGGCCGACCCGCCTGATCCCCGGCAGCGACGCCGCCTTTCGCGTGGTCGTCCAGGACACCGCCCGCTACCGGCCGGTGAGCGACGCCCAGGTCAAGGTCAAACTCAAACCGGAAACGGGCTCCCCCCTGACCCTCTTTGAGGGCACGACCGACGAGACCGGCAGCGTGCCTGTCTCCTTTCACCTTCCCGATACCCTGTCCGGCCAGGCCACCCTGATCGTGGAGACACGCTCTGAGGCCGGCCGCGACAGGGTCGAGCAGACGGTCGTCCTCGAGCGCGACTATCGCATCCTCATCACCACCGACAAGCCCCTCTACCAGCCCGGCCAGACGATTCACATGCGCGCCCTGGCCCTGAACACCTTCGACCTGACCGCCGCCCACGATGTGGCAATCGCCTTTCTCGTCCAGGACCCCAAGGGCAACAAGGTCTTTCGGAAGGAGGTCCCCGTCTCCGACATGGGCGTGGCCGCCGCCGACTTTCGCCTGGCCGATGTCGTCATTCAGGGCAACTACAAGATCAGTGCTTCGATCGGCGACACGGCCTCCGAAAAGACGGTCGAGGTGCGCCCCTACGTCCTGCCCAAGTTCGCCGTCAACCTCACCACCGAGCGTTCCTACTACCTCCCCGGCGAGCACGTGGAGGGGGTGCTCCAGGCCGGCTACTTTTTCGGCAAGCCGGTGGCTGAGGGGCAGGTGCAGATCGTCGGCAGCGTCTGGGACGTCGAGCGCACCGTCCTCCTCGAAATCCAGGGCCAGACCGACGAGAACGGCACCTACGCCTTCTCCTTCGACCTGCCGCCCTACTTTGCCGGCTCCGGCCTGGACGTCGCTCAGGCCCGCTTCGTCCTGGAGGCCACCGTTATTGACCAGGCCGAGCACGCCGAGCAGACCAGCCTGATTCTGCCCGTCTCTGACCAGCCGATCGTCATCGAGGCGGTCGCCGAGAGTGGCCGTCTCAAACCGGGGGTGGAGAACCTCGTTTACATCCTCACCTCCTACCCCGACGGCCGGCCGGCCCCCTCCCACCTCCGTATCTCCGTAGATGGTGGCCCCTTCACCGACCTGGACACCGGCGCCTTCGGCCTGGCCGAGTTCTCCTTGACCCCCCAGGCAGGCTTTGCCGCCTACACCATAGACCTTTACGCAAACGACGAGGCCGGCAACAAGGCTCAACGTCAGATCGTCCTGGAGGGCGAGTATGGCGGTGACACCGTCCTCCTGCGCAGCGACCGCGCCGCCTATCGCGTCGGCGAGACGATGTACCTGGTCGCCCTGACGCCGGTGAACGCCGGCCAGATCTACCTGGACATCGCCCGGGCCGGCCAGACCCTTTCCACCCGCTCCGCCCCCGTCCGGGAGGGCCGGGCCGAGTTCGCCGTGGACCTTACCCCTGACCTCTACGGCACCCTCGAACTGCACGCCTACAAGGTCCTCCTCGACGGCTCGATCGTCCGTGACGGCCGCGTCGTTCTGGTGGACGCCCCCACCGATCTGGACGTGACCATCACCACCGACCGCGACACCTACCGGCCGGGCGAGACGGCCGCCCTGCAGATTCGCACGACCGCCGCAGCCGACCCCGACCAGGGCGTCCCCACCGTCCTCGGACTGGCCGCCGTGGACGAGTCGGTCTTTGCCCTGCAGCAACAGGACCCCGGCTTTGCCAAACTCTACTTCCTCCTGGAGCAGGAACTGCTGGAGCCGTTCTACCAGGTCAAAGGATTTGCCCCACTGACCGACACCCTGGTGCCCGAGCCGGAGCCGATTCGTCAGGCCCAGGACGAGGCCATGCGGGCCTCCTGGGCCGGCCGGGCCACCCCCGCCAGCACTATGCTCAACTCCCGTGCCCTCGAACTCTCCACCCTCTACCGGCGGCAGGAAAAGGCCTTCGGCGCGATCGCCCTGTCCAGCGCCGTCATCCTGCTCCTGGCCCTGACCCTCCTGGCCGTCATCACCGTCTGGTTCCTCCGGCGCTCTCGCACCCTGGGGCCGGCCCTGGTTCGGTTGTTCGGCGCACTGGCCGTTCTTCTGGTCCTCTTTATCCTCCTCGTCGCGCTGGGACCGGATGAGGATTGGTTCCTGCCCTTCCTTCTGCTCCTTGTGGCCGGCTCTTTCCTGGGGCTGTTCATCTACGCCTGGCTCCGGGAGGGCTTTGCGGTGCGCCTCTTTGTCCTGCTGGTTCTGGCCGGCGGCGCCTTTGCCTGCTTCCTCGTCCGGGCCGCCGACATGACCTTCGACCTGCCCCCCGAGGGCCTGTTGGTGGCCGTCGGTGTCGGCATCCTCGCCTTCCCCCTGGTCGCTCTGCTCCTGGGGCAGGGGCTGTGGCTGCAGGGTCGTCGCTGGGGGGGAGCACTGGCCTCGGTGCTGGGAGTTGGCCTGGCGTTCCTGATTCTGACCACCGTCTCGGCCATGGTCGTTTCCCCGGACCTGCTCGATGGGCGGGTGGCTAGGTGGAGTCTCTACGGCCTTGGGGAACCTGTCCCCGTGGGTTTAGAGGCGCGCGGCCCGGTACCCGCTCCCCAGCCAACGCCCCCGGCGATGAAGGCCGAGGACACCGCCCAGGCAGGGGGAACGGCCGGCGAACCGCCCCGCCTGCGTCAGTACTTTCCCGAAACGCTCTACTGGAACCCGGACCTCTTGACCGACGAGAACGGCTTTGTCTCGCTCAATCTCCCCCTGGCCGACAGCATCACCACCTGGCGGCTAACCGCCCTGGCCTCCTCGCAGGACGGGCGATTGGGCTTTGCTACTTACGGCATCCGCGTCTTTCAGGACTTTTTCATTGACCTGGACCTGCCCGTGGCCCTCACCCAGGGCGATGAGGTCAGCATCCCCGTCGGCGTCTTTAACTACCTGCCGCAGGAACAGCAGGTCCGCCTGGTTGTCGAGCAGGAGGATTGGTTCGAACTCCTCGGCCCGGCCGAGCAGACCCTGACGATCGCCTCGAACGACATCAGCGTGGTCTATTTTCCCCTCCACGTCTTGAAGTTCGGCCGGCAGGGCTTTCAGGTGACCGCCTGGGGCGAGCAGATGAACGACGCCATCCGCCGGGAGGTGCTGGTCGTGCCCGACGGCAAAGAGTTCCGCCTTAGCCAGAGCGACTGGCTCCGCGAGAGCGTCGAGGTCCCGGTCGAAATCCCCTCCGAGGCGATTCCCGGCACGGCCCGCGTCGAGGTCAAGGTCTACCCCGGCGTGATGGCCCAAGTGGTCGAGGGCCTGGAAAAGATCCTCCGCCTCCCCCACGGCTGATTTGAACAGAGTACGTCGGCGACGTACCCGAACGTGCTGGTCCTGGATTACATGCGCAAGACCGGTCAGGGCAGCCCCGAGGTGGAAATGACCGCCGAGTCCTACATCGGCACCGGCTACCAACGTTTGCTCACCTTCGAGGTCCCCGGCGGTGGCTTTTCCCTCTTTGGCCAGCCCCCCGCCGGCCTCTTTTTGACCGCCTACGGCCTGATCGAGTTCCACGACATGGCCCAGGTCTACCCGGTGGACGAGGCCCTCATCGAGCGGACGGCCCGTTGGCTCCTCGACCACCAGCAGGGCGACGGTACCTGGGCCGAGAAGGGCTATTCCGAGCACTGGCAGGTTCAGTCCGAGACCGCCACGACCGCCTACATCGCCTGGGCCCTGATCGAGGCCGGCTACAAAGATACCCCTGAGGTCGCCCGGTCAATCGAGTACCTCCGCGAGTTCGCCGGTAGCGAGGAGGACGCCTACGGCCTGGCCCTGGTCGCCAACGCCCTGGCCTCCTACGACCCCACCGACTCGGCCACCCGTGCCGTGCTCGACCGCCTCTACGCCATGCGCCACGAGGAGGACGGCGTCGTCTACTGGACGACCGAGGCCGCTTCCTTTATGGGCGCGACCGGCGAAAGCGGCAGCCTCGAGGCCACCGCGCTGGCGGCGATCGCCCTGCTGAAGGCCGACCTCTATCCCGATGCCGTCGGTGGGTCCATCTCCTTCCTGATTCAGAGCAAGGACACCTGGGGCACCTGGAGCACCACCCAGGCGACGATCCTCTCCCTCAAGGCACTGATCCTTTCCTCGGAAAAGGCCGGCCCCCAGGGCGGCCCGGTCACCGTCTCGGTCAGGTTGAACCGCGAGTTGACCCAAGAGATCGTCATGGACGAGGCCAACGCCGATGTCGTCCACCTGGTCACCTTCGAGCAGGGCTTTGCCCCGGGCGGCTCCAACGCCGTCCAGATCGATCTGGAAGGCGCGGGAAACCTGATGTACCAGGTCGCCACCACCTTTTATCTGCCCTGGGAACGGGTCCCGCCTTCCCCGGAAAAGCCCCTCATCTCGATTGACCTGGCCTACGACCGCACCGACCTGGCCGTGAACGACACGGTGACGGCGCAAGTGCGCGTCACCCTGAACGAGGAGGGCGTGGTCCAGATGGCCCTGGTTGACCTGGGCGTGCCGCCAGGGTTCAGCGTCCTCAGCGAGGACCTGAGCGCGCTGGTCGAGCAGGGCCTGGTCTCCCGCTACGAGTTGACCGGCCGGCAGATTATCCTCTACATCGAGGAGCTGACCTATGGTGAGCCGCTCGAGTTTACCTATCGTCTGCTGGCCCGCTTCCCCCTCCGCGCCAAGACGCCGCCCTCCACGGCCTACGACTATTACAACCCCACCCGGGCAAGCGTCCAGACCCCGGTAGAGGTGTCGGTGGGCGAATAGGGTCCCTTGTAGGACAACTCCTTGCCGGGCAACGCCTGCGGCGTTGTCCGGCAAGAATTGTTCCGACGTAACGGCTCACCGCAGAGTCGGAGCATGCAGAGGGATACTTTGGGGGCCGCAGAGAGCCCCCTCGTCCTCTGTGGAAACACGAAACCGCCGCGTCCTTTGCGTCTTGGCGGTGAAGATTGGTGTAGAGAGCCCCCTCGTCCTCTGTGGAAACACGAAACCGCCGCGTCCTTTGCGTCTTGGCGGTGAAGATTGGTGTAGAGAGCCCCCTCGTCCTCTGTGGAAACACGAAACCGCTGCGTCCTTTGCGTCTTGGCGGTGAAGATTGGTGTAGAGGGCCCCTCGTCCTCTGTGGAAACACGAAACCGCTGCGTCCTTTGCGTCTTGGCGGTGAAGATTGGTGTAGAGAGCCCCCTCGTCCTCTGTGGAAACACGAAACCGCCGCGTCCTTTGCGTCTTGGCGGTGAAAACTGGTGTGCGGCCGAGCAGTTACGTTCTAACATCTTGGCCAAGCCCCACCGAGATATCCTGTGGGGCAACTCCTGCGGCCACGGGGGCAGGGCCATATCAAAGTCGTTCAGTAAGGCCGAAAGGGAAGGAGTAGGGGCACGGCGGTGCCGCACGGCGATACCAAAGTCGCGTCGGTGCGGCAGGAATGGCCAGGGCCCGGCTGCAGGCACGTGACGCGCGCGTGCGATGGCGCCTTGTCGGGCCGGCTCTACGCGGCACGGGCGCCGAGGCCGGGCCCTTCCCGGCAGAGGCCAATGACTTTGATATGGCCGTGGGCCACGGGGGCCAGGGTGTTGCTCCATCCCCCGCCTTCCCCCGCCTTGTGCTAAAATAGCGGCAGGGCAAACCGGCTTGTACCGAACAAGGAGTGGCTATGCCGCCAATCCTGGGAGACCTTGCCGCCAACCTGGCCGCCGACCTGATCGTGCGGCTGGCCGGCCGGTTGCATGACCGCGCCTTTGGCGACGCCGCATGCCGTGCCCTGCAACGTGCCTGGGAGGCGGCCTTTGAGGCGATGCTCCGAGAGGTGGCCGCAGACCTGGAACGCCCGGACGCCGAGGCGCTGGAGATGACCCTGCGCGACTGGCTCGCCGAGAAAGAGGTGGTCGAGGTACTCCTGCACCTGGCGTTGGGCGACCGGGAGATAGACCAAGCCCGGCTGCAGGCGCACTTTGACGCCCACTTTGACCGTACTACCCTGCCGGTCGAGTTTGACCGCGCCCTCGCCGCCCTCGTCTGCGGCCTGGGCGACGCGCTGAACGAGGAGGCCGCGACCCCCACAAGCCCCCTCTTCAACCGCGTCATCCTGGCGCGCCTGGAGGAGATTCGCCGCAGATCGTCGCAGACCGGGGGGCGCGAGATTCAGGCGGGAGACGTAAGCGAAAGCGTCCTCATCACGGGCGACCGTAACGTCGTCATTCAGAACCTGACCCTGGGCGTCGCCCGCCTGCCCACCGACTATGCCACCCGCATCCAGAACTTTCTCACCTCTTATCTGGGCGGGCCGGGCCGGCCGGTTCCCTTTGGCGGGCGGGAAGAGTCGCTGCGCCAACTGAACAGGTGGCTGGAGAGCGGCCCGTCCTACCTCCTCCTCACCGCTCCCTCCGGTCGGGGCAAATCCGCCCTCCTGGTGCGCTGGCTGGAGCAACTGGTGGGCCGGGACGACCTGGCGGTGGTTTTTGTGCCGGTCAGCATTCGCTTTAATACCAACCTGGAGATGGTGGTTTTTGCAACGTTGGTCGCCCGCCTGGCCCACCTCTTTGGCGAGGAGGTCCCTGGAGCCAATACCCCCGCCGAGGTCTGGCGGGGAGTGGTGAGTAGTTACCTGAACCGCCCGCTTCCCCCGGGAAAGCGGCTGCTGGTGGTACTGGACGGCGTAGATGAGGCCGCCGACTGGGAGATCGGTGGTGACCTCCTTCCCCTCACCCCTCCGTCCGGGCTGAAGGTAGTGCTTAGCGGGCGGCTGACCGCTACCCGCCCCACGCCGGGGGCCTACCGGCGCGCCCTCTGCTGGGAGAACTCCGACCTGGCCGACGAGATCGGTCTGGACGCCCTCACCCGCCGGGGCGTGGCCGACGTGCTGGAAAAGATGGGCTTGCCGCTGGAGGAACTGGCGCGGGACGTGGATCTGGTGGCCGAACTCCACCGCCTGAGCGAAGGCGACCCCTTGCTGGTGAACCTGTACATCCAGGACCTGTGGCAGCGCGGCGAAAAAGCCGCCCGCCTGCGGGCGGAGGACCTGCGCACCATCGAGCCCGGCTATGAGGGCTACTTTGACCGGTGGTGGGAGGAGCAACGTCGGTTGTGGGGCCAAGCGTTTCCCCTGCGAGAGCGGGCCGTCCAGACCGTCCTGAACCTGCTGGCCTGCGCGATGGGCCCGCTCCTGCGGGACGACCTGTGCGCGTTGAGCGGTCTATCCACCTACGACCTGGAGGCCGCCCTGGAGCCGCTCGCCCGCTTTGTGGTCGGGGACGGTCGGCGGCAGGGGTGCGTTCTGTCCCACCTCCGGCTGGGACAGTACTTTTACGACCGGTTGGGGAAGGAGGAACAACGAGAGGGGGACAAGAAGTTCCTGGTCTGGAGTGGGGGTGTTGCGCGCCGGCTGGTGGCGGGGGAACTGTCCCCGGCGGAGGTCCCCGCCTATGTGGTGCAGCACCACACTGCCCACCTGCGCCGCGCGGCCGCGCCGGTGGCGGACTATTGTCCCCTCGTGATGCACCGGGCCTGGGCTGAGGCCTGGGATGCGCTGGATGGGAGTTACGCCGGCTACCAGAACGATGTCGAGCGCGTCTGGCAAAGGGCCGAGGCGGAGGACCGCTGCGCTGCGGAGCGGGGGGAGTCGCTCCCCCACCTGGGACTGGAGGTGCGCTGCGCGTTGATCCGGGCCAGCGTCTGCTCGCTGGCCGGGAATATCCCGCCGGAACTGCTGGCCGCCGCGCTGGGGCGGGGGGTGATCTCGCCGTCCGCCGCGCTGGCCCACGCCCGGCAGGTTCCGGATGCGGCGCAGCGCGCCCATGTCCTGGCCGGCCTGGCCCCGTACCTGCCGGAGGGCCTGCGCGAGCAAGCCTGGCGCGAGGCCCTGGCCGCCGCCCGCGAGATTGAGTGGGAGGACGCCCGCGCCCATGCCCTGGCCGGCCTGGCCCCGCGCCTGCCGGAGGGCCTCTTGCCGGAGGCCCTGGCCGCCGCCCGCGAGATCGGGGATGAAGGGTGGCGCGCCCGTGCCCTGGCCGGCCTGGCCCCGCACCTGGCGGAGG
>FWPU01009765.1_pt1 | contig 14836 bp, 12 predicted proteins | sample 2228361 | NCBI WGS metagenome assembly FWPU01 (sample SAMEA103939777, study PRJEB20133) | metagenome
CTCGACTTCGAGGCGCGGCCGCCGGCGGGGATACCGGCGCCGGGCCGGGACGAACACGTCCAGGATGCCGAGGATCAGCAGCCCGACGGCGATCAGGGCCAGGACGAGGACGAAGGCTTCCTCGGTCAGCATGCGACCTCGACCGGCCGGCCCTCGGCGATCGAGCGGTACGCGGCGAGCACGACGGCCAGGTCCGCCCGGCCGGCGTGGCCGTCCATCTCCTCGGCCTTGCCGCGCTCCATGGCGTCCCGGAAGGCGGCCAGCATGCGCCGGTAGCCGCGCGTGTCGCGCGGGAACCACCGCAGCCGGGGCCGGCCCTCGCCGCGCACCAGGCCCAGGCGGCCGCGGTTCTCGACGAAGCAGCTGGCCCGGGTGCCGGTCAGCGTGGACCATTGCAGCCGCGGCAGCCCCGGGGCGCCGAGCGCGTGGGCCAGGACCCCGACGGCGCCGCCGGACAGGTCGGCGACCAGGACCGCGCTGTCCTCGCCTTCCATGCCCGCCAGCGTCTGGGCGGGGCGGAGCGCGAACACGCGGCGCGCGCCGCCTCCCCACCACCGGAGGTTGTGCACGTAATGGATGCCGCCGTCGATCAGCGCGCCGCCCCCCATGGCCTCCCGGGCCAGTCGCCACCCGCTCCGGCGGGCGATCCCCCGGGCCCGCAGGTGGATCTCCCGCAGCTCGCCCAGCCGCCCGGCGTCGAGCAGGCCGCGGACCCAGCGGAAGGCCGGCATGAAGTGGAACTGCTCGGCGACCATCAGGACCCGCCCGGCGTCCTGGGCCAGGGCGATCATCTCGTCGGCCTCGGCCAGCGTGCGGGCCATCGGCTTCTCGACCAGCACGTGCCGGCCGGCCTGCAGGGCCAGCGCCACGTCGGCCAGGTGCCGGTCGTGCGGCGTGCAGACGACAACCCCGCCGGCGCGGGGGTCACGCACGGCCTCGGCGTAGGCCCCGTAGGCGGCCACGCCGTCGAAGCGCCGGGCGTAGAGGCGGGCTCGCGCGGCGTCGCGGCTGGCGAAGATCAGCGGCAGGCCCAGGCGGCGCGCCGCAGCGGCGTGCCGTTGCGCGATCCATCCGCACCCCAGGACCACCAGGCCGGGCCGCATCCGCGATGAATGCTATCATTTGACGGTCGGCAACGTCAGGGCCGAGGAGGAGCCATGCGCCGGGTGGCCGTGATCGGAGTCGGGGTGACGAGGTTCGGCAAGCACGACCGGACGTCGGGCGAGCTGTTCGCCGAGGCCGCCCGCGATGCGCTGCTGGACGCCGGCCTGCCGCCCGGCGCGGTCCAGGCGCTCTACTACGGCAACGTGGTGGGGGGCGAGACCGAGCAGCAGCTCCACACCGGGCCGCAGGCAGCCTCGATCCTCGGCATCCCGGCCGTGCCCACCACCCGCTTCGAGACCGCCTGCGCCTCCTCGCACGCCGCCTTCCGCCACGCCGTGATGGAGGTCGGGGCCGGCCTCTCCGACGTGGTGCTCGTGGGCGGAGCCGAGCGGGTCCTCAACGTGCCCACCGCCGACTCCACCGAGTACTTCGCCTACGCCTCGGACGCCGCCTGGGAGCAGAGCGTCGGGCTCACCTTCCCGGGCGTCTTCGCCCTCATCGCGCGGGCCCACATGGCCAAGTACGGCACGACCGAGGAGCAGATGGCCCACGTGGCGGTCAAGAATCACCGGCACGGCGCGCTGAACCCCAAGGCCCAGTTCCAGAAGGAGATCACCCTGGAGCAGGTTCTCGGCTCGGCGCGGGTGGCCGACCCGCTCAAGCTCTACGACTGCTGCCCCTTCAGCGACGGCGGCGCCGCGGTGGTCCTGGCCTCCGAGGAGGTGGCGCGCCGCTCGCGCCGGCCGGTGTGGGTCCTGGGCAGCGCCGCCGCCTCGGACTGGATGCTGCTGCACGACAAGAAGGACCTGGCCCGGGTGCCGGCCACCGAGCGCGCGGCGGCCGCCGCCTACCGGCAGGCCGGCCTGGGGCCCGCCGACGTGGACGTCGTGGAGCTGCACGACTGCTTCACGATCGCCGAGATCGTGGCCACCGAGGGGCTCGGGCTCTTCGAGCCGGGCACCGGCGGCATCGCGGCCGAGAAGGGCTGGACGGGCCTGGGCGGCAAGGTCCCGGTCAACCCCTCCGGGGGGCTCAAGGCCAAGGGGCACCCCATCGGGGCCACCGGCGCCGCGCAGATCGCCGAGATCGTCACCCAGCTCCGCGGCGAGGCCGGCCCGCGCCAGGTGGACGGCGCGCGCGTGGGCCTCACCCACACGCTCGGCGGCAACACCGCCACCGTCCTGGTGAGCCTGTTCGGCCGTGACTGAGGCCGGGCCCACGCTCAAGGGGTTCTTCGAGGAGGCCCGCCAGGGCCGCCTGGTCGGGATGCGGTGCGGCCGCTGCGGCAACGCGGCCATCCCACCCCGGGAGTTCTGCGACGCCTGCGGCGAGCGCGCCTGGCAGCGCCTGCCGCTGTCCGGCCAGGGCCGGATCGCCTCCTACACCGTCATCCGGGTGGCGCCGGCCCGGCACGCCGGCGACGCGCCGTACGCCATCGCCGTGGTCAGGCTCGAGGAAGGCGTCTCGCTGCTGGGGCGTGTGGTGGGCGTGCCGCTCGACCAGCTGGCGGTCGGCCTGCCTGTCCGCTTCCGGCCGCTCCTGATCCAGGACCGGCCGGCCCTCGGCTTCGAGCCGGCCTGACCGCCCCGGGGCTCCGCCCGGCCCTCAGAAGCGCAGGTGCAGGCCGAGGCCGACGTACTCCACGTGCTCGCCTCGACGTTGGCCAGGGCGCCGATCTCCCAGCGGCCGCCGAGGGGCGCGTCGGTCCGGTACACGGAGACCTTCTCGCCGATGCTCGTGGCCAGCGCGCTCTCCACGAGGGGGTCGTCGTCGTAGAGCCGCGGCGCCGCCGAGAAGTGCGGCCACCGGGGATCGGCCATCAGCGGGGCGAACAGCTCGCCGCCGGGCAGGAGGCCCAGGCGCATCTCGTCGGCGGCCCGCGCCCGCGGGGCCAGCGCCAGCAGCACCGCCAGGATCAGGAGCGGCGCCCCGGCACGCGCGCGAGCCTCCACGTCCCGGAGTCTACACCCCGGCGGCGGAGCTCCGTTCTCCGGGACCGGCGGCGCGCAGCAGACGGAAGAGGCGGTCGGGGGTCACCGGCAGCTCGGTGATGGCGACGCCCGCCGGCGCCAGCGCATCGGCGATGGCGCCGGCCACCGCCGCCGGGGCGCCGATGGTCCCGCCCTCGCCCACGCCCTTGAAGCCGCCCAGCGTGGTCGGCGAGGGCGCCTCCACGTGCAGCACGGTCACGGGCGGGATCTCGGCGGCGGTCGGGACCAGGTAGTCCACCAGGCTGGCCGTCAGGACCTGGCCGCCGCCGTCGTGCACGACCTCCTCCAGCAGGGCGGCGCCGATGCCCTGGGCCACGCCGCCGACGGCCTGGCCCTCGACGATCAGCGGGTTGATGATGCGCCCGCAGTCCTCGACGACCAGGTAGCGCAGCAGCCGCACCGCCGCCGTGTCGGCGTCCACCTCGACCACCGCCAGGTGCGCGGCGCCGGACGCGGTGCCCAGGTACGGGTCGTAGAAGCGCGTGCACTCCAGCCCGGGCTCGAGGCCCCGGGGCAGGCGCTTCGCCCCGCCGTAGGCCAGCGCGGCCACCTCCCCCAGCCCGAGCCCCCGGCCGGGCGCGCCGCGGACGGCCACGCGCCCGTCGGCGACCAGCAGGTCGTCGGCGCTCGCCTCCAGCGCGTGAGCGGCGATGGCCAGCACCTTGTCGCGGACGGCGCGGGCGGCCAGCTGCGCCGCGCCGCCGGCCAGCACCGCCGTGCGGCTGGCGTAGGTGCCGGTGCCCCGGGGGCCGACGCCCGTGTCGCCGTGGAGCACGCGCACGCGGTCCACGGCCACGCCCAGCTCGCCGGCGACCACCTGGGCCAGCGTCGTCTCGTGCCCCTGGCCGTGGCAGGCGGTGCCGAACAGCGCCGTCACGCCGCCGTCAGGCTCGACGCGGATCGTCGCCCCCTCGGTGCCGGTCGCGATGTCGGCACCGGGCGAGACGGGGATGGCCGAGCCGACACCGGTCAGCTCGACGTAGCAGGCCAGCCCGATCCCGAGCCGGCGGCCGGCCTGGCGGGCCCGGCGCTGCTCGCGGCGCAGCCCCTCGTAGTCCGCCGCCGCGCAGGCGCGATCCAGGCACTCGACGAAGGCGCCGGAGTCCCAGACGATCCCCGACGGGGCCCGGTACGGGAGGTCGTCCGGGCGGAGCAGGTTGCGGCGGCGGATCGCGGCCGGATCCAGCCCCAGCCGGCGGGCCGCGGCGTCCAGCAGCGCCTCCGTCACGAACACGGAGACCGGCCGGCCCACGCCGCGGTACGGTCCCATCGGCGCCTTGTTCGTCGCCACCCCGGTGGCCTCGGCCCGGTAATGGGGCACGCGGTAGGGCCCCGGCAGGAACGAGACGACCTGGATGACCTCGATGCTGGCCGTCCACGGATAGACGGAGTAGGCGCCCAGGTCGGCCACCACCCGCGCGTCGAGGCCCAGGATGCCGCCCTCGCCGTCCACGCCCAGCCGGGCCTCGATGATCTCGTCCCAGGCCTGGGTGCTGGCCAGCAGGTCCTCGCGCCGGTCGCCGATCCAGCGCACGGGGCGGCCCAGCGCCACGGCCAGCGCGCCGACGACCAGCTCCTCCGGGTACACGATCGTCTTCACCCCGAAGCCGCCCCCGACGTCGGGCGCGACGACGCGGACCCGCGCGGCCGGCAGGCCGAGCACGTCGGCCACGGCGTCGCGGAGGATGCCGGGCACCTGCGTCGAGGACCAGAGCGTCAGCGTGCCTCCCTGCCAGTGGGCCAGGCAGCCCCGGTTCTCCATCGCCACGCCGGCGTGCCGGTGGAACCGGAAGCGCTCCTCGACCACGACGGCGGCCCGGGCCAGGGCGGCGTCCACGTCGCCCTGGGCGAACGTCCGCGTGAGGAGCACGTTGCTCCCCGCCTCGTCGTGCACCAGCGGCGCGCCGGCGGCTCGCGCGCGCTCGGGGTCCGCCGCCACCGGCAAGGGCTCGTACTCGATCCGGACGGCGTCCGCCGCGTCCTCGGCCAGGTACCGGCTCTCCGCCGCGACGACGGCGACGGCCTCCCCCACGTGGCGGACCTTGCCCGTCGCCAGCGGGGGAACGTCGGTGGCCCGGTAGGTCCTCATGCGCGAGGGCGCGCGGAGCGGGCGCACCCCCAGCTCCGGGGCGGTCCAGCAGCCGGCCACGCCCGCCAGCGCCCGGGCGGCCTCCGCGTCCACGGCGAGGAGGCGGGCGTGGGCGTGCGGGCTGCGGACGAACGCGCAGTGGAGCATCCCGGGCAGGGCGAGGTCGGCGACGTAGCGCCCCTGCCCGGTCAGGAAGCGCTCGTCCTCGAGCCGGCGGACCGGCTGCCCGATCACGCCGGCGCCGTCAGAAGGGCACGTCGGTCCGCTGGTCGACCACCCGCCGGGCCTTGTGGTCCCAGCGCGGCAGCGCGCCCGGGCTGGTGAGCTCGACGCTGACCCGGATGCCGAGGCCCACCCGCAGCGCCTCCTCCAGCGCGCGCTGGAGGCCGGCCCGCTCGGGCGGGCCCAGCGCCGGCGCCGGGTCCACGCGGAGCAGGATGTCGTCGAGGCCCTCGACCCGCCGGAAGACGATCTGGAACTCGTCCACGCCGTCGTGCCCGCGCACGATCTCCTCGATCCGCCGCGGGTAGACGATGATGCCCCGGACCTTCTTCATGTCGTCCAGGCGCGCCAGCACGCCGCCCTCCAGGGCCAGCAGCGTGCGGCCGCAGGGGCAGGGGCGGTCGGCCAGCTGGACCAGGTCGCGCGTGCGGTAGCGCAGCAGCGGCATCGCCTTGCGGTAGAGGCTCGTGAAGACCAGCTCCCCCCGCTCGCCGGGCCGCACCGGCCGGTCCTGGTCGTCGAGGATCTCGGGATAGCAGTAGTCCTCGTGGACGTGGACCAGGCCCGCGCCCGCGTCGCACTCGAACCCCCAGGCCGCGATCTCGGTCAGGCCGGGCAGGTCGAAGGCCCGGGCCCCGAACGCCTTCTCGATCCGGGCCCTGGTGGCGGGGATGGAGGCGCCGGGCTCGCCCGTGTGCCAGGTGATCCGGATCCGCGTCTGCGCGGCCAGGTCGATCCCCTTGCGGGCCGCCTGCTCGGCCAGGAAGAGCGCGTAGGAGGGCGTGCAGCCCAGCACCGTGATCGGGTACGTGCAGAGGGCGTCGATCCGCTGGTCGGTGGAGAGGCCGCCGGCGGGGAACACGAGGCACCCGAGGTCCTGGGCGGCGTAGAAGCCCGACCAGTACCCGATCCAGGGCCCGTACGAGAAGGCCGCCATCACCATGTCGGCCGGCCGGATGCCGAAGGCCCACAGCGAGCGGGCGTACGAGTGGTAGAAGCCGTGCCAGTCGGCCGCCGTGTCCAGGACGGCCAGCGGCCGGCCGGTGGTGGCCGAGGTCATGTGCACGCGCAGGCACTGCTCGAACGGCACCGCCAGCACCGTGCCCCACGGGGGGTGCTCGGCCTGGTCCTGCTTCAGCTCGTCCTTGGTCGTGAACGGCAGCCGGCCCAGGTCGTCGAGCGAGCGGACGTCGCCCGGCTTGACCCCGGCCGCGTCGAGCTTGCGGCGGTAGAAGGCGCTGCCGGCGTACGCGTGCTCGACCTGCTCCCGCAGCCGCTGCGCCTGCAGGCGCGCGAGGTCGGCCCGGGAGGCGGTCTCGAGGTCCGGCTCCAGGTAGCGGCGCTCCATCACGCCCCCCGCCGGCGCAGCACGGGCGCCGCCGCCTTCACCGCGTTGACGATCCCCTGGTAGCCGGTGCACCGGCACAGCACCGCCGAGATGCCCTCCCGGATCTCGGCCTCGGTCGGCTCCGGGTTGACGCGGAGGAAGTCGAGGATCGTCATCAGCATGCCGGGGGTGCAGAAGCCGCACTGCAGGCCGTGGTGCTCGCGGAACGCCTCCTGGAGCGGATGGAGCCGGCCATCGCGGGCCAGCCCCTCGACCGTCACGATCTCGCTGCCGTCGGCCTGCACGGCCAGCATGAGGCACGAGCGCGCGGCCTGGCCGTCGAGCAGCACCGTGCAGGCGCCGCAGATGCCGTGCTCGCACCCCACGTGGGTGCCGGTCAGGCCCAGGTCCTCGCGCAGGAAGTCCACCAGGAGCTTCCGCGGCTCGCACCGCCCCTCGCGGGGCACGCCGTTGACCGTGAGGCGGACGGCGACGGGCTCGCCCATCACGACCCGGCCTGGCCGCCCGCGGCCCGGCGCACCGCCCGCGCGGTGAGGACGGCCGCGAGGTGGCGCCGGTAGTCGGCCGAGGCGTGGATGTCGGAGTCCGGCTGCACCAGCTCGGCGGCCCGCCGGGCGGCCGCCTGGATGGCGTCCGGCCCCAGGCCCTCTCGCTCCAGGATCTCCTCGGCCGCCCGGAGCCGCACCGGCACGGGGCCGGCGCCGGAGGCCGCCAGCCGGGCCTTCCGGCACCGGGCGCCGTCCCGCACCACCATGGCCGCGATGCCGACGATCGCGAAGTCGCCGTGACGCCGCGCGAACTCCTCGAAGGCGAAGCCCGCGCCGGCCGGCATGGCCGGCAGCCGCACCTCGGTCAGCATCTCGTCGGGCGCCAGGCTGGTCGTCAGGTACGTCTGGAAGAGCGCGTGCCACGGCACCACCCGCTCGCCGCGGGGGCTGCGGGCGACCACCTCGCCCTCCAGCGCCGCCAGCACCGCCGGGTACTCGGCCGAGGGGTCGGCGTGCGCGAGGGAGCCGCCGATCGTCCCCCGCGTGCGGATGGGCAGGTGGCCCACCCAGCGGGTAGCCTCCTTGAGCAGCGGCAGCGCCCGGGCCACCACCGGCGAGAACTCCACGGTCCGCTGGCGCGTCATGGCGCCGAGCCGCACCTGCCCGTCGTGCTCGCGGATGTAGGCCAGGGCCGGGACGCGGTTGAGGTCGATCAGCGCGGCCGGGCGGGTCAGCCGGAAGTTGAGCAGCGGCATGAGGCTCTGGCCGCCGGCCAGCACCTTGGCCTCCCCGCCGTAGCGGGCCAGCAGCGCCACGGCCTCCTCCACGGTCGCGGGCGCGTGGTACGCGAAGCGCGGCGGCTTCACGGGGCCGCGGTCCGGGCGGCGCTCACGCCGTCCTCCGGCGGGCGTCCCGGATGAGCCGCCACAGCCGGTCGGGCGTCATGGGCAGCTCCGTGATCCGGACGCCCAGCGGCGCCAGCGCGTCGCTGACGGCGTTGGCGATGACGGCCGGCACCGTCATGGACGACGACTCGCCCAGCCCCTTGGCCCCCAGCGTGGTGAGCGGCGAGGGCGAGGCCAGGTGGGCGATCTCGATGGTGGGGGCCTCGCTGGCCGTGGGCACCAGGTAGTCCATGAAGGTGGCGGTCAGGCACTGCCCGTCCTCGTCGTAGCGCAGCTCCTCGTAGAGCGCGCCGCCCAGCCCGTGCAGCGCTCCGCCGTAGATCTGGCCCTCCACGATCATGGGGTTGATGATCGTGCCGGCATCGTGGACGCTCACGTAGCGCAGGATCCGGATGGCCGCCGTCTCCGGGTCCACCTCCACCGCCATGACCTCGGCGATGAAGCCGTAGGTGTTCGAGGAGTTCACGCGGTCCTCGGGGTCCACCGCCCGGGCCACGTCGAAGCCGAACACCGCCGTGGCGTGCAGGGCCGGCTCCATCCCCTCCGGCAGCGACTGGGTGTTCCAGTGCGCGCGGCCCGCCAGGTCCTTGAGGGCATAGGCCGGACCGCGGCCGTCCCGGCGGCGGGCGCCGCCCTCCGTCCACTCGACCTCGCTCACCGGCACCTCCAGCAGGTGGGCGGCGTAGGCCAGGAGCTTGGCCTTGAGCTTGCGGGCGGCCAGCGCCACCGCGCTGGTCCCCACCGAGCCGAAGCGGCTCGAGTAGGTGCCGGACGAGATGGACCAGACGCGCGTGAAGGTGTCCATCTCGTCCACCACCGTGACGTCCTCGGGCCGGAGGCCGAGCTCCTCGGCGACGATCTGGCTGACGATCGTCTGGTGCCCCTGCCCCTGGGGGGTCGTCCCCAGGACCGCGACGACGCGGCCCAGGGGATCGACGCTGAGCGAGGCCGACTCCACGGCCCCGGACTTCGGCAGGTACTCCGGCTTGGCCCGGAACTGCGGGTCGAGCGCCGCGGCCACGTAGCCCATGTTGGAGACGGAGGGGTCCACGGCCAGGGCGACGCCGATCCCGACGTACCGCCCCTCGGCCCGGGCCCGCGCCTGCTCGGCGCGCAGCTCGTCGTAGCGGGCGGTGTCGAGCGCGAGCTGGAAGGCCTTGGGGTAGTCGCCGGAGTCGTAGAGGCCGCCCGTCGGCGTCCGGTACGGGAACGCCTCGGGCGGGATCAGGTTGCGCCGCCGCACCTCGACCGGGTCCAGCCCCAGGCGCTCGGCCAGCAGGTCCATCATCCGCTCGGTCTCGAAGTAGAGGTGCCCGCAGGCGTAGCCCCGGTTGGGTCCGGTCAGGCTCTTGTTGGTCATCACCACCGAGGCGTCCACCTCGAGGTGCTGCACGCGGTAGGGGCCCACGAAGTTGCCGGTCGGGCGGAAGCTGCACCCGGGCTCGGGGCTGCGGACGTAGCCGCCCACGTTGTCGTACCAGCGGAAGCGCATGCCGAGCACCGTGCCGTCCCGGCGCGCCGCCAGCTCGCGGTAGGCCACGCGGTCGGTGCCGCTGGAGGAGGCCAGCAGGTGCTCGCGGCGGTCCTCGATCCACTTGACCGGGACGCCGAGCCGCATGGCCGTGAAGCCGATGAGGGCCAGGTACGGGTAGATCGAGGTCTTGATCCCGAACGAGCCGCCGATGTCGGGGGGCACGATGAAGCGCAGCTTGTTCTCGGGCAGCCCCAGCACCCGGCTCACCAGCGGGTGCATGATGAACGGCCCCATGAAGTTCGACCAGATCGTGAGCACGCCGTCCAGCGGGTCCCAGCGCGCGATGACCCCGTAGGTCTCGATCGGGGTCGAGCCGTACTTGGGGAACGTGAAGCGCTCGCGGATGACGACGTCGGCCTCGGCGAAGGCCCGGTCGGGATCGCCGTAGACCAGGCGGCGGTGCCCGGCCAGGTTGGTGCCCACCGCCGGGTGGAGCACGGGCGCGTCGGGCGCCAGCGCCCGCTCCGGATCCACCACCGCCGGCAGCGGCTCGTAGTGGACGACGACGGCCTCGGCGGCGTCCTCGGCCAGGTAGCGGTCGCGGGCCACGACCACCGCCACCGGCTCGCCCACGAACCGCGCGCGGTCGGTCGCCGCCGGGTAGTACTGCACGGGGGCGGTGACGCCGACCGAGAAGGGCCGCGTCCCCTTCCCGACGTCCTCCCCCGTGACCACGCCCACGACGCCGGGCATGGCCAGGGCGGCGGCCGCGTCGTACCCCAGGATGCGGGCGTGGGCGTGCGGCGAGCGCACGATGGCGGCGTGGAAGGGGTTGGCGACGGGCGGGTGGTCGTCGATGAAGGTGCCCCGCCCGGTGAGCAGCCGGCCGTCCTCGACGCGCGTGACGCTCTTGCCGATCCAGCGGGAGCCGGAGATCATCTCGTGCCGTCCGACACTAGTCACCGGCTCCGGCCTTGTCAAGACAGCCTGGCCGGCCGCCCGGCCGGCCGGCCCCCGAGCTCGGCCCAGCGGAAGCAGCCGACGACGTGGTCGTTCACCATCCCCACCGCCTGCATGAACGCGTAGCAGATGGTGGGGCCGACGAAGCGGAAGCCGCGCCCGGCCAGGTCGCGGCTCAGCGCCCGCGAGACCTCGGTGGCGGCGGGGACCTGGCGCAGCGAGCGCCAGGCGTTCTGGCGCGGCCGGTCCTCGACGAACCGCCACAGGTAGGCCGCGAAGGAGCCGTGCTCGCGCCGGAGCGCCAGCAGCGCCCGGGCGTTGGCGATGGTGGCCTCGATCTTGCCCCGGTGGCGCACGATGCCGCGGTCGGCCAGCAGCCGCCGGACGTCGCCGGCGGTGAACCGCGCCACCCGCGCCGGGTCGAACCCGGCGAAGGCGCGGCGGTAGCCCGCGCGCCTGGCCAGGATGGTGGTCCACGCCAGTCCCGCCTGCGCGCCCTCCAGCGTCAGGAGGCCGAACAGCCGCCGCTCGTCGTGCACCGGCACGCCCCACTCCTCGTCGTGGTAGCGGGCCAGCGCCGGCGTCGTGGCCCACGCGCAGCGGCCGGCTCCCGGCTTCAGGGCGCGCCTCCCGGCGCCGCCACGCCCCGGAAGGCGGCCAGGCGCTGCGCCAGCGGCGTGTTGCGGCTGCGGCCGACGCGCACCTGGCCGTCGATGATCACGCACGAGATGCCGGGGATGTCGCCGCGGGCGATGGCGCCCAGGGCGTCGGCGGCCGCCGACGCCACCGGCGCGTCGCAGACGAGCAGGTCGGCGGGCTGTCCGACGGCGATGGTCCCCGTGTCGAGCCGGAAGGCGCGGGCGTTGTTGCCGGTGGCCAGCGCGACGCTCTCGGCCGGGTCCAGGTCCCCCAGCGAGGCCAGCTCGCAGACGCTCTTGAGCACGCCCATCGGCATGACGCCGGTCCCGGTCGGCGTGTCGCTGGCGACGCACACGCGCTCCAGCGCGCCCGCCTCGCGGGCCAGGCGGAGGAGAAGCAGCGCCGAGCGCAGGTTGCCCGCCTGCACCACCTGGAGCGCCATGGCGCTCTCGCGGACGATCCGCGCCAGCCCCTCGTCCTCCAGCGAGGTGGTGCCGCCGTTGACGTGGCCGCACACGTCCGGCCGCAGGTGCAGCAGGACGTCGGCCGTGATGGGGCTGGAGCCGGGGATGGAGGTCCCGCCGCTGTGCGACATGACCGTGAGCCGGTGGCGCTGCGCCCGCTGGATCTCCGGCGCGCCGTCGCGGGGATCGCGGTAGCCGCCGAACCCGTACTTGGCGTGACGCACCCCGTGGCGGGCCATCTCGGCGAAGTCGTCGTCGCCGAGCCCCGGCTCCAGCACCACCGAGCCCGCGTTCACCTTCATGCCGTTGGGGCGGAAGCCGGCGAAGCACTTGGCGGCCGCGATGGCCAGGGCCCGGGCGGCCACCGGGTCGTGCGGGCGCCCGGGCGCATGCACCCCCTCGCCCGCCGACACCACGCTGGTCACCCCGCCGTGGACGTAGGAGTCGAGGAAGTCCACCGTCTTCTGCCGCGGCGTGTAGTCGCCCAGCACCACGTGGCAGTGGGAGTCGATGAGCCCCGGGAGGACGGTCGTGCCGCGGCAGTCCACCACGACGTCGGCGCCGGCGGCGCCCGTCCGGCTGGCCGCCCCGATGGCCGCGATGCGCCCGTCCCGGACCAGGATGGACTCGGCCTCCAGGCGGGGCGCGGCCAGGATCCCGGTGGCCAGCGCCCCGATGTTGACGAGCCCCAGGGTGCCGGTCACGCGTACTCCGCCAGGCACCGCTCCACCAGGGCGGTGGCCGCCGCCCAGTCGTAGGAGCGGAACAGGCGCGCGTTCACCACCGGCTGGGCCGCCGAGTAGAACATCTCGTACTGCAGCTGCCGGCCCCCGAACTCGGTGCCCACGAGGTCCCACACGAGCCGGAGCAGCTTCACGCGCTCGCGGGCCGGCGCCGCCGCCGAGGCGTAGTAGCGCTCGGTGTCGGCCCGGGTCTCGGGGCTGGTGAAGGCCGCCGCCGACGAGGGCAGGGCCTGGAAGGCGCCGCCGGCCAGCTCCCGCAGCGCGCGCATGAGGTCCACGATGAGCCGGCGCTGCAGGCTCATGCCGGCGTAGACGTACTGCGGGTGCGGCCGCGCCACCCCCTCGCTGACCAGCGGGAAGCGGGCGGCGGCGTGGACCAGGGCCTCGAACATGGCGGCCTGGGCCGCGATGTCGCCGCCCAGCGCCGCCTGCACCGCGGCCTGGCCCTCGGCGCGCTGCACGCGGGCCAGCGCCAGGGCCAGCCCGGCCAGGAACTCGCACTTCACCGCGAAGCGGACCAGCGACTGGAAGTTGGCCAGCACGTGCGAGGGCGTCTCGTGGAACTGGGCGTTGACCAGGTCCACCCGGCGGTAGATGAACACGTGCTCCCAGGGCACGAAGACGTCGTCGAGCACCACGGTCACGTCCACCTCGTCGAAGCGGGCCGACAGCGGGTAGTCGAAGACGCTGGTGGCGGTGGCCGGGTAGGGCCGGCGCGGGTAGAGGCGCAGCCCGGGGGCGTGCATGGGCACGACCACCGAGATGGCGTAGTCCTCGTCGCCGGGCACCAGCGGCGTGATGTAGGAGAGGAACAGCCAGTCGGCCATCACGGCCGAGGTGGCGATGGCCTGGCAGCCGCGCACGACGATGCCGCCGTCGCGCTCCCGGACCACGCCGGGGTGCAGGTACGGCTCCGGGTGGCGGTGGGCGGGCGCCGACCGGTCCACCTGGGGCGGCACGATGGCGTAGGCCAGGTAGAGGTCCTCGGCCCGCGCCTTCTCGTAGAAGGCCGTCACGTGGTCGCCGAACTCGCGCCCGCCGCGGTCGAACAGCTGCCGCCAGGCGGCGAAGGCGGTGAGGACGCAGGCCACGTGGTCCGGCGTGCGGCCCATGAGCCCGAAGGAGGGCTCGGCCCAGAAGCGGTGCAGGCGCCGGCGCCGCTCGAGGTCCTCGGCCGAGCGGGGCACGAGCCACATGACGCCGTGGCGGGCGCCGGTGGCCGGCTCCACGTAGCTCGTCGTCTCCGGCGCCCGGCGGGCCCGCTCGTAGGCCTCGGCCACCCGCTCGATGGCCGGCGCGAAGGCGGGGTGCTTGGTGACGTCGTCCACCCGCTCGCCGTCCAGGTAGACGGCCCGCCCGTCCCGCAAGCTGGCCACGTAGTCGGCTGCCGCGCGCATGGCCCCCTCCCGGCCGCCGCATGCTAGCATCCCGCGGCCGGAAGCGACACCAGGGAGCGGCCGCCGGGCGGCGAGCCGGGCGGGCTCCGGCCGGCCGGGGCCGGTTTGCCCGCCCCCGCCGTCGTGATAATGTCTCGGCACCGCAGCTCGGGAGGCGAACCGGACGTGAAGCGGCCGCCGCTGCCTCTGGTGTTCATCGCGGTCCTGATGCTCGCGCTCGGCGTGACGGCGGGCGCCGCCATGTCGCAGCTCCGGGCCGAGACCGAGCGGTACGCGCGGGCGCGCATCGAGGCCACCCGGGACGCCCACGGGCTCATCGGCGCCGCCGAGTACGACGACGAGGTCGTCGCCCGGACGATCTTCACCGCCGAGGCGGGGCTGTCCTTCCTGCACACCCACGCCATGGGCCTGCCCGCCATCGTCCTGCTCGCCGCCACCGTCGTGGCCACCGCCATCCCCGGGCGGGCGGTCCGCGGTCTGCTCTACGTCCTGCTCGGCGCCGGCAGCCTCTTCCCGCTGGGCTACCTGGTCCACGCGGCGGCGGTGCTGGAGCTGGGGCGGGATGCGGGGACCGCGCTGGCCGAGACCTGGCTGCTCACGCCCCTGGGCGGCGCGGCCATCGCGGGGCTGGTGGGGCTGGCCGCCGCGCTGGCCCGGGCGGCGACCGCGCCGCGCTCGGCATGACGCGACCGCCCGACACCTGGCGCGTGCCCTCGACCTGGGTGCTGCTGGTGGCCGTCGCCCTGATCGCCTGCGCCGAGGTCGGGGGCGCCTCGATGGTCCGCTTCAAGCTCGAGCTGACCCGGTGGGTGCGGGGGACCATGCTCGCCCGCCCCGACGTCCACGGTCTGGTCGGCGTCCGGGACGTGGACGAGCAGGTGCTGGACGAGGCGCTGGTGAAGTTCGACGCCGGCCTGCGGCTGTTCCACCTGCACGCCGAGGGCATGGGCACCGTGATCCTGGTGGCGGCCATGGTGGCCACCACGCTGGTGGAGGCCGCGCGCCTCCGGCG
>FWPU01004280.1_pt1 | contig 14835 bp, 16 predicted proteins | sample 2228361 | NCBI WGS metagenome assembly FWPU01 (sample SAMEA103939777, study PRJEB20133) | metagenome
ATCCAACAATCAAGCATTTCTGGCAAAAATTTCTCCTTTCCGTACAATTTTAATCTTTTTTGCGTACCCCCCTCCAAAAATCGGTTATTTTTTGGTGGAACGGGGAGGGGGGTACGCAATATCTATGCGAAACCCTCAAACGATCACCACGTCCGGCGGGGGCAGCGGTTTCCCCTGCCCAACCACCCGCACTTTCCCGCGGCAGGCAGCACACAGTTGATACACCCGCAGGCTGTCTTCCTTTTCGTTCAGTATCTTTCTGGCTTTTGCCAGCAGGCGGTTCAGCTCCGCCTCGCTCAACCACGCTTCAAACACACTGCCCTGCACCCGTTCGCCCAGCGATTCCATCAATCGGGCAACTTTCGCCCGGCGGCGGTCATCGCTCAGGTCGTATGCCAGTACGTAAAAAGCGCGTTCGGCAGCCATCAGCGGAACCCCATGGAACGAAAGTAGACCTCGCCGCGTGTAACGCATTCGCCCACCTGACGCGCCTGCTCGATCAGGCATTGACGCAGGGTCAGCTGCAATCCGCTCAGCGGATGAGTAAAGCGGCGTTCCAGCCGTTCCTCAAATGCCCGTAAATAAACCCTTTTGGCGGATTCGCCCATCACCACGGGCCGTTCCGCACCGCCCGGCGTAAAATCCGACGGGGTTACCGCACCGCTCCCGGCTGCCCACAACGCCAGGCCGTCCACCACCGGACGGAATTCCTCCAGCAGGTCCAGCCCCAGCGCCGGGCGGTTGTATTCCACCTCGTGGAGAAAACCGGCGTAGGGGTCCAGTCCAACGGCGCGGGCAGCGCTGGTGGTCAGCCGGCCAAGCAGCGTGTAACCGAGCGAAAGCAGAACATTGATGCCATCCGGCGGGGGGCGGCGCTGACGCGTGGTGAAGTTCCACTGCGGGTCGAACAACCGCCGAAAGCCACTGAAATAAGCCGCCGTGGCGCTGCCTTCCAGCCCGCGCAGGCTGTTGAGGTTGATCTTTTTGGGCAGACCGGTCAGCGCATCACTCAGCCGTTCCGCCGATTCGGCGATAAGCGAATCGCTGCGCTCGCGGTTATGGCGTTGCAGCAAAGCGCGCTGGTGTTCCAGTTTGGCGCGCACAAAGGCTTTGGCCATCTCCAGCACAAAAGCGGGGTTTTCCAGGGCGCGGTACTGCGCACGGCGCAAAGGCACATGCGGGGTCAGTTCACCGCTCAGCACCCCGCGAAACTCTCCCTGCTGGGAAAGAAAAATCACCTCAACGCCTTCGCCCAACAGCGCGTCCATCAGCGGGGTGGTCAGCCCGATGTTGCCAAAGAGGACAATTTGAGTCACCTGCCCAAGCGGGACGTGGGTCAAAACGCGGGTTTCGCCGTTTTCCTCAACTTCCACCTGCACGCGGCGGTTGTTGAGGCGCAGTTTGGCATTTTGTTGAACCACATATAACGGCGGCATGACAATCTCCTTTCCCGCTGTGCCGGTTGAGTCATTCCATTCCTGCAAGAATTCGTATTCGGTTGTTAAGGTACGGGGGAATGATGGGGTATTCGGTCAATCCTGACTGCGGCTGGGGGATGCCAGGCGGCGCGCCTGTCCCAGCCCATAAGCCACCCCGCTGCCCAAACCGGCAAACAGAGCAAATTCAGCCAGTGTGAACAGCACCGTCAACCAAAAGCGGTCGTAACGGGTAGCAGTGTAGGTCGCCTCACCCACCGCGCCAATGCGCAGCCCGCCCTGCTTAACCGGCACGGGCAGGCTATTCAGGCGGTAGCGGGAAAGGTGCAGGCATTCGGCGGCAAAACGGCGCGTTTCAGCTGGCAGCGCCAGCGGGGAAAAGGCGTTCCAGCGCTCCAGCAAACTGGCAAAGACCTGTTCCGGCAGAGGCAGGGGCAGGTGTTTGCCATTCACGTGAAAGGTGGTCGGGCTGGCAAAATGCAGGGTCAGGCGGCGCGGCGGCGCAGCGCCCAGCAAACGCTCGGCGGAAAAGTCGGCATAGGCGGACGTGGCGGCCCACGGGTGGGTGGAAGGGTCGAGGTGAACTGCTTCGATGCGGAAAGGCAGGTAATCCAGTTCCACCGGTGTGCCGGGAGCCAGCGCACCGCCCGGCTGCACCGCGGCAATCAACAGACGGGTGAGCGGTGCCATCAGCGCGGTAAAGCGCAGGGTGTAGGTTTGGTCGGGCAGCGGGCGGCGCGCCTCAAAATGCCCCAGCAGGTTCGAGGCGGTATAGGGGCGCAGACCGTTTTCGTCGTGCAATGTGGCGGCCAGTTCCTCATCTGCCCGGCGGACGACATCCAGCAGCAAAGCCTGAGCGGCACGCCCCCACCAGTTGGGCAGAGGTCGCTCATCCGGCGGCACAGGCAGCGGACGCAGAATCAGCACCAGCGAGAGCAGGTCGGGGGAAGGAGTCATACGCCGTTTTCGCCGGGGTAGCGGGCAGCCCGCGCCCGCTCACGTACCGCATTGAGGTTGAGAATCTCGGCCACCTCGTAGCGCGGCGGCAGTGCCTCGGCTGCCGGGCGCAGGCGCAAAATGGGCGGGAAGTAGCCCATGCGCCCGTGCAATTCGGCCAGCAGCAAAGCGGTGATGAAATTGAGCGAAGGCGGATTGACGAGGATCGGCCGGTTCTGCCACTCCTGCGGCGAGAGGTTCAGGCACGCCATCAGCGCCTCCAGCTGGGGCAGAAAGGGCTGCTGATTGTCGAAATGCACCGGAATATCACGAATTTCCAGCGGCTGACCGCTGAGTTCCTCCACCTGACGGACCTGGTCGGGGGTGAGGGGGTGGGAGAAGTTGAGCAATAAGATCATCGGGTTGCCTCTAAAATCGTTTCAGGGATTGGTCAAGCTGGTCAACCGCCTTCTGGGCCACATGGGCGCCATACGCCAGGCGGATGCGGTCGGCAGCCGCGCGTTTTCGCAAGCCGGGGGATAAGGTTGGCTGGGAAGCCGCAAACACCTTACCGCAGTAGATACCAAACTTCTCACGGCTGGAGAGAGCCTCCAGTTCGTACAAATCGGAAACACTCACTTTGCCGGATTTACACGAACACACCGCCAGCATGCCATTGCGGGTGACCAGAATATCCAGTTCGTTGTCCACCTCGCCCCCGCGACCGCGGCGGCGGATGTACAGGTTACGGCGCACATCGTCGAACTTGCCCGAAGCCCGCGCCGACTGATAAACGGCTTCTTCCAGCCAATCTCCTTCCTTGGGAGGGCGGGGGGCCGGTTCGCTTTCGGGGCGGAAGGACGGATGCGGGCTGACTTCGATGCCGTGGGCGCGCAGGTACTGCTCCACGCTGATGTGCAGGTCAATCGGCTCGCGCCGGGTTTGCACACCATCGGAGGTGTAGAAGATCATCTCGCCGCTCTCACTGCTGACATACAGCAGCGGCACAGCCAGCCCATAAGCCGCCTGCATGGCTGCCAGGCACATCAGTTTGGTGCCGCCGGTGATATTCAGAGTAACTTGATGACCGGCGTTAATCGCCTGCAACAGGCATTCACCAATTTTCAGGCGGGCAGCGGGCAGGTCGTAGGGTGGCACAGCCAGCGGCGGCAGCAGGAGGAGATCACCCAATTGCGGGTCCTCGGGCAGGTAAGCCGCCAGTGTTTCGGCCAATTCGCGGGTGCGTTCCGAAATGACAAATTGCATGGCATCGAAACGGCGGTACTGCCAGAGCGGCATCAAATTGGGCAGCGGCTGTTCGCCAAGCAGGGTCAGCAGTATCATAGGGGCAGCTTTTCCAGTTTCTCAATTAAATTACCTAATTGTCTGATCAACTCTTCGGCTTGGCCAGGTTTTTCCCGCTGACCCGCATGCAGAATATCATTTCTCACTTCTGTGAGATTGGGCCAAAAGCCCAATAATTCGTCAATTTGTGGAACATTGGCGAGAAGGATAGTTTTATAATCCCGCTTTTCTTCTTTAGCACTTACAAAAGCATTGGCTTCTCCCCCAAGTAGATGTTCGTAAATTTCACGAGAGGATTTTGTACGAATATCAGTAATACCTGTCTGCACCATCAGCCACGAGATCACCCACTCACGTGCCAACGAAGCAGCCTGAGCCCACCAATCACGGTCATAATACCATCGGATCAGGTGGCGTTCCACAGTCAGGACATCTTTTGCCAATTGAACACTTGACGGTTGATCAGGTGCGGGATAAGCAAGCCGTTGATAAGTCCGTTCAATCGAATCCAGTAGCGCTTGAAACGGCCTGGATGAATCGCCCATTCTCAGAGCCTTATCCGCCTTTTTGATAATATCGACCAGATTATTGGCGGAACGCATCACTGCAGTTGGACGGATCAACTGCAAGCTTTTGGAAAGATCAGTTAGAGTTGAATCTAAACCGTTCAAATCTCTTAACTGAGATAATTCATCATGGCTGACACCCGGCCGCGTTGCCAGTTCTTTTCGATAGCCGCGCAACAACGAAGCTAAATAGCGCGCATCTCCGGTTCGATTAAAGCGATCGGCAGCGGCGGACCATTCTAACAAAGTCAGCAAGGGGGTCAGATCAAACATGGGGGTTTTGTTATCTACTTTGGCTTCAAATGCTCCATACAACACAGCCTTAATTTGAATGTTGAAACCTGACTTAAGAAAAGCAGCCACCAGCATACTCAGCAAAGGAGAAGACCGCATTCCGTGAGTAATATCAAAAGCAATCTCATCTCCGGACTTAACACTCACTCCATCGTCTCCGGACTTAACACTCGATAGAATCTGTTCAAAAATCTTCCACAACTCACCTTCGGTTTTACCCAGAGGTACTTCCACCGGTAAAACCCGCACATGGTGGGGAATGGATTTCGCGAATTCATCAAAAACCTCATCGCGTGCTTCGTTGGTCAAAAAGACTACCAGATGATCAGGGTTGAGGAAATGACAGGAAGCTATCGGCGCAAATTTGGTTGAATACTCCTTCTCACGCCAACAGTAAGTTGTCTCCTGATAGTTTCCTTTACCTAAAAATGTCAGCAATTTCATCGGATCACCTCACCATTCAGGGTCACAAACGACTTTGTAGTAATTTTTAACTTCCTGAATCACCTCTTTTACCGTGAGACGGCAGAGTGTCAGTTTTTTGGGGAAAGCGGGATACTCACTGCGACGCACCACGGCATAGGCCTGCGTGTCAAAGTCCAAACCGGGAATTTCATATAAGACTTCTCCGGCGTCTTCATCAACATAAGAACCCTCAAAAACATCGCCCGCCTTTGGTACATCCTCAAAATGGGTGATCAGCTGCACCGTCTGAGGCTTGGGCTGCGCGGGGGACTTGCTGGCAGATGATGACGGCGCGGGTTTTTCCTTTTGGGGCTGTTCTCCCCGTTTGGGTTGGTCGGGTTGCACTTTTTCGGGAGCTCGAGCAATGTTTGATACAACCAGCTGATAGCCTCTTAGACGCTCCCTTTCGGTTTCTAGCCACTCCTTGGCGTCTTCGCTGGCCGGCTCAAGGTGAATGGCCACCCAGCCAATTGGTTGTACTTCATTATCGGTTTTGTAAATCACTTTACGTGATTTGGGCGAATCGGCAACACCCAACCATTTTTCGTTGGGATTGTTACCCGGCCGGCCCAAACCCTGCACATTCCGAAAAGCTTTCCCATCCCTGTTTTTGCTAGCGTTAACAATTTGCGCAAAAGTGTTTTCTGAAAATAAATCGGTAACCGTCTTGGCATCATAACCACTGCCCCACCCAAGAGGTAAAAAACAAGCGTTTGGGTTGGCTTTCTCCAGCTGACTCAGCCGTTTTTCAAACCACTGTTTCAGGTCGTTTCTGTCATGACGACGATAAAAATCAACTTCTTGTTGCAAGAGATTTCTCGAAGCCTCCCGAAGATAGCTGTTCCAGAAGACGAAAACAGCCTCTGGCTCTGGTTGGCGGATCTCGCTGGCTAACTCGGATAGTAAATACCCCTTCCAAATCACTGGCAGCGTAACGCTAAAACCAGGCGGCAGCATTTCAACCATCACGGTAGTCGGCGTGTTCCCGGCAGGTTTTTCTTTCCACTTCAACTTTTGCTGATCCGAGACGCTTAAGATGCGCACTGCATAAAGACGAAGAGCCTCCTGAGGATCAAATAGTGTACTGTCACGAATACTCATCAAACGATTGAGGTCGTAATTCGACCATTTATTCTGCTTGATTTGAGACTTGACAAAAACTTCGGACTCAATCGCATTGCTGTTGGTCTTGTTTCCTCGAATACCTTCCAAAACAATGTTCTCTTCCCTATCTCGTAAGTTTTTGTTCTGGAGGAGGACACCGCGCAGCAAAGCGCTGCGAAACGCACCTTTCAACGAACTGCCAGGTAAATAGACCCGGTTACCGGCTGTCTTGATAAAGGTCAGCACTTCGCGCACCTCAGGGGCTGCAACTCCTTCTGCCAGTGGAATGGCATAGCTTTCCACTGCCAAAGGCGGAATATGGTTATCCGCTATAAACTTCCCTAATCCGCCTTTTTTTGGATTTTCAAGCATACCGGTTAAGAGACTGGCAAGCCGTTCGGCATTAGGTTGCGACCCAATCCATCTTATCAGCGCATCCAGACTGAACACAGAGAGGTAGTTCTGTTGATCGCGGTGTTGAATCTGAAACTCCATGCTGGAGAGACGTTCACCGCTCCCAATGTGAACCGGCGCCATGACGGTTAAATTGAGGTTAAAGGGATGAAAAAGTGAAGCACTCAAAGTAGCCTCCTTTCAAAGCGGCAGCATAATGGCTGCACCACTCTGAAATATGGGCGTTGAACCCTGGGGTGAAAGCAGCACCCAACGTCCAAAGATATCTTTTTCTTCTCGAGGGGAGGGAAATACCGAACCGGGTTCAAACATCCGCACCGCCTGCTTGAAAATTACAGGGCGGGAATTCCCATCCATTCCAAAGGAAAAACGCTGTTCGCGTTTGGGATGAACGGTGCGCAGCTGATAGGCGAGCGGCTCGCCATCAAAATTGACTTCACCGTCCTGAGGTAAATAACGCGAAAGGCACATCATTGCCGTTCCTTGATGGTTAAACACTTCAGTCGTAAAGCGTTCAATCTGAATATCGAAAAAGCCGCGCCCGGTAGAGCGGTCACCACCAAAGCCAGTATCGGCCAGCAGGCGCAACGCAGGAGCAATCAGGTTTTCCAAATCCTCAGGGTCAGCGCGCAATACCGCCCATAAACCTGCACCTTCTGCAAAGAAGACCTCTTCTCTGTAAAACAGGGCACCCTCAACGGTTGCGCCGCCAACCCGGTCTACCGAATTGTGCTGCACTGCTGCAACTTCAAATAATCTTGTCATCCGAGCGGGCAAACGTGCCTGAATCTGTTTGGCTTCAGACTGACTGCATAAAAGCCTGTCAACCTGCTTCCAGGATGATTTTTGATCATCCAGCAGGAGAAGATCAGAGGATTTTAGCGCCCCACTTTGAATGGCAGCCAATGCCGATTCGCTGATGTAGGCAATGCCCTTGATCCGTTTATTCTTTTTAGCCAAATCAGCCCGAAAAGTTTTATTCTGTGGACCTGCCTCGCGCTGTTGGATAACCGTTTGAACATCCCGTGGATGAGGATAGAAGGTGAGCGGTCTGGGGTAAAACCGCAGCGGTATTACGCTGCCCAGCCAGGCTGGCATTCCATGACTGAAAGCAAAACGAGGATGATCCTGCTGCTCTGCCAGCCAATTGCTCAATACGCGCTCGTCCAGCAATCCGAGCAGTCGGATACCCCAGCAAACCGCTCCGGCCAGCAAGTCCGAAGAAAGCGGCCAGGTCGCGAGTGCCGAGCGCGGACGAAAGTACACGGCGTAGGTTTCCATAACTCAACCTATGGAAGGAAATTGAATCTGTGCGTAGTTTTTGAGGATTTCGTCCAGAGAATCAGCAGGAAGCTTAATTTCCGTCCCCGGCGAGCCGTTTCGATAATCTTCTGCCGCCCGCCAGCGGATGTTCCAGTTTTGAAAGCGAATCTGACCACTGCCGCGTGAACCACCGCCGCCCAGTGAACTGTGTTCAACCAGGTTCAAAAAGGTGAACAAATCGCGCAACAATTCTACATCTTCCGCTTGGTACACATCTACTATCAGCGTCAGGTCAAATTCAGCCCCTGCCGGCACGCGCTCAATCGGGCGGGGATTTGCCTCTGAAGTCACGCGGTCAAGCGCGTTTTCCGTCTTGACCTCGGTGTACACCCCCTCGCCCAGCACCCGTTGAAGATACTCTTCCGATTCGGGGGTGAGGTAGGCATCCCGTACGGTCAGGCGCGAAGGACCGCTGGTGAGACGTACTTTGGTATCATCGCTGGCTGCACCGAATAATCGCCCCACCGTGTAAACCGCCTGCCAGCGCTGATATTCTTTTGATTCGGTGTTGGTCGGGCAGGGTTGAGACAATTCGGCACAATCATAGGCTTGATATGTTTTATGCTTGGGATGTTGTTTAATCAAACCGAAGTACCATTCAGCCATGGAACGCAGTTTGCCTTTCAGGGAGGAGCCAGGGATGTAGGGTTTATCGGTCAGGGGATCCTTAATCACTGGATTGTCCACTCCGCCAATTTCTAAACCAGCAGCCGAACCACCAATATGCAAGCCGGTAACTGCTGAAACTGTTACATCTAAGATAAATTTCCCGCGAAGGTTTTCGATAGCCATGGGTGGAATCCTCCTTATCACTAGCTAATTTACTTATTATGGTATTTATGGTAGGCCATTACAGCTTCAAGGAAATTGGCTGCTTCCACAAAATCCTGGGCAGTTGAACACTTTTGCGGCCCAAAACAAGTGGATAGAATCTGGTAAAAATCCTCCTTGATATGATTTCGGCCTTTTGCGTATGCCAACATAGGCATTAACATAGCCATCTTTGCTTTGGTAAATACTTTTTCATCGCGCTGCACCTTAAGCTTAAGATCTTTGATATAGTGAAAAATTCGCCGCAGTTGAGTGGGCTTAATCCCGGCTTGTTGGGCTACCACATCGGCCCAGCCGCCCTGCACAGCATATTTTTCAGCATCTAACTCACTCATTTGTCTTAATTGTTTGAGCTCTTTGATTACATCTTGAATTTCCATTTTTTATTTCCTCCTTTCTCGCATGAGCAAACTGGTTATGGAAACAGGAACCAGCACTTTACCGCTGGCAATGACCTGTAGTAAAGAATCCTTGTAACGGTGAAGAGCTTCTTTACTCAATCGTCTGGCAAGCGTGTAGTACAAACGCGGTGTCCATAGAGGCTTAAGCTGACCTTTGGAGGTCAGATGAACACGGTACAGTTCACCTAAATCGTAAATCATGCCGCGATTCATTTCGTTATTGTCCATCGCCTTCAGCCATTCCTGTACTTGGGCAAGCAGCCAATCCAAACTGTTCTCACCTCTCCAAGCAACAGATTGGTTGAAGAGATGAATTCGATTACGGCCTTCATCTTTAGCACGCTTTTCTGCATCTTTGGTCAGAGCCGCAAACTTTTGCACCGGATAACGAGGTTTAACCTGCACATAACCAGCAGAAATACTCATATCCGGATTATCAGCACAGTAGGCGTGAAATTCCTCATCAATACGCTTTGCCAGCAATAAAACTTCATACCATGGACCGACGATAAACAGATCATCTCCACCAGCATAAAGAATGTAGAACAACTCACTGGCAATTTTCTGCTCGGTTGAGTTTTCATTAGAAACTTGTTGACAAATCTTGTTCAGGTAACCCGCGAAAAAGAGGTCCAACATCCGACTCAAGGCAGCCACCCGTAATAAAGAAGGAGTTTCACTTCCCTTCCTTAAGCCTTCGCTCATTATCAGCCCCAACTGGTCTACATCCGCTACCAGTACACCCAGCCGCTTATCACCCAGACCTGTTGCTGCGATAGCCTCAAATGTCAGTACATCACCCTTGTCAATGGAAAAATCCTCCATTCGGAGATCTTGCAAAGCCATGGGAGCCTGATTGGCAAGGAATCGAAATGCGGAAGCCATTCCCTTCTGAATGTAATGTTGGGTGCGATTAATTGCCCATAGCAACGAATTTGGATTTTTTCTGGTGTAATCTTGAATGGAATCACCCTGCCGAATCAGACACACCCACACCCCAAATGGGGTTGAAAAATCCAACACCTTTTCGCTTTCCCATTCTGGTTTTGTGTAGCAAAAAGCAATCCACTCAACATACGGGAGATGTTTACCCAAGTCGAGGTGTTGTCGGCAATCTGGGCAAATCTGGTTTTCGTTTTGAACGGGGGTTAGATTGCAAACCGGGCAGCGGTGCCAAAGGTTCCCAAAAGATTGAAAGAAGTGCGGCTTCGTTATCAGGGATCGCCACTTGCTTAGTTTTTGTTTTTCTAAATCCTCATTTAAACGGGCAGCCAATTGACCGGTATCTGCTAAATCGGCTGCTGTTGCTGGTTTGGTCGCCAGCAATAAAGCTAACTCACCGCGAAAGCGATCTAACATCCACTCATCCAGTTCATAGCGGACTTTTGCCAGATCTCCAGCCGCCGAAAGTGGTAGCAACAGATCAAACCGGCCGCCGCCGACAAAGACAACGCAGGTGTGCGGCAGGTCAAAGCGTCGCAATATCCAATCCACAATCACTTCGCTCAGAATTTGCAGGTAAAAAGAACGTCCACGCAGTCGTTTAGCGATGTTTTCAGTGGTTGCTTCTGGACGGGAGATGCGGTAAATAAAATCCTGAATGCCGGAAAAATCACCGCGAACCAGCAAAATCGCCTCCTCTTGCCCGTTGATTCGCTGGTGTTTCTGGTCGTAAGCAAGGCAAGCCGCCAAACCAGAGATAAGCCGAGCATGGTCATAGAGAGAAACATCTACGTTATCCACTTGCTCTATTTTGGAGAAAGGCAAATCAGCCGGCACACACCACAGATACTTGTAACACAAAGAACTTAAGGTAAACACGAATGATCGGATGTCCTGTTTTTGCCAGTCTTGGCCGACTTGCTCTTTCCAATCTTCAACTTCTTTTCGGAAAGCATTCCATAACGATTTGAGATCATCAAAAGCCGGCTTTTGCTTAACCGGGAAAATACTTTGTTCATCAAACGGGTTAAGTGCGGTAAAGCGGTGATAGCTGCCTTTTTTTCTATCCTCCTTTTCCTCTTCGCTCAAGGAAACCCCAGCTAAAATTGCACTTAACGATGAGAAAACGCCGTGAAGATTGGCGGACTGGCTTTCACCCTCAATCAATCGTGCTGCTAAATCCACAAAACGGTTTGAAACCTCGGCCGCGGCCTGATTGGAGAGATGAAAAGAAAGAAGGTTTAGCGTTTCTTCTTCACCCTCCGCCCCGGCTCGCAGCGCAAATTTACCAATATCGTGCAGCAGCCCGGCCAGTGCTGCCAGAAAAACCTGTTCTTTTTGCTCCATTCATGCCCTCCTTTTCTAAAAAAAAGCATGCTGGCAGCCGGGTTCCCCTCGGCCGCCCCCTGCAACCGCCACCGTCTGTCAGCAGTGCATTTTGATTCTAGGTCGTTCACGTGGAATTGTCATGCGGGTTTTCCCCTAATTTATCGGCAAAATACAATTGAAGCAACGCCACCAGCTGGGTGCGGTTGACGCTTTCCATCTCCCAATGCTCGGCGGCCTTGCCATAAGCCGAGCGCAGGTGCTGCTCCACCGTACGCGGTGAAAGGTGCAGGTGAGCCGCAATCTCACGGTCGCTCCAGCCGGTAATGACCAGCGTTTCCACCACCTGCCGCTCAGCGGGGGTCAATGTACCCATTACAAACCCGTGAATATCCTCGCGGCGGCGTTCCAATTGCAGGCGGCGGATCGCAGCCAGTGCCGCCCAGGGGTCAGCAATCCCGCGCAGATTGAGCCACGCCGGTGAAAGTTCTCCCCAGCGCACCACCGGAATGGGCGCCAGCTGCACCTCATCCCCCGGCTGAGGGTGCAGACGCTTGCTGGTTAAAAAATCGCCTGCGGAGTACAAATGCCACAGGCCATCTTCTTCATCGAACAACATTTGGGCTGCCACCATGCCAAAAATGGACATGGTCTTGCGCCCGCCAGCAATCAACAAATGCACCGATTCGCCGTTGGCTTTGGCATGAGCAACCCGCTGGTAAATCACGCGCAGCACAGCCTCACCGGCAGCGCGGCTTTCGGTATCCGCAAAGGGTTTGCCGTTTTCTTCCAGACAGAAGAAAACAAATGGGATGTGGGGATGAGTGTAATCAGCCTGAGCGGCCTTGAGGCGCGCCAGCGCATCCTCAATTGGCGTGCCGGGCGCGAGGGTATGCACCACCTCCACCCGCTGAATGGCCACCCCCCTGGCAAGCAGCAAATCCAACCCGGCAGTCACAACTTGCGGTTCACTGCCGAGGGTTGCAATCAGTATCGGTCTTTGTCGAAGTATCATAGCGAAAGAAAATTCAAACGGAAAGAAGGCGCCCCAAACTTTTCCCATTATACAGGAAGTTGAGCATTACACAAAATTAAAAAACAAAAAAATTACCATCTGAAATTCCGTTCCCTGCAAAATGCTGATATTCTTTTTACGCTTTGCTAATATTTTTCATAGACTCTTGCGCTACTTAATAAAACGCAGGATCCAAATCAATCATCTGTAAGAAAGGAGGGATGGCATATGTTGGAACCTCTGTTCCCCTGGCGTGAGATGCGTCGCATGGAGCGCGAAATGGACCGCATGCAGCGCGAAATGGAGCGCATGTTCGATACTTTCTTCCCTCGCCGCCGACGCTGGATGGAGGTATCATTCCCGCCTTTGAACATCTGGACGAATAACGATCAGGCGGTCGTCACCGCAGAACTGCCCGGCATCACACCGGAAGAACTGGAAATCTCGGTCAACAACGACACCCTCATCCTGCGCGGCAAGCGAGTGGCCAACAACCTGCCGGAAGGCGCACGCTACCAACGCCGCGAACGCTTCCAGGGTGAGTTTGCCCGCTCGCTGCAACTGCCGTTTACCATTGATGCTGACAAAGTCGAGGCTCATTACGAAAACGGCGTACTGACAATCACCCTGCCGCGCGCCGAAGCCGATAAACCCAAACGCATCGCCGTCCACGCTGGCCAATCCAACGGAAAGGAGGGATGAGCCATGTCTGAGGAAACCCGCGCCATTCAAGTCCAACAGGAACAGCGCCCCACCGTCCGCGAAACCCGCAGCCGACGCGTTTTCGCCCCGGCGGTGGATATCCTTGAAACCAACGATGATCTTCTCGTGCTGGCGGATATGCCCGGTGTCCGACAGGATGATGTAGAGGTCGTCCTCGAAAAGAACGTCCTCACCATCCGCGGCACAGTGCAGATGCCCCACATGCAGGATTACGAGCTCGAATACGCCGAGTACGAAGGCGGAGATTATGAACGAGTCTTCACCCTTGCCGATGACATTGATCGCGACAAAATCGAAGCCGAAATGAAACACGGCGTACTGCATCTGCGCCTGCCCAAAGCCGGCCCGGCTCGCATCCGCCGCATCCCGGTCAAAACCTCATGAAAGAATAAACCCTTGACCGAAAGGAGGTGAAAGGTATGCCGATCACCGACTTGATTCCCTTCCGACCCAAACGCTCGCTGGCCATCCGCCGCGAGAACGACCAGCCGCGCGCGCTGATGATGCGGGACTTTGACCGCTGGTTCGATTCCTTCTTCGAACAGCCCTGGTCGCTGATGCCCTGGCGGCTCTTCGATGAAGAGTGGGAAACCTTCACGCCCAGCGTAGATGTCAAAGAAACCGACAAGAAAGTGATCATCACCGCCGAACTGCCCGGGCTGGATGAGAAGGACATCGAAATCACCGTCAGCGGCGATTCCCTCATCCTGCGTGGCGAAAAACGCCAGGAGGAAGAAGAAAAAGGCGAAGATTACTACCGCATGGAACGCCGCTACGGATCCTTCCAGCGTGTCATCCCGCTGCCGTGCGAGGTGGAAGTGGATAAAGCCGATGCCACCTTCCGCAAGGGCGTGCTGACCATCAACCTGCCCAAGACACCCGCCGCCCAAAGCGCGCGCAAGATCATCCCAATCAAATCCAGCTGAGATCATTCGGCAAATCCCCGCAGGCTGCCCCTTGATGGGGCAGTCTCTTTTTTTAACCTGTTGATTCTTAAAAAATGATCTTTTCACCATTTTCACCGGACTCACCTATTGGAATCGCCCCTCACTCGGCGTAAAATAATGTCCATACAATACTTCTTTTGGGAGAGGAACGTATGCAGGCACTCAAAGAACGAATTTTGAAAGAAGGCAAGAATCTGGGGGGCGGCATCCTCAAAGTAGATAGTTTCATCAACCATCAGGTGGACCCCGTGCTGATGGATGCTTGCGGCGCTGAACTGGCCAAACGCTTTGCCCATGTCGGCGCTACCCGCGTGCTGACCGCCGAAATCTCCGGCATCGGCCCGGCGCTGATGACCGCCAGACACCTCGGCGTGCCGGTGGTCTACGCCCGGAAAACCAAGCCGATCACCATGCCGGATACGGTCTACCTGACCATTGCGCCTTCGCACACGCGCGGCCGGCCGGTGGAACTCATCGTTTCCCCGGAGTATCTGGCCACCGGTGAGCGGGTGTTGATCATTGATGACTTCCTCGCCTCCGGTGCCACCATTTTGGGGCTGGTGCGTCTCACTCAGGCAGCCGGCGCCGAGGTAGTCGGCATCGGTGCATTGATCGAAAAGACTTTCGAAGGTGGACGGGATGCACTCGCCTTCCTCAATGTTCCCATCGTTTCTCTGGCCTGCATCGTTTCGATGGTGGAAGGCAAAATCGTCTTTGCTCCATGACTGACGCCATTGCCATTCTCGATTTCGGCTCGCAGTACGCTCAACTGATCGCCCGGCGCGTGCGCGAGGCACAGGTCTACTG
>FWPU01009767.1_pt1 | contig 14831 bp, 11 predicted proteins | sample 2228361 | NCBI WGS metagenome assembly FWPU01 (sample SAMEA103939777, study PRJEB20133) | metagenome
TAATCGGCACCGGCTACAATAAAATCAAAAGGTAATAACTCACCGTTCACCACAATGCCTTTGGCGCGCGTTCCGTTAAGCAATATTTGCTGTACAGACGCTTCGAACCGAAATTCTACGCCCAGTTCGGTGGCCAACTTTACCATGGCCTCTACTATTTTGTACATCCCTCCTTTTGGATACCAGGTTCCCAGCGCCATGTCGGCATAGTTCATCAGGCTGTACAGGGCCGGAGTATTTTGCGGAGTTGCTCCTAAAAAAATTACCGGAAATTCGAGCAGTTGTACCAGGCGGGGATGCTGAAAGTACCGGCGCACATGGGCCGACAATGAAGTGAATACATGCAGCTTGAATAATCCGGCCAGCACCTGCGTGTCGAGCAGTTCGGTAACCGAAAGACCGGGTTTATAGACCAGCTTTCTAATGCCGATTTCATATTTATAGCGCGCTTCATCCAGAAATTTTTTTAGTCGGGGAGCGCTGCCCGGTTCCAGGCTTTCGAATAAACTGGTTAGCGCTTCTAGGCCCGCAGGTACGTCAAGATAGTCTCCATCACCATAGTAAATCCTGTACGACGGGTCCAGCCGCTCCAGTTCGTAATAATCGGCTTTGCTTTTTCCGAAAAAGCGAAAAAAAGTTTCGAATACATCGGGCATCCAGTACCAACTCGGGCCCATGTCGAAAGTAAAACCCTGTTGGGTAAACTTTCTTGCGCGTCCGCCCGGTGTAGCATTTTTTTCGAATACTGTTACGGCATATCCTGCTTTGGCTAAATGGCAAGCGGCCGAAAGACCGGCAAAACCCGAACCGATAACCGCAACATTTTTTTTACCTGCCATCGACTAAAGTTAATCAATAACCGGCTAAATGTCGTTGAATTTCTTTTCGAGCATGAAAAATGCGGTTTTTAACCGTGCCTATGGGTATTGCTAAATGTTCGGCTATTTCCTGATACTTATACCCCGAGGTGTACATTTTAAACGGGATGAGTAAATCATCGCGAAGCCGGTTAATGTGCTTCCAAATGTCTTTGTATTCAAATGCCGAGCCGGGCGAGTTGAAGGTGTACGAATCAGCTACATTCAAATAATACAAATCCCGTGTATTGTCCTGAATGGTTTTGGAGCGTTGATTCCTGCGGTAGTGATTGATAAAAGTATTTCGCATAATGGTAAACAGCCAACCCTTAAGGTTGGTACCGGCTTTGAACTTATCGCGGTAGGTGAGGGCTTTCAGGATGGTATCCTGAACCAGGTCGTTCATTTCTTCCCTGTCGGTGGTAAACCGCCGGGTAAACGACTTCAACGTACCGCGCAACTGGGTTACCTGATGGTCGAATTCCTGGGCAGACATAGAAAATTATGTTTAATGTTTAACTCTTTTTGCTAAACAATTTTACGCATACCCCATAGAAAAGACTATTTTTAGGGATTTTGTTGAACTGAAAATTTCCTGAAAGCCCCTTTTTAAGGCTTTTTGGTTAGCCCTGTTAAACAGGGTTTAGTAACCGCTAAGCGCTACCCTTCAAGAGAATATTCGGGCAAATATTGATTTAGCTCCAGTGCGTTGTAGATAATCTTAACATTTTTAGGAATGAGCACCGCTGCATTGCGCAGGTTATGCCCCGAAGCGAATATGGTAGCCTGACTCATGTGCTCGGCAAGCTGTTTAAGGTAGGGTTGAATTTGCGAGGCCGGCGGTGTGGAAATGAAGTTGGTTAAAACATAAACAGGGCGGTGCGTATCGTAAATGCTCAGCACATCGGCAAGCGGCACCGATTGGCCCAGGTAAAAGGTATAGTAACCTTTTTTACGAACCAGGTAATGAAAAAACAGCAGGCCAAATTCATGCAACTCGCCTTCGGGCAGGAAGAGCAGGGCGGAAGGGGCACTTCGCGGAGCCACCGGCAGCGAGGCAATAGCCGTGATGAGCTTCTGGCGGATAAGGTTGGAAATAAAATGCTCGTGCGCCGGTGTTATGGTACCGGTTTGCCACATTACACCAATTTTTTCCAGAAAGGCATACACCACTTCGGTTATGGTGCGGGCAAAGCCCAGGCGCTCCTCCAATTTGCCGATTACTTCGTTGAACTTCCATTCGTCCAGATCGACCATGCCCACCACCAACTGGTCGATGAACAATTCGGCATCGGTTTTCTGATGGCTAAGCTCGGCAATTTTCTGACGGATTTCGGCATCGGTCATGCGCGCAATGCGTGATATTTTTATACCGTTTTGGTTTAGCAGCGAAACGTTGATAATGCGCTTCAGGTCTTCATCCGAATACAAGCGGATGTTGGTAGGCGTGCGCTTCGGCTCGACTATGCGGTGGCGTTTTTCCCAAATACGGATGGTATGGGCTTTAATACCCGATAGTTTTTCAAGTTCTTTGATGGAATATTGACCCATGCCCTGAGAACACCCGTAAGGCTGGTAATGTTTTAATGACTGTGAACAAAAATACAGAAAACAACCGCATAGCAGACCTGCTCCGGCCCAGCCTTATATGGTTCGAAACGTGCGGTTGGAAGCCGTTCGATTTTCAACTCGAGGTATGGAAAGCCTGGCTTGCCGGCAAAAGCGGATTACTGAATGCCCCTACCGGGAGCGGTAAAACCTACGCCCTGCTGATACCGCCTATGCTTGAAGCTTTATCTCATTACAACCAGCCCAGCGGCACCCGGGTAATCTGGATAACCCCCATCAGGGCTTTGGCCCGCGAAATTGAAACATCGGCCGTAAGGGCTATTCAGGGCCTGGGGCTAAACTGGAGCACGGGTGTACGCACCGGCGATACATCAACCGCCGAACGCAGAAAGCAAAAAGCCGCACCCCCTGAGGTGCTCATCATCACCCCCGAAAGCCTGCATTTACTGCTTTCGCAAAAGGGTTATGCGGGTATATTCCAATCGTTAAGCACTGTGGTGGTGGACGAATGGCACGAATTGCTGGGTAGTAAACGGGGTGTGCAGGTTGAACTGGCTTTATCGCGCATAAAAGCCCTGGTACCTGGGGTGAGGGTATGGGGTATATCGGCTACCATTGGCAACCTGCAAGAGGCGGCAGATGTTCTTCTGGGCAGGCCTGCCGGCTCGAAACATCTGATAGTTCGCTCGGCCATCGAAAAGAAAATTGAAGTACATCCTATTTTTCCAGATGAGGTGGATACCCTGCCCTGGGCGGGACACCTCGGTATCCGCCTGCTGGATAAGGTGGTGGAACTGGTGCGCAGCAGCACCAGCACGCTCATCTTCACCAACACCCGCTCGTTTGCCGAAGTGTGGTACCAGAAGCTACTGGCGCGCGCCCCCGACCTGGCCGGAGTTATGGCCATGCATCATGGCTCGATTAGTGCCGAACTGCGCGCGTGGGTCGAAGAGCAACTTCATGCCGGAAAGCTTAAAGCAGTGGTGTGCACCTCCAGCTTGGACCTGGGGGTGGACTTCCGGCCGGTGGAAACCGTCATTCAGGTGGGCAGTCCGAAAGGCGTGGCCCGCTTTGTGCAACGTGCGGGGCGCAGCGGGCATCAACCCGGAGCGGTTAGCCGCATTTATTTTGTGCCCACCCATGCCCTAGAACTGGTAGAAGTTGCCGCTTTGCGCCAGGCCATTGCTTGTGGAACCCTGGAAAACCGTATGCCTTACGTGCGCTCTTTTGATGTATTGATACAATACCTTGTTACCCTTGCAGTTTCTGAAGGCTTTTATCCGGATGATCTGTTTGCCGAAATAAAGCAAACCTATAGTTATGCCATGCTTACCCCGGATGAATGGAACTGGGTGCTTAACTTTATCACTTCGGGCGGGGAGGCCCTTCAGGCGTATGATGAATACAGAAAAGTGGTTATTCAGCCTGATGGCAAATATGTGGTTGAAAGCCAACAGGTAGCTCAACGGCACCGCCTTTCTATCGGCACCATTACGGGCGACAGCCAGTTGCAGGTAAAATATCTTTCGGGCAAGCATCTGGGCACGATAGAAGAATATTTCATTTCGCGCCTTGCACCGGGCGATACCTTTTGGTTTGCCGGCCGCGTGCTGGAGCTGGTGCGCATTAAAGATATGGAGGCACACGTTCGTAAAAGTACCCGCAAAAGCGGGCGCGTACCTTCGTGGATGGGCGGGCGCATGCCTTTGTCTTCGCAATTGGGGGCACACATTCGTGAAAAACTCAATGAAGTGGCCAACGAAAAAATTGTTGATGCCGAACTGCAGTTTCTGGCTCCGTTGTTTGCTTTACAAAACCAACGGTCGCATTTGCCCGCAAGCGATGATTTTCTTATCGAACAGTTCACCACATCAGAAGGGTACCATTTGCTCATGTATCCGTTCGAGGGGAGGTTTGTGCACGAGGGTATGGCGGCATTAATTGCCTGGAGGCTGGCCAGGTTGCGGCCCCTTACCTTTTCGCTGGCCATGAACGACTATGGTTTTGAACTTTTAAGCGACAAGGAAATACCGCTGGAGGAGGCACTCGAAATGCACCTGTTCGATACCACCAACCTGCTGCAAGACATTCAGGCCAGCATGAATGCAGGCGAAATGGCGCGCAGGAAATTCAGAGATATTGCCGCCATTGCAGGCCTGATGTTCAAGGGCTTTCCGGGAAGGCCCGTCCGCGACCGCCACCTGCAGGCAACAGCCGGTTTGTTTTTTCAGGTGTTTCAGGAATACGAAGCCCATAACCTGTTGTTTCGGCAGGCTTATGAAGAGGTGATGGATTTTCAGTTAGAAGAACAACGGCTCAGGCAGGCGCTGCAGCGCATAAACCGACAAAAGATTATCCTGAAGCGGCCTGAAAAACCTACGCCCTTTGCCTTTCCGGTTATGGTTGACCGTCTGCGCGAGTTGCTAACCACCGAACAACTTAAAGACCGCATCTGGCGGATGGCTATTCAGTATGCGTAAAAGTAACTGCCACGCCGGGTTTGGAAGGAAGTTACTTATTCGTACTGCTTCATAGTTTGTAAGGTGGTTGCTATAGGAATCGTAACCTCCGCTGTTCAAGATAAAGTTACTGAAATTTGTCGAGCAGTTTCCTTTTGCCGCCTGCCTATTTAAAACGGTCTTACACCAACATGGTAAGGATTAAAAAGGTCTTCGAGTGCCGGGGGCTTTTTTCATCGTGTTTGTATGCTGTTGCTGCTTTCACTACGACAGAAAATGATTTTCAAATTTAGTTAAAAAGATTATTAACCGCGGGGAAAATTTTGATGGTTAGATTGATTGATCGTTCAAACACAATCTGTCATAATCAAGCAAATTGTTGCCGGTATTGTTGCTGAAAGCACATGGCCTGGCGGACAGGTTTTAGAAGGGGAAGCCCACGCCCAGGTTGAATATCACCGGTTCGCGGTTAGGCCCGAAGGGCCGCCTGAATTTCATCTTATCCAGCACAAACCGGTCGCCTTCCGGTCGGGCGGGGTCGTACACTTTTATACCTACATCAAACCGAAGAATGAGGAAAGTAAAATTAAAACGCAAACCGAATCCAGTTCCAATACCCAGTTCTTTATAAAATGTGTTTAACCTGAACTTGCTGTTGCCGTTTTCCACCGGGTTACCGTCGCCATCTTGTTTAATGCGTTCGCTGAACAGCCATACGTTGCCGGCGTCAACAAAAACAGCTCCCTCAAAAAAACCCACTAGTTTTCTGCGCAATTCCATGCTTCCCTCCAGCAATATTTCACCCGGTATTTCGAACTGGTACCTGTACAGGCCGTCGCGGGCAGGGTTATCGCTGGGTTCTGGCCGGTAGCTGCCGGGTCCAAGTCTTCGCGGGCGCCAGGCGCGTACGCTGTTGCTGCCGCCGGCGAAAAAGTATTTTTCGTATGGTAACGCCTTGTTAGATCCATAAGAATAACCCACCCCTCCGTTGAACCGTATGGCCAACACGGTACTCTTGTCAATAATCTGCAACCTTCTTATATCTGCCTGCAGGCGCAGGTACCGGAAGGTCTCCAGGTTTCGGTTTTCTACTGCAGGAATGCTCAGTAGGTTTTGCAACGAGCCACCGCTTTCTACCGACCAGCGTAAGTAAACCGAATTTTCCTGCAGGTTTCCGTAGTTATTATGATTCCATGACATACCAAAACCGGTGTAGCTTACATACGAAGGTTGAAAACTGAACCGGAGGGTGTTGCCCTGGTATTGAAAGAGGCTGTCCAGCAACTGCCGAAAGTCAGGGCGTAGGGTAGAATTAATAACACTTAGGGCTGCGGCGGTAAAGTCGAACCTGCGGATGCGCTGATTCTCCCAGCTATACACGATGTTGATTGAGGTGGCCGACCGTTTATACTCCGGCCTGTCGGTGTAAGTATAACCCAGCGTAGTTTTGGTGCGGGGGTTAACATGTCCCAGCCGAAGCCGCGTTTCTTCTTTAAGCGGCCACAAAAACTGCGGAAAAAGCAGCGAAGCATTAACTCCGGCTTCAACGCTTTGGTATACATTGCCTACGTCGGTGGCGGCAGCTACACCTTCATAACCTATCCTACCGTTTAACTCTAGATTTTCTAAACCTCTGAATATATTTCTTTTTTTGAAACTCAGGGTATAAAACGGGCCGGGAAAACCTTGGGTAACGCTCAGGCCCACCTCGTTCGACCATTGGTAGCGGTCGAAACGACTGGCAAAAATGTTGGCAATAAACTGTCCGCCCGTGGTATCGTAATTAATGTTTACGAATTTAAAGATATCCAGATTGGCTAACTGCTTTTGCGTGTTAAGCGTTTGCTGGCGGCTGAACAAGTCGCCCGGATGAATAAACAACCGCTGGCTGAGTATTTTAAGGTTATAAATGTTCTCGTACGCGAAAAAATTTATGTTTCGGTAGGTTTCCTGCCTGCGACTTTCTCCTGGACGTGTCTGGGCGGCATCGGTGGTAAAGTTTACCTGGCTGATAACAAATCTTTTATGATAACCCCTGCGCTCAGGCTTGTTGATGATAACCTTAATCCAGACTTTATAGGGTGAAGGAGATAATGTATCCACCTGGAACTCGATGTATTGCTGACTGAAGTCGTAATAGCCATTGTTGCGAAGAAAAAGATCAATGCGCTCGCGCTCTTTTAACAGGTTGTTCTGGTTGTAAGGATCACCAGGCCTGAGCAAGAAACTGCCGCCCGCATAGCTAAGCAGGTTTTGCATAACGCTATCCGGATAGGAATAAAATACCGAGTCGATTACATACACCGGTCCGGGCCGGATGTTATAGCGAATGGTTTTGGTTTTAGGAAAATGTGCCGGCAGTACCTGAAAGGCAGCCTGTGCCCGGAAATAACCGCTGTTAAACAGATAGTTTTCAATATTCTGAACTGCCTGGTTTATTTTGGTACTGTCTAACACAACAAGAGGTTCGCCCCATTGCATCACCACGTTACCGTTTTGCAGGCGATCGTCAAACTTGGCTTGTATCTGCTGCTTACGAAACTGCAGGTTGTTAATGCGCTTAGCCCGTGTGGTCCTGCTTATTTTCTTATCCAGCTTATCCAGCTTATGGTTTTTGCGTTGCTCCAGTTTTTGGGGGTTGTAATGCTGTTTGCCTAAATAATAAATTTCAGCTAACAAATGAACCGGCAGCCCCAGAAACTTGCGGTTGGTTTCTATTTTAGTAAGTTCTGCCATTCTGCTTTTGTTAATGTAACGTGGAGCTTTTATCTGCTGCCGGTAAACCAGATACTCGCCATCGGAGAGGTGGCTCGTCCCAAGGCATCCCTGAAGCAACCAGGCCATTGCAATCAAAAAATAATATTTACTTTTCGGAGGTTTCAAAGTATTGGCATGTTAAGCAAGGCACGCATTAAATACATTAAATCCCTGCAAATAAAAAAATACCGCAAACAGGAACAACGGTTTGTAGTAGAAGGCGAGAAGTGTGTGGCAGAGTTGTTGCAATCGGATTTTACGGTTGACTGGCTGGTGTGTACCGAAAGTTTTGCCGGGCAATATGCCAGCCTGCTTAGTTCTTTCAGGGGTGAATTGATGTTGGTACAGCCTTCGCAGCTTGCCGGTTTGGGTGATTTAAAGACCAATACTTCTGCACTGGCAGTGGTGCGCATGAAGCCTAATGAACCGCCCGCCGTACGGCCGGACAGTTGGCTACTGGCGCTTGATGATATCCGCGATCCGGGTAATTTGGGAACCATTATCCGCATAGCCGACTGGTACGGAGCGGCAGGTATCGTAGCTTCGCTCACTACTACCGACTGGCATAATGCTAAAGTTATTCAGGCTACCATGGGGTCGTTTGTGCGCATTCAGGTGTGGTACACAGCTCTTCCGGATTTTCTTGCCCACCTTCAGGTACCCGTAATCGGGGCTTTTCTTCAAGGCCAGGATGTTCATTGTTTTCGCGCTCCCCGTGGCGGCGTGCTGGTTATTGGTAATGAATCGGCCGGAATTTCAGACCAGGTGGCGCAATGTGTGCAGCACCGTGTTACTATTCCACGCTATGGAAGGGCTGAGTCGCTAAATGCGGCTGTAGCTACAGCGGTTTTGTTGGATAATTTGATTAGTTGATGGTTAATTGGTCCATGGTTGGATAGTCCATGGTTAATAGGTTCATAGTTAATTGGTCCATGGTATTTTGGTTAGAGGGTTCATAGTTGATTAGTCCATGGTTTGTTGGTTGGATAGTCCATAATTAATTGGTCGATGGTTAATTGGTTGATGGTTGATTGGTCTTTTGTTAGTTGGTCTATGGTATTTCGGTTAGATGGTCGATAGTTGATTAGTCCATAGTTTGTTGGTTGGATGGTCGCTGGTGGGGTGGTTGAGGGGTTTACAAAAATCCTTCGCTTTTACGTGCGGCTTCTTCTGCCATTTTCTTGGCCTTGGTTTTGCCCAGGTAGCGATCTATAAGATAGTGACCCAGGTACACCAGCGGAGTCATGGCAAGGGCGGCAAAGAATTTAAAAATGTAGTTTACAACGGCTACCGATAACACCTGCGTAAAATTCCAGCGCCCGAAAAGATAGAAAGCAATGAACAGCACCACAAAGCTATCTATTAACTGCGAGAACAGGGTAGAGCCGGTGGCGCGCAACCACAACATGTTCGGGCCGGTAACCTTGCGCAGCCTATGAAACACAAACACATCCAGCAGCTGGCCGAGAAGGAAAGCCGTAAGCGAACCGATGATGATACCAAGTCCCTGCCTGAATATCAAACCAAACGCTTCATTTATATCCAGACCTTCAACAGCATACAATTCTAACCAGAAAGGTGCCGGAGGTAGCAGTGTAGCTGCTCCAATAATGATGAAGGCAAAAGCAATAAGCCCGGCTGTTAGGAAGCTGATTTTTTTTACACCTTCCTTGCCAAAATATTCATTTATAATGTCGGTAGTTACAAAAACAAAGGGCCATATTACCACGCCGGCAGTGAGATTAAAGTCGAGCGTATAACCGATTATGTTGATTTGCGCAGGAGGCATGCCCAACAGGGTTTCCAGCGAAAATATTTTAGTTCCCACCATCTCGGCTACCAGCGCATTGGTAAGGAAAAAGCCGGCAAGAAAGTGGAACAGGTTTTGTTTTTTACGGTCTGGACTCATATCCGGTTAATGTAAAAGGTGCGCCCTTCTTCGGCCAGTTCGGTATAAGGAAACTCTGCATGGGCTTCTGCCAACAACGTGTTCAGCTCGCGGTAGCGTGCAGAAAAGTGGCCTAACAAAAGTTTTGCTGCGCCTGCCTGCTTTGCAATTCGGGCAGCTTCGGCTGCGGTGCTGTGCTGCGTTTCGCGGGCTTTATCGGCATCGGCTTCGGTAAAGGTAGCTTCATGGTAAAGCACGTCAATGCCCTGCAGGTGTGAAGCCAGTTCGGGCGAGTAGGCCGTATCGGAACAGTAAGCGTAGCTGTACGAACGGTTGGGCGGAAGAGTGTATTCTTCGTTCTTATACAACAGTTTTCCGTTTTCATCGAATATATCCTCTCCGTTTTTCAATGCTCTGAAGTGATGGGGTGGTATGGACGTTGAAATTTTTTCCAGATTGATTTTTCTGGGCTTTGGTTTTTCCTTAAATATAAAACCACAGCAGGGAAGTTTGTGTTTAAGCGGCAGGGATTCGACGGTAAAATGAGGATGTTCCAGCACAAGCTGCGGTTGCTCTGTATTAAGCGTATGCATTACAATACGAAACGAAGGTACCGACCTTGCGTAGAAAAATTGCGTGGTTAGTATTTCGTTCAGGCCTTTCGGTCCGTAAATGTGCAGGTCGGTTTCGCGGTGGTGCAGGTGCAGGGTATACAACAATCCCGGCAGGCCGAGGTAATGGTCGCCATGCAGATGGGATATGAAGATATGATTAATGCGCATGAAGGGCAACTTGTAACGCGACAGCTGCATTTGGGCTCCCTCTCCGCAGTCAACCAGCATGTATTCGTTATGCAACTGAATAAGTTGCGAAGAAGGAAAGCGGCCATAAGCCGGAACGGCTCCGCTGCTTCCCAATATGGTAACGGCAAAGCTCAACCCGTACAGGCGATGTTAGTTGTCGGCTTCTCCGCGCAGGTCGCGTTCAATTTCGTGCATCAGCACGGTATCAACCGCTTCCTGAACGGTAGGCAGAATGTTCAGTACGCTGTCGAGCTGGGAAATGCGAATGAGCTTTTGGGTATGGTCGGAAAGGCAGGCCAATACAAAAATCCCTCCGTCTTCCTGAAGAATGCGGTTGCCCACTAGCAGGGCGCTGAGCCCGGAGGAGTCGGTGTATTTTACATCCGATAAGTCGAGTATAATGTTACGCACTCCTTCGGCATGCAGGGTAATCAATTCCGATTTCAGTGCCGGAGCTACCGTGGAATCCATCTTTTCTTCGTGCAGTTTCAGCAGGCTGTATTTTTCCTGTTTGTCGATAGTGTATTTCATGCGTTGCAATTAAACCATGCCCTGCAAGTTAATTGAATTTAGTGAATTGATGATGTTCTGTTTTATCCTTTCCTGAGGGTTGCCGGGCTGCTGGGGTGGCAGCTCTTCTCCGGTAAACCGATGGTATAATTCGCGGTAGCGGGCGCTTATGGCCAATACTCGCTCATCGGTCATTTCGGGTATGCGCTCGCCTTCTTTGCCCTGAAAACCGTTTTCGATTAACCACTGCCTTACAAACTCTTTCGAAAGTTGCTTTTGAGGTTCTGCCCTTTGCTGGCGTTCTTCGTAACCCTGTGCATAGAAGTAGCGCGATGAATCAGGGGTATGCACTTCGTCAATCAGGCGTACGGTTCCGTTAAAACTGCCGAACTCATATTTGGTATCGACCAATATCAGGCCGCGTTGGGCAGCCATTTCGGTGCCGCGTTTAAACATGGCCAGGCTGTATTTTTCCAGGAGGGAGTAGTCTGCTTCGTTTACCAGGCCCTGCTCCAGTATCTGTTCCCGCGAAATATCCTGGTCGTGTCCCTGGCGGGCTTTGGTGGTGGGGGTAATAATGGGCTCGGGTAATTTATCGTTTTCTTTCAGGCCCCCGGGTAGAGTTACTCCGCATAGCCGGCGTTTGCCGGCACGGTATTCGCGCCACGCATGGCCGGCCAGGTAACCGCGCACCACCATCTCTACCGGAAAGGGCTTGCACTTCAGCCCTATGGCAACGTTGTCATCGGGCACATTCAGTAACCAGTTGGGTACAAGGTCGCTGGTGGCTTTTAAATTTCGTGCGGCTATCAGGTTCAGTATGCGTCCTTTATCGGGTATGGGCCGGGGCAGTACCACATCGAAGGCCGATATGCGGTCGGTAGCCACCATAACCATGTAATCACCAAAGTAATATACATCGCGTACCTTGCCACGGTAAAAACCAGTTTGATTGGGAAAGGAAAAATGGGTTTCGAACAGGGCAGGCGGAATTTGGTGCGACATGGTACGGGCCGTTTGCGGGGCAAACCTAACAGAATTATTGGGTCTGTATAAGAATTCCGGCTTTAAAAATACTGGTTTTGATGAGATTGCCCCGGCTGTCGAACTCTTTCCATTCTTTGTGTTTCTTATCGGCTATGTACTCGCCCTGTTCGCGTATTTGTCCGTTTTCATGGTAAGCGGTAAACAAACCATGTTTGCGGTGCGACCGGTATTCGCCTTCGCTTTCTTTGCGGCCTGACGGATAATAATTCACGAAGGGACCGTTTAGCAGATTGAATTTCCAGTGTTCTTCGCGGGCCGGTGTTCCGTTGGCAAAATATTCCGTACGGGGGCCATGCAATTTGCCCTCCTCGTAGATTTCTTTTATTCTGATGGTTTTTCCGTCGGCATGGTAGAATATCCATTCTCCGTGCGGTTTCAGGTCGCGGTATTTTTTTTCAGAAACTTTCAAGCCGCTTTCCGAAAACTCTTCCACAATCCAGTCTTTGCCGTTCAGGGCAAAATATTCCTTTTGTTTAAGCTGGCCGTTGGGGTGAAACACGTATCCGGTACCTGTTTTATATCCTGCCTTATACTTAAACCGGTGTTTTACGATTCCTGAAGGATAATACCCCGTGTTGTCGCCATGAAGTTTACCATCCATAAAATGTCCGATGAGCAGCAAATGGCCGGTGCTGTCGTAATGCCGGTACTCTCCGTTGCGCGAGCCTTCGCGCATGGTGGCCACCGTTTCGAGCTGGCCGTTAGGGTAGTAGGTTTTAAAATAGCCGGTAAGTACACCGTTTATGTAGTTGCCTTCGGTTTCAATTTTTCCCGTGGGATAAAACGTTCTGCCGGGGCCGTTGGGTTTGCTGTTGCGGTAGTGCATTTCTTTGCGCAGGGTTCCGTGCGGGTAATACTCGCGGATAACGCCATCGGGTTTACCCTTTTCAAAAACCGTTTCGCGCAGCAGTACACCGTTATCGTAGAACGTGCGGGCGCTGTCAACCAGCAGGTCGTTCTGGTAAAATGCCTGTTGTATTTTCCTGCCGTTTTCATCAAATACTTCTACCGGGCCGTGTCGCATGCCGTTAACGTAGGTAATTTTGCGCAGTGGCTTTCCGTTTTCGTGGTATTCGGTAAATACACCTGATTTTTTTCCGTTAATAAAAAAACCTTCCAGCTCGGGGTTGCCGTTGGGGTAGTAGCGCACATAACGCCCTTCATACTTTTCGGTGTTATCAGCTGCAACGGTATAAATTTCTCGGGGCAGGTTTTTGTTGCCGGCGTAGTAGGTGCGCACTTCGCGCTGCGCCCGTGCGGGCAGGGCGGTAAGCAGAATGACGATTAAAAACCAAAACCGCATGCGCATAGTTTTATACTTGCTTTACAACGCAGCCTTAGTGCTTATGTTGTGTTATATGTGGTTTACAGGTTTTCCACCACCATAGCCGAAGCACCTCCGCCGCCATTGCAGATGCCGGCCACGCCAATGGCAGCCTGGTTTTGTTTAAGCACCTGCAGCAGCGTAACCAGAATGCGCGTGCCCGAAGCTCCCAGCGGGTGACCCAGAGCAACAGCTCCTCCGTTTACGTTTACCCGCTCGGAGTTCAGTTTCAGCATTTTGTTGTTGGCCAGGGCAACGGCAGCAAATGCCTCGTTAATTTCGTAATAATCAACATTTTTTGGTTCTAACCCGGCTGCTTTTATTGCCTTAGGAATGGCCAGGGCCGGAGCGGTGGTAAACCACATGGGGTCCTGGGCGGCATCGGCAAAACCCCGAATGCGCGCCAGTGGTTGCACACCCAATGCGCGGGCTTTTTCTGCGCTCATTAAAACCATGGCTGCGGCACCATCGTTTATGGTCGAGGCGTTGGCTGCCGTTACGGTTCCGTCTTTGGAGAAAACGGGCTTAAGCTGGGATATTTTATCGAAGTTTACATTTTTATATTCCTCGTCTTCGGTAAACAGGGTTTTGTTGCCTTTACGGTCGGTTAACTCTACGGGTATTACCTCGTTAGAAAACTTACCCGAAGCCCAGGCCTGGGCGGCACGTTTGTACGAGCGGATGGCGTAATCGTCCTGCTCCTGCCGGCTGATGTTCATCTCGCGTGCGGTGTTGTCGGCACAAACGCCCATGGCGCAGTGGTTGTAGGCGTCTGTCAGGCCGTCGTACGTTAGCCCGTCCACCACCTCGCCATTGCCGAAGCGGTAGCCGTAACGTGCTTTTAACAAATAATACGGTATGTTGCTCATGCTTTCCATGCCGCCGGCCACTACCACATCGTTATAACCTAATTGAATGGACTCTGCACCCAGCATAACGGCCTTCATGCCCGAAGCACACACTTTATTAACAAGCGTACACGGAATCTTATATCCCAAACCGGCTGCTGCAGCCACCTGGGTGGCGGGCGCCTGACCCAGACCGGCTGATATGACATTGCCCATGAACACTTCCTGCACCTGTGAGGCATCTATATCGGCCTTTTGCAGAGCTGCCTTTACGGCAAGGGCACCCAACTGCACGGCAGACAATGAAGAAAGGCTTCCGCCAAAACTGCCGATGGGCGTGCGTATGGCCGATACAATTACAACTTCTTTCATGTTAAATAAAGTTTAGCGCTGCAAAGGTAAGCAAAACAGCTTACCAGTCGGGTTTAGACTTATCGCGAGGGCGCGTGGCCTTGCGTTTTTGCTGCTGCAGGTATTGTATTTCGCGGTGGCGCATGGTTTGCAGTATTTCTCTGGCCTTTTGCGGGTCGATGGCCGATGGCTTTTTGCCGGGGCCGGCTTGCGGCTCAGGCTCCTGCTGTTGGTTTTGCCGGTTGCCTTGTTGTTGCTCCTGTTGCTGCGGGTTGCCGCTTTCTGGCGATTTGTGTTGCGGTTGTTGCTGCTGCGGCTGATTTTTCTGATTATTTTGTTTAGAATTCTGATCATCGGCAGATTCTTTCTTCTGGTTCGGGTTCTCCTGCGGGTTGTTTTGATTTTGATTTTGTTGTTG
>FWPU01003282.1_pt1 | contig 14829 bp, 12 predicted proteins | sample 2228361 | NCBI WGS metagenome assembly FWPU01 (sample SAMEA103939777, study PRJEB20133) | metagenome
CCGGCCTGTCGGCCGTCAGGAATTGCGGCATCTAGCTTGCTCAAAGGCAATGCGAAATTATACCATACAAGGAGCTGCTTCGATAGGTTTTGGCCTGCTGTTTGCGCGCATTTGGCCCCGGCAGGCCCAAAGCACTTTCGGCCCCGATCATTTTACAGATGCCCGGCGTCGATGTTATGCTAGGTCAGATTTGGAATTCAAGAAAGATAGCCAGACTGTAACCGTTGAGGGAGGAGCCCATCATGTCCGGTGATTCGCGTTCAACCGGCGCCGAACTGCCGGTATCCCACCAGAACGGCCACGGTGTCGGCCGCCCGCAACCTCGATTTCCCGGCTCGACCCAGGCTGTCCACGCCGGGGAGCGCCGTTACCGCACCCACGATAGCCTTACCGTCCCCATCGTCCAGACGGCAGTCTATACCTTCCGGGACAGCCAGGCCCTGGTGGAATATATGGAAGAGCGGATGTTCTGGGAAGAGCCCCTGCGGGAGGAGTATGGCCGCTACGGCAACCCCACCGTGCGGGCCGTGGAGGCGAAACTGGCTGAGCTGGAGGGGGGGCAGGAAGCCATGCTGGTCAGCAGCGGAATGGCGGCGGTCACCAGCACCCTGCTCCTGCTGATGAACAGCGGCGACCATCTGATCATGACCGACGACTGCTACCACACCACCCTGACCTACTGCCAGAAGTTCCTGGCCCGCTACGGCATCGAGACCACGGTGGTGCCCTGTGGCGACTGTCAGGCCATCGAAGCCGCCATCCGCCCCAATACCCGGGTCATCTTCACCGAATCCCCCACCAATCCCTTCATGCGCTGTGTCGACCTGGCCCGCCTGGCCGAGATCGGCCGCCGGCACCAGGTCAAGACGGTGGTGGATACCACCTTCGCCACGCCCATGAACCTGCGGGCCCTGGACTACGGCATTGACCTGGTCATTCACAGCGTGACCAAATACCTGGCCGGCCACAACGACGTCATGGCCGGCGCGGTGATCGGCAGCCACGATCTGATGACGCCCCTGCGTCAGGCCCACAACATGTTGGGCTGTATCGTCGATCCCCACGCGGCCTACCTGATCCTGCGGGGGTTGAAGACCCTGGCCCTGCGGGTAGAGCGGCAGAATGCCAACGGCCTGGCGGTGGCCCGCTTCCTGGCCGGGCATCCCAAGGTGCGCAAAGTCTGGTACCCGGGCCTGGAAAGCCACCCGGATCACGAGATCGCCCGATCTACCATGCGGGGATTCGGCGGCGTGGTGACCTTCGAAATCGATGGGGATGGCGCCATGGCCCACCGCTTCATCGATGGGCTCAAGATTCCCACGGTGGGCCCCAGCCTGGGCGGCGTGGAAAGCCTGATCAGCCCCATCGCCGTCCTGGGCTACGGTGACCTGTCGCCCGAAGAGTGCCAGGCCCTGGGGATCCGGGACGAGCTGGTGCGCCTCTGCCTGGGCATTGAAGACACCCAGGACCTGCTGGATGACCTGCAGCAGGCCCTGGATCGTCTGTAGAGCGCCTGGCCACAACTCTTGGCTACGACTTCCGTCGGCTTCTCGTCTTCTTCTTGCTGGCCTTTTTGGCGGCCAGCCATTCCAACGCCTGTTCCAGGGTCACCTCTGCCGTATCCACATCCTTGGGAATGGTGGCGTTGGTGCGCTTGTGTTTGACGTAGGGGCCATAGCGCCCCTCCAGCACCTGCACCACGCCGCCGTCAGGATGCTCGCCCAGCTCTTTGATCACCTGCTGGCTGCCCCGCCCTCGGCGGGTGGATGCCTGGGCGAGGAGCTCTAGCGCCCGGGGCAACTGAATGGTCAACACGTGGTCCGGTGGCTTGATGCTGGCGAACTTGCCGTCGTGCACCACATACGGCCCGAAACGGCCGACCCCGGCCTGAACCGGCTTGTTGGTCTCGGGATGGCTGCCCAGGGTCCGGGGGAGGCTCAACAGCTTCAGGGCCAGCTCCAGGTCCACCTGCTCCGGCTCCATGTCCTTGAGCAGGCCGACCCGCTTGGGTTTCCCCTTGCCGTTGTCATCATCCCCCAGCTGGACATAGGGGCCGTAGGGGCCCGCCTTCAGATAGACGGGCAGGCCACTCTCCGGGTCCGTACCCAGCTGGCGGGGCCCGTCGCTCTTCTGGGCGAGGAGCTGCTCCACCAGCTCGTCGGAGAGATCCGCAGGCGGCAGGTCGGGCGGCAAGCCGGCCGTCACCCGGTCGCCGTTGGTCTCCCTGGCCACGTAGGGCCCGAACTGGCCGATGCGCACCTCAGCGTGGAGGTCGTCCAGGTTGACGGCGCTGGCCGTGCGGGGATCGATGTTGGCCTCTTTGGCCTTGACCTGACTCTCTAGCCCATTCTCGCCCAGGTAGAACTGGCGCAGGTATTCCAGCCAGTCTTTTTCCCCCGCGGCAATGTCATCCAGGGTCTGCTCCATGTTGGCGGTGAAGTTCAGGTCCACCAGGTCAAAGAAGTGCTCCTCCAGCAGCGCGGTCACCGCAAAGGCGGTGAACGTGGGCACCAGCTCCTTGCGCTGCTTGAAGGCATACCCCCGCTGCAGGATGGTGTCGATGATGGTGGCGTAGGTGCTGGGGCGCCCAATGCCTTCGGCCTCCAAGGCCTTGACCAGGGTGGCCTCGGTGTAGCGGGCCGGCGGCTTGGTCTCGTGGCCCACAGCCTCCAGCTCCTGGCAATCCACCTCTTCGTCCACTGCCAGCTCGGGCAGGGGCGACTCTTGATTCTCCAGCGCGGCCTCGGGGTCGTCCGACCCTTCTACGTAGGCCCGGAAGAAGCCCGGGAAGAGCACCTGGCGGCCGCTGGCCCGAAAGACGGCGTCGTCCACTGCCACGGTGACCGTGGTGAAGCGCAGCCGGGCGTTGGCCATCTGGGTGGCTACCGTCCGCATCCAGATGAGCTCATAGAGGCGTCGTTCCATTCCCGAAATGGGGAGCTGATCGGCGGGCAGCATCTGGTCGCCGGCCGGGCGGATGGCCTCGTGGGCTTCCTGGGCGCTCTTGGTTTGGGTCCGGTAGCGCCGGGGTTGGCGGCTCAGATATTCCTGCCCGTAGAGCTCGGAAACCCGGCGCCGGGCCGCCTGGATGGCCTGGTCGCTCAGGTGGACGGAATCGGTACGCATGTAGGTGATGTAGCCGTTCTCGTAGAGGGACTGGGCGATACGCATGGTCTCTTTGGCGCTCAGGCCCAGCTTGCGGTTGGCTTCCTGCTGCAGGGTGCTGGTGGTGAACGGCGGTGCAGGGGAACGCTCGGCCTCCCGGTTCTCCACCCCGGTGACGCGCCATACCCCCTGAAGGAGCCGCTCCCGCAGGGCCTCTGCGGCAGCCTGATCCAGCAGGAGGACTTCCTTGCCCTCGGCGACCCGGCCGGTGGCTTCATCGAAGTCGCGGCCACTGGCCACCCGGACTCCGCCCACTGAAACCAACTGGGCTTCAAAACGGTGAGCCGGGCTGTCGGGCCGCTTGTTGAGCAGGGCCTTCAGATCCCAGTAGGTGCCGGCCCGGAAGGCCCGACGTTCCCGCTCCCGCTGGACCAAGAGGCGCACGGCCACGCTCTGGACGCGGCCGGCCGAAAGCCGGGGGGCAATCTTCTTCCACAGGAGGGGGGAGACCGTGTACCCCACCAGCCGGTCCAGGATGCGCCGGGCTTCCTGGGCGCGAACCAGGTTCAGGTCGATGTCCCGGGTCTGCTGCAGGGCCTGCAGGATGGCCTCCCGGGTAATTTCGTGGAAGACCATCCGATGGACGGGCACCTTGGGCTTGAGCACCTGGGTCAGATGCCAGCCAATGCTTTCGCCCTCCCGGTCTTCGTCGGTGGCCAGGATCAGCTCGTCCGCCTCCTTCAAGAGTTTGCGCAGCTGGGTGACCACCTTTTTCTTCTCGCTGGGGACCACGTACAAGGGCTTGAAGTCGTGCTCCACATCTACCCCCAGCCGGGACCAGGGCTCGCCTTTGTAGGCCGGCGGAATTTCGCTGGCCGAGGCGGGCAGATCCCGAATGTGGCCCATGCTCGCCTCCACCCGGTATTCTTGGGGAAGGAAATTGCGGATGGTGCGGGCCTTGGTCGGGGATTCTACGATGACTAATTTGGTCATGAAACGATATTGTCCTCGGACTGTACCGGCCCTGGCGGCCGGCAATCATGCCTCAACGCCTGTGCGACTGGCTATTATAGGCACACTTTCAAGGATTACACAACAAATCGCGCACGCAAGCCGCAACAGGTACGAAGTGGCGGGTCCCTATGTTCGCCCCTTCGCCGGCTGGGTAGGGTACCCGCCCTTACTCGGGGCCAAAGGGGTAGGCGTCTATGTCCTGTTCGATGGCCTTCAACAGGATGGAGATCTCCCGCCTGTCGTCGGCGTCCAGGGCGCGGGGGCCGGCGGGCACCCGCTCCACGGTGGAAGTGAAGACGCCCCGCCGCTTCAAGATGTAGCGCATGAAGGGGTGGTTTTCCAGAATGATGAGGGGCAGGAGCCGCCGGTGGAGCTCCCGGGCCTCCTCTTCCTTGCCGGCCCACAACAGCTCCATCACCTTCGCCAGCAGGTCCGCGATCTCACAGGCAGGCATGCAGCCGTTGGCGCCCCGGCGATACTCGTCGGGCAGGAACTTGCCCGCTGCGCCGCCGAAGATGGTCTTCACCCGGTCCCCCACCAGCCGGGCCACCTCGGCAATGTGCTTGGGGCCGGGCATGCGCTCCTCCTTGATGTACTGGATCTGGGGAATCTCCTCCACCAGGGATGCAATCTGCTCGCCGGTCAAGGGGGCGTACTCGTGGTGATTCTGCACCACAATGGGGCCGTCAAAGACCTCGGCGATACGGCGGTACATGTCCATGGCCATGGCCGCGTTGGTCCGCGCCGGGGCCATGGCGATGACCGCGTCCGCCCCGGCCTTCTGGGCAGCCCGGGCAAACAACACCACCTGGGGGATGGAGACGCCCGAGCAGCCGAAGATGACCGGCAGCCGCCCGTTGACCTCGGCCAGGATGGCATCCAGGTTGCGGATGCGCTCCTCCTCGCCCAGCAGATAGAACTCGCCCACCATCACCGGCCAGACGATGCCGTGTTGCCCGCTGCGGCAGCAGAAGTCGGCAGCGGCCCGCAGATCCGGCGTGTGGATCTCCAGATTTTCATCGTACGGGGTGGGCAGAAGGCCGAACACCCCCTTCATGTGTTCAAAGCGTGCCTTGGCCATGATTGGCTCCTCCCTATCATTATCATTGGTCTAATCTATGACCGACTCCCCCTGCAAGAGGGGGTCATCACCGCCGGGACGCATCCAGGGCAAGCTCCCCGCCACCAGCAGCACCAGGCCCAAGCCGAAAAGGGCGATGCCCCAGCGCCAGGTGGCCGGTACAAAGCGCAGCACCACCGTGGACTCGCCCACCGGCACCGCCACGGCCCGCAGGGCCAGGTTGGCCCGGTAGATAGTCGCCGGCTCCCCGTTGACGGTGGCCTGCCAGCCGGGATACCAGACCTCGCTCAGGAGCAGATAGGCGGGCGCGGTGGCCTGCACCGAGAGCCAGATCTCGTTGGGGCCATAGGCCGTGACGGTCACCTGCTCCGCCCCGCCCGGTGAGGCATCCAACGCAGGTGCCCCTTTGTCGTGCAGGAGCACTGTCTGGGTGGGGTCAAAGTCCGGCTGCTGGAGCATGCTCCGGCCGAGGGCTTCCTCCGGAACGACCACAGCCCGGTGAACCAGCCAGGCCCGGGGCAGGAAGTGCCGGTTGCGGTAGAGGATCAAATCCCGGGGAGCGGTGAAGACGGGCTCGAATTTCCCCTCCGGCAGGGGCGTGTCCGCGCGGGCCAGCACATATTTCACATTTAGCATGTCGTAGAGGCGGGTGTGGCGGCCGCCCAGGGACTCCCACAACAGGGTCCAATGGCGCAGCACCAGGGGATTGGCCACACCGCCCACATCCTGCAGGCCATGGAGGGCGGCCGCATCGGGCTGCCAGCGATCCGCGATGTCCGTGCGAGTGTCGATGCGGAAGAGCCCCTCATCCTGGCGCAGAAAGTCCACGATCTCAGGGTGCTGGAAGCCAACCGTGGGGTCCTGGGGGCTGATGTCGGTGTATGCGCCGGTAGCAGCCAGGTCGAAGAAGAGCAGGCCCACCATAGCCAGGGCAAAGGCAGGCCCGGAAATCCAGCCCCGCCGCCGGGCGCCCATCAAAAACCAGGTCCCCCCCCAGAAGATTCCGGCCCAGACCAGGGCCAACCCGGCCACCGAAGCCCGCAGGAAGACGGTCTCGTTCTCCTGGGTCAGGAGCAGGGCAAGATAGCTGAGGGGCAGCAGGATCCCCAGGAGGATCAGGGCGCCGCCCCGCAGCACGCCGTCCAGCAGCCCGGCGGCCTCCCCGGCGGCCAGGTCATCCCGGGGCCGATCCGGCCAGGTGCGCACCGCGTCCAGGCCCACGGCCGCCAGGACAGCCCCACCCAGGCTCCACAGGATCAGCGCCCGGGCCGGGGCACGGAACTGGCCGAAGCCCGGCAGAAGGAGGGTCAGCCAGCCGTGGAGGATGGCGTAGATGCCCAGGGCCGTGACCAGTCCGAACAGGGCCATGACCAGCCAGGGCATCAGGCGGCGACGCACCCTAGGTGCGGCCAGACAGTAGCCGGCCACCACGGTCAACAGGGCCGCCACCCCCAGGTAGGGCAGCTCCACCCGGTCCCACAGGCTCCAGTGGAGCGCCGGCCCCCGCCCGAAGAAGCCCGGCGTGATGAGGCCGATGAGCTGGGTGGGCGCCAGGGAAAAGGCCACCGTGTCCTGATAGGTAAAGAGGCTGCGCTCGGTGTAACGGCTCAGCTCCAGCCCGGGCAGCAGAATCGGCGCGGTGAGCAGCCCGGTGACCACGCCCGTCCCGGCCAGGCAAGCCAGGGGAAACCAGCCCCGCCCCCCCTTGTGCGGACCAGGGGTGTCCTCCGCCCCCCACCATTCCCACCCGGCCCAGATGGCAGCGTACAACAGGAGCGCCAGGGCAATGTAATAGGAACTCTGGATGTGACCGGCATAATTGGCCACGGCAAAGAGGCCGGCAGCCACCATGGCCCAACGCAGGTCCCGCCGCCGGAGCGCGGCCTGGAACGCGGCCAGCACCCAGGGAAGCCAGCTCAGGACCGCGATCAGGTTGAGGTTGCCCAGGTGAATGAGGAAGGGGTCGCTCAGAGCAAAGGCCAGGGCGGCGAAAAGGGCCGCCAGCCGGGAGAGGCGCGTCGGGCCGAGATCGACGCTGCGCACCAGCACGTACATGCCCAGGCCAGCCCAGAAGAGATGGGCCAAGGCCAGCCACTGGAGGGCCGGGTAGGGGAAGTCCGGCCAGAGCAAGAACAGAAACAGATTGGGCGGATAGAAAAGGCCGGCCTGAATGTCGCTGATGAAGGGGCTGCCACCATACAGGTACGGGTTCCACAGGGGAAGTCGGCCCTGATGGATCTGCCCGGCGGCGAAGCGATAGGTGGGGAACAGAAAGCTGACCAGGTCGCCGCCGTCGGCCGGCTGGTAGACTTCACCGGTCACCGTACGCCAGAAAAACCCGAGGACCAGCAACCCCAGAAACGTCCCGGCCAGCAGGTCCCGGTGGCGACCTGGGGTGACCCGGCCCGCCTGCTCCTGCCGCCAGAACCACACGAGGGCTATCCCCCATACAATCGCCAACACGAACAAAATCGAAGCCATGTCACCTGCTGTGCCGTGGTTGTGGTTTGAGGGCCGAGGGATGAAGGCTCAGGCCCCTGGATGCCAGCCCGGGCCGACGGGTCCAGGGGCCACGGAGCCTTCGTGGTCGAAGATGTGGCCCAGTATACACCAGGAGCAGTCCACTTGCCCAACCCATCCCCCAGGCGGACGTGTCCCCAGTGGAAAGAGACGCCATGAAACCTCCATGTCACCGTGTTTCGTGTCCACCATCGAAAAACCTGTGTTCATCTGTGAACTTTGTGGATCTAACCCGAAATTCTTAATCTGTCGCCGTCGGTTGTCTCACCATCCGACTCAAGCTATGCTATACTTCTCCCCATCCAGTTATTGGGCAACAACGAGCGATAGGGTGGAAAGCAAACAGGGTGGAAAGAAATCGGACCAATATGAACATAGCACTGGATGTCATGGGCGGTGACCATGGACCGGCGGAGATCATCGCCGGCGCCATTGAAGCAGCCCGGGCCTACAAAAATGTGACCATTTCCCTGGTGGGTAAGCCGGACGTCATTCAGGCCGAACTGGCCAGGCAGAACGCCACAGGGCTCAACCTGCCCATTGTCCCGGCCAGCGAAGTCATCGAAATGGGCGAGAAGCCAGCCGCGGCGGTGCGAGCCAAACCGGATAGCTCCATGGTCGTGGCCAGCAGCCTGGTGCGCAACGGCACGGCCCAGGCCTTTGTGACCGCAGGCAACACGGGCGGCGCCCTGGCCGCGGGCATCCTCCAGATCGGGCGCATGCGGGGGATCCTACGGCCTGCCCTGATCTCCCCCTTCCCCACCCACCGGGGATTCTGCGTCATCCTGGATATCGGCGCCAACGCGGATGTGCGGCCGGAACACCTCCAGCAGTTTGCCGTCATGGGCAGCCTCTACGCCCGCCACATCCTGGGCATCGTCAACCCCAGCGTCCGCATCCTGAGCAACGGCGAGGAGGCCGGCAAGGGCAACCATCTGGTGGTGGAAGCCTTCCGGCTGCTGGAACAGACGCCCGGCATCAACTTTCAGGGCAACGTGGAGAGCAAGGAGATCATGGAGGGGCTGACCGACGTGGTGGTGACGGACGGCTTCACGGGGAATATCTTCGTTAAGACGGCCGAAGCTACGGCCAAGCTGCTCCAACAGGTGATGATTGAAGAGCTCACGGCCGGCCCCATCAGCAGCGTGGGGGCCTTTCTGGCCCAGGCTGCCCTGCGCCGGGTTCGCCGTCGGGTGGACGACAGCGAATACGGCGGCGCGGTGCTCTTGGGCCTGAGCGGGCTGGTGGTGGTGGCCCACGGCCGCAGCAAGGCCAACGCCATCCGCCACGCCATCCGGGTGGCCAAACAGGGCATTGAGCAGGATATCCTGGCCAAGATCCAGCGGGAGGTGAGCCGACAGATGGCCGATGGCACGGATCTGGCCGGATCAGAGTCCATGGATGTGTTCAATCAACCCTCAACCCTCAAGAAAGAAACGGCATGAAATCATACCGCAATCTCCGGGAAATCAAACGCAAGGAAGCCCTGGGCCGCCGCTTGAGCCTGCTGGGGCTGGGCATCCTGTTTATTGGCCTGATGGCCAGCTTTGTGCCCAACTGGTATCCGCCAGACCAGGAAGCTCCCAACGCGTTCGCCCGCTTCCTGCAGGAGAACTGGGCTTGGATCAGCTTTGCGGCCCTTCCCCTGGGCTTCATCGCCGCCAGCGTGGGCAGCTACTTCATCAATCGCTTCGCGCGCCGTCGCTGGCCCGGCAGCGGCCTCATCGCCCGCCCGGACGAAGTGCTGGAGCGGAGCATGAAGGGCTTCGACGATAAGTACGCCTACTTTGCCTGGAGCCTGCCCGCCAACTACGTGGTGGCCGGCCCCTGTGGCCTGGTGGTCTTCGCCGTCCGGGGCGACCGGGGGCGGGTCAAGGTCCAGGGCGACAAGTGGCGGGAACCCTTCAGCATCGGGCGCCTGTTCACCGTCTTCGCCCGGGAAGGGGTGGGCGATCCCACGGCCGAGCTCCAGGAGCAGATCCGCAAACTGCGGGCGTTACTGGCAAAGCACACCAACGGCGACCCGCAGCAGGATTACCTGGCCGACATTCCCATCGAGGGCGCGGCCGTCTTCCTCAACCAGCAGGTCCAACTGGAGTTGGAGAACCCCACCATTCCCGTGTTGCGGGTGGACCAGGTCAAGGAATTCCTCCGCCGCCGTGCCCGGGAAGTGCGGTTGTCGCCGGAACGACACCGGGCCATGCTGGCCTATCTGCAGGAGCAGAGTACCTACCAGGACGGCGACGGCGAGAAGGGCAAAGAGCGAAGCCAGGAAAAGTCGGAACGGGAAAAGTCGGAAAAGGCGCGGAAATAGCTTTCACCCATTTTTGAAGCCCAGGCCCCGCTCCTTTAGGCTCACATAACGGTTGCGGCCGATGATCAGGTGATCCAGCACGGCGATGTCCAGCAGGGCGCCTGCTTCCACCATCATCTCCGTCACCCGCACATCCTCTGGGCTGGGGGTGGGGTCCCCACTGGGATGGTTGTGAACCACGATCAGGGACGCGCTGTTGGCGCGGATGGCCTCCCGGAAGATCTCGCCGATGCGGACCACGGCTGTGTTCAGGCTGCCGGCGTAGACATTCGCCACCCGCAGCACGTGATTTTTGGTGTCCAGGAGCACGGTGCGCAGGTGTTCCTGCTCCAACAGCCCCATCTCCAGCATCAGCAGATTGGCCACATCCGCTGGCCCCCGGATCTGGGGTCGCTCCTCGGGCGAGGAGACCAGCAGCCGGCGACCCAGCTCCAGGGCTGCCTTGATCTGGGTCGCCTTGGCCTCGCCCACGCCGTGCACCCGGCACAGCTCGTCAAAATTGGCCTGGGCCAGCCCGGCCAGCCCGCCGAAGTGGGACAGGACCCGTTCGGCCATGCGGATGACATTTTCACCGCGGCCGCCCACCCGCAGAATAATGGCCAGCAGCTCTGCCGTGCTCAGGGCAGAGGGTCCGGCATAGAGCATCCGCTCTCGGGGCCGCAGATCGGCAGGCAGATCTCGGATCAGGGGATTGTATTCGGGGGAATCCATCTTTCAACTTCCAGTTCAATGGTTTGGGCTTGAATAAACGGAAATCCGGCCAGATTCCCAACAGGAAATCCTGAGGTGCGCCCATTATACCGCGCCCCGGCCCGACGCACCACGTTGCCCATGGCATGAAGACCTATTTCTATCTGCGAACAGCCTATAAACTCTCAGCGGAGCCTATCCCGGCCTGCTTTCTGGAGCTGGACGAGCACTTCGACGCCCTGGTGGCCAGCCCCCAGGAAGCCGCCAACCACCGGGATATACTCCTGGCCGAGAGCGTCTGCAGCCGCATGGCCGACGTGGAGATGTACGCCTTCCTGATGGAGGACGCCCGCCGCCGCCAGTCCATGGAGCCGGGAGAAGACGAAAAGGCGGCTATCCTGACCCGTTCCTTCCTGCTGGGGTACCTGGCCGCGTGCAAAGTCCTGCTGGATAGCTGTGCGGTGGTCCTGGCCATCCTCTACCAATTGCCCCTAAGCAATCAGGAACGCAGCTTCAGCAACAGCGACTACTGGCACCAGCTGGTGCTCCAGGAGCCCAGCGTCCACCGGCGATATCATCCCCTAAGGCTCTTCTTCAGCGAAGTGCAGCGCTGGTACAGCGGCATGGTCCATCGCATCCCACCCCTGGTAGTCCTCCACAGCCACTACGGTCACCGGCCCCAGCGGGAATTGCTACTCAAGGTGGCGGACACCATGGAAGCGGACCTGGAGGCCATTGCCCGGGAGCCCTACCGGGTAGACTGGATCGATCCCCTGGAGCTGCACAGCCGCTGGAAGCCCCGGTTCCTGGCCCTGTGTGAAAAGATCTGCCAGGATATTGCCCAGAACCCGCTGCCACCCTATGGTCTGTCCGGGTAGAGGACACCCCCTGGGCATGATTTTGCTTGACAAGCCCCGGTGCCGCTGCTATATTTTCACCATGGCTAAAAACCAGCTTTTAGACAAACAAAAAAAACTGACCTCTGCCCACGAGGATTATCTCAAGGCGGTCTATCTGTTGCAATCCCAGGGCAAAGAGGTCACCAACTCGGCGCTGGCCAGCCACCTGGAGATCTCGCCGGCCTCCGCCACCAACATGATCAAGAAGCTGGCTGAGCTCAAACTGGTGGAATACACGCCCTACCAGAGCATCAGCCTCACGCCGGCCGGGGAACGGGTGGCCCTGGAGGTGCTACGCCATCATCGTCTGCTGGAACTCTACCTGCACCAGGAGCTGAAGTTGCCGTGGGATCAGGTGCATGCCGAGGCCGAGCGGCTGGAACACGTCATCAGCGAAGCCCTGGAGGATGCCATCTCCCTGGCCCTGGGCAACCCCACGGTGGACCCCCACGGGGATCCCATCCCTTCCAAAAAGGGCAAGATTACAGAGGTGGAAGGGATTCCCTTGAGCCAGGCGGAGCTCCTTGTGCCCCATCGCCTGGTGCGGGTCCTGATGCAGGATGAGGAACGGCTGCGCTACCTGGGTAGTCTGGGCCTGTACATCAACGCCACCGTCACCCTGCTGGAGCGGGCTCCCTTTAAAGGCCCTCTCCTGATCGACGTGGACGGCATCCACCACGCGCTGGCCCACGAAATGGCCCAGCGTCTATTGGTAACCGTGGCCGAAGCCGAAGAGACCCCGGCAGCACAGCCGTCCGAGCATCATCCAGAAATATTCGCCGAAAGAGAGACCGCCAACAAAGCGGACGGGGAGGACGTATGAAACTGTGGCAGAAGCTGCGGGGCGGGCGCCATCAGGACAGCGCCCCGGCCCCATCCCGGCCCATCGTCGTGGTGTCCGGGTTGCCACGATCCGGCACATCCATGATGATGAAAATGTTGGAGGCCGGTGGCCTGCCGGTGCTGGCGGATCACCGGCGCCAGGCCGATGCAGACAACCCCAAGGGCTACTACGAGTTTGAACGGGTCAAACAACTGGACAAAGGGGACAAAGCCTGGGTGGCAGAAGCCCAGGGCAAGGCGGTCAAAGTGATCTCCGCCCTGCTGGAACACCTGCCCCCCGACTACCAGTATCGGATCATCTTCATGCACCGGGCCATGGAGGAGGTGCTGGCTTCCCAGCGCAAAATGCTGGAACATCGCGGGGAAGCCAACGACCAGGTCAGCGACGAGGAGCTGGCCCGGCTATTCGAGAAGCACCTGGCCAAAGTGCAGGGTTGGCTGCGCAGCCAACCCCACTTTGCCGTACTGGATGTGAACTACAACGCCATGTTGGCCGCTCCCCGCCCCCAGATCCAGGCCATCAACACCTTTTTGGGCGGGATCCTGGACGAAGAGAAGATGGCCGCCATCGTCGATCCCAACCTCTACCGCAACCGTACATGAGCAGGCGTCCTTCCGGCCAGATGCACCCATCCCAGGCCGGGAATTACGCCAACCCTTGAACCTGTGCTAAGATGAAAGATAACGACAATGATGACAATGATGAAGTCATCTCCTGCGGCGCAGAGCCCCCTTGGGGAGCAGATCCTGCAGGGTTTCGAACAGGTTGAGGGGAGAGATAAACCATGAAGAAACTGTTCAAATTCGTCCTTTTTGTTGCCTTCGTTGCCGGCGTGGTCTATGCCGTGAAAAAGTTGCTGGCGCCACCGGAAGGAAGCTCCAACCAGGCCGGAAGCGGCGTGCTACCGCCCACAGAGCCGGTCAAGTCGTTGGATGAGGCGCCCCTGGGCGGCCAGATCAGTGAGGAGCTGCTTAAAATCCTGGTCTGCCCGGAAGACAAAGGCCCCCTGGAGCTGGTGGACGATGGGAAGTTCCTGCTGAACCCGCGCAACGGCTACAAGTATCCCATCCGCAACGGCATCCCCGTGATGCTGATTGAGGAGGGCAAAAAATACCAGGACCCCAGCTTGATTCGCCAGGATGGGGCCGGCTCCCAGCAGACCAGCGACGCCCCCCAGGCCTCCACACAGGAAGGCTAAAACCACCACCCCACGGGGGAACCGGCCCAGGATGGGCACGTCCACTCCATAAGGACCACAAGACCAGGGAGATGGCGCACAAAGGCCATCTCCCTGGTTTCATTTTACTTACCTGTCAGGGCCTACCCCCTACGCGTCGACCCGTCCCCGCAGCCACTGGAGGATCTCATCCCGAATCCGTTTGGCCCGTCCCGGGTCCATCCCACCACTGCCTACAGCCACCACCATCCCCTGGTGGCGGGCCACAGCCGGCACATGGAAGGTGCCCTCCTGGGGCGCGTCCGCCACGTTGCAGAGGATGCCCAGCCGGGCCGCGTCCTGGGCGACCTGGGCGTTAACAGCCCGTTGGTCGGTGGCGGCAAAGGCCAGCACGGCCCCCTCCAAATCGCCAGGGGCGTAGGGCCGGGCCACCCATTCAAGCCGGTCCTCCGCTGCCCATGCCTGCAGGGTCTCCGTCAGCGTCGGGCTGACCACTCGAACCCGGGCGCCAGCTGCCAGCAAGCCCCGAACCTTGCGGGTCGCCACCCGGCCACCGCCCACCACCACGGCCAGGGCACCGTCAACCTGGGTCAAATAGATGGGGTAGACCGAGACAGCCATGCGCGTCAGGTTCCCAGGGCCGCTAAAATAGGCCAGGCCTCGGCATCCGCCAGGGGGAGAAAGCCCGCCGCATCTCCCTGGGCCCGGAACCAGGCCAGCTCGTCATGCAGGGCCGCCACTTCGCCGATGACGATGACCGCCGGCGAGGCGAGCCTCGCATCGGCCATGGCCCCGGCCAGCTGAGCCAGCGTCGAACGCACCACCTGCTGCTCATCGGTGGTCCCCCAGCTGATGGCCGCCGCCGGCGTGTCGCCCCCGCGCCCGGCCGCCATGAGCCGCGCCGCGATCTGCTCGATCTGGCGAACGCCCATCAGCACCACCAGGGTGGGTATCCGGGCCAGGGCCTCCCAGTCGGTCATGCTCTGCTCCCGCCCCCCACATTCGTGGCCGGTGACCACAGCAAAGGAAGTGGAGACGCCCCGGTGGGTGACCGGAATGCCGGCATAGGCGGGGACCGCCACCGCGGAGGTGACGCCGGGGACCACCTCGTAGGGGAGTCCGGCCTGCTGGAGGGCCAGGGCCTCTTCGCCGCCCCGGCCAAACACGAAGGGATCGCCCCCCTTC
>FWPU01009770.1_pt1 | contig 14829 bp, 13 predicted proteins | sample 2228361 | NCBI WGS metagenome assembly FWPU01 (sample SAMEA103939777, study PRJEB20133) | metagenome
TGCTAAAGAATTGTTTTTGACTTTCTGCCATCCAATAGCGGCTATATTTTTGTAGGTGCTGAGGCTGTCAGCACCTCTATTTTTTTTGGTCATTCAAAAGAAAGGTGGTAAATATTTTTAGTCAAACTTTTTACCAAAAAGTTTAAATTTTTTGAAAAAACCATATTTTGTTGTAATAAGTTGAATGCTTTATAACTGATGCATAATCCGTGCTAAATTGGGGTTTGACGATTTTGTTCTGCTTAAACCAAATGCTCCTTCTAAACCAGTAGTTTATCTGTTACATCTCAATTCCTGAAAAACAAATGTTGACAGGTTATAAAAGCTTAAAGTATAATTATTCTATGACTCATTTCAGTCCAATTTTAGACGAATACTTAGAAGAATTGCTTCTCTGGAATAAAAGTTTTAATCTCATTGGAAAGTCTACAGAAAAAGAAATATGGAAAACACATATAGAAAATAGTCTTGAAATCTTAAGTTTCTTAGAAAATGAGGATTGTCCTAATGTGGTTGATATAGGTAGCGGGGCTGGACTTCCTTCAATTCCGCTTTCCATATTTTTGCCCAAAAAAATTTTTTATCTTACGGAAGTTAATTCAAAAAAGCTGGCTTTTTTGACTTTTGTAATAAAAAAGCTTAACTTAAATAATACAATTGTTGTAAACATAAATGAGGGTTTTTATCTTGAAGATGAATGCATCGTTGTATCACGAGCTTTTTCTGATATAAAGACTATAATAAATTGGGAAAAGAAACATCTTAAGAGTGTATTTAAAAACTACCTTCTAAAAGGAAGAGAAGAAAAAATAAAAGAGGAAATTAAAGAAGCGAAGATTGAAAAATATGAAATTATTAACTTAAATAGAGGAAGGCTTGTAATTTTTTAATCCTTTGTTAAATGGAAAAATCTATGGGATTTTTTATAGCTTTTATTGGTGGTATATTAACCTTCATTTCCCCCTGCATTTTACCCCTTGTTCCAATTTATATTGCTTACATTACTGGAATTTCAGCTCAGGAATTAAAAGAAAATAAATCACAAAACAGAAAAATTTTTTTTAATTCACTTCTTTTTGTTCTGGGTTTTACAGTTGTTTTCATTGTTCTTGCAATTTTATTATTTATCTTTTCTATCAGTCTGGGAAGTATGAGAATATGGCTATCAAGAATCGGTGGCTTGATAATTGTAATTTTTGGCTTACATCTGACAGGGATTTTTAATCTAAAATTCTTAAACTTTCAGTTAAAACCTCAAATTGAAAAAAAAGAAAGTTCATTTTTTACTTCCTTTCTAATGGGGATAGCTTTTGGAAGTGGATGGACTCCCTGTGTTGGGCCTATCCTTTCGGGAATTTTGCTTCTCTCCACGCAGAGTTCAAAGCTTTTGATTTCAATTTTACAGCTTATTACCTACTCTATTGGAATTGGCATTCCTTTTATCATTACGGGAATTTTTTTAAACAGAATGCTCTTTTTAATTAATTTTTTTAAAATGCATGCAAAGAAAATTGAGATTATTAGTGGTGTTTTTTTAATTATATTGGGAATAACTGTGTCTTTCAATCTAATGGGCATATTTGCTAATTTTTTTGCAAAAGTTTTTTCTTTTTTGTTGAATATTGAAAATATATTATTGAACTAATATAAAATTTTTCTTTACCATATTATTGCTTTGAATTATAATAAAGGATAATTTTATGTTCATTCGTATGAAGCGTTTTTTATAGGTGCATAACTAAATAATATAGGTATCAAAGATGAAGTATCTTAAAATTGTCGATTTGTCTCTGGATACGAAAGCTTTAATTGATTATGGTTTTTCAAGCAAAGATCTTCTCCTTTCAAATGTTAACTTTAGTGTGTCAAAAGGAGAAATTTTTGGTATTGTTGGACCTTCTGGTTGTGGTAAAACTATTTTGCTTAAGATTATTGCTGGTCTCATAAAGCAGAAGGAAGGGAAAATTTTAAAAGAAGATGAAGATATTTCAAACCTTCCTCCAGAAAAAAGGAATATTTCAATGGTTTTTCAGGATATTGCTCTTTATCCCCACATGAAAAATATTGAAAATATTGAATTTCCTTATGTTTTACATAATGAAAAAGGCAAAATAAATCACGAAAGAATAAAAGAGATTGCAAAGCTACTTCATATAGAGGAAGAAAAAATATTAGCAAAAAAGCCAAAATTTTCCTCTTTAGGTGAGAGACAGAGAGTGGCAATAGGAAAAGCACTTTCTTTTAACCCTGACATTTTACTTCTTGATGAACCACTTTCAAACATTGAAGATTCTTTAAGAAACGAAATAAGACATTCCTTAAAAAAATTTATAAAGAGAGAGGGAATTACAACAATCTATGTCTCACATAATCAAATAGAAATTGGTATTTTTGCAGATAATATCGGGGTGCTTGCAGAAAAAACTATACAGCAAACAGGTAGTTATGAAGAACTTTACAATGACCCAAAAACCTTTTTTGTCTCAATATACATTGGAAAGTTTCCCACCAATTTTCTTACTAATACGGAAATGTTATCATTCACGGAAGGTAAGATTGACGCATATCTTACAATAAGACCGGATGAATGTTCACCTGAGAAAATTGAAAATTCAATAGAGATAAGTGGAAAAGTTAATTTTATAGAACCATTTGTTCAGGAAAATAAAAAACTTGTATGTATTAATTATAAGTTGAGACCTTTCGGCATATTGCTTCCTCTTAGCCACGAAATAAACCTTAATGATAAAATTTCAATATATATTCCTATGAAAAAGGCAAAGTTTTTCACAAAACATAAAGGGGAAGAAATCTTGACCAGAATTTATAATTTGTGGTAAGAAAAATGGTTATAAAAAATGGTAGGGTATTTAATTACAAACCACTTATTGAGGGTGAAAGTATTGACCTAAAAATTGAAAATGGTATAATTACGAAAATAGGAAAAAATTTAAATATCGAAAAGGGAGAGGAAATTATAGACGCCACTGATTTATTTGTGATTCCGGGTCTTGTTGACTTACATTCCCATTTTAGAGTTCCGGGAGAGGAATATAAGGAAGACTTTATTACAGGCAGCAGTGCAGCTGCAAAAGGTGGTATTACAACTTCTGTAGCAATGCCAAACACCAGTCCACCATTAGACAATCCTTTTATAATAAAAGAAATTCAAGATAGAATAAAAAAAGAATCAAAGATTGAAATTTTTCTCTCTTCCACAATAACAAAAAACAGAGAGGGAAAGAAGCTTGTTTCTATAAAGGATAACAAGAATGCCGGGGCAATTTTTTTTACAGATGATGGAAGCGATGTTAATGAAATTAACTTAATTTTTGAAATGTTATTGCAGGCAAAGAAGGAAAAAACCCTTATTTTTGTACATCCGGAATGGCATACTTTAACCAGAGGTAAGTTTTTCAGTTATGGAATTCTAAATGATTACTTTGGAAAAGAAGGACTGCCTTCTGAAGCTGAAAGTTTTTCAGTGCTAATTGAAGGGCTTATGGCTGGATTTTTAAAGACAAGAATACATTTTACCCACATCTCAACAAAGGCTTCTATAAATGCTATAAAGTTTTTTAAATCAAGATTTAAAGGATTTATAAGCTGCGACATCACACCCCATCATCTTATGTTGAAAGATTTAGATTTTATAACCCCTTTTCTTGACTCCAGCAAAAAGATAAATCCACCTTTAAGAAGCGAGAATGATAGAATGGCTATAGAAAGTGCTTTAAAAGAAGGAATTATTGATTGTATATCTACGGATCATGCCCCTCACTCTGAAAGTGAGAAAAGTAAAAATATTGACGAGATTCCATCTGGCACAATCGGGTTTGAAACCTTTTTACCCTCTACTTTTACTCACCTTGTTAAATCTAACTTAGTTGGTATTCTTGACTGGATCAAATTCATCAGTTATAATCCTTCTTTGATTTTGAAAATTAAAAGAGGGAGTTTGAAAGTGGGTTATCCGGGAAATGTTACAATTTTTAATCCAGACGAAGAGGTTATTATAGATAAGGAATTTTTTCTCTCAAAATCAAAGAATAGTGCATTTATTGGAAAAAAGTTTTATGGTAAGGTATATTATACTATTTACAAAGGTAAAGCTGTTTATAGTATATGAGTGCTCCAACTATGAAAGAAAAAAGAAAAAATATTGCTGTTATTGCACCAGATATTAGCAATCCTTATACTTACAAATTGTGGCTTAATCTTATTAAATCTTCAGAAAAATATGATTTTAATTTTTACTTTTTTGTTGGCAGCCAGTTAAATGATATTGATAAAGAAAAAAGAGGCTGGAATTTTATTTATGATTTTATCAATCCTGAAAAATTTGAAGGTTTAATAGTATTTTCGGGTTCACTATTTCATTATGTAAATGTTGAAGAAGCAGTTAAATTTTATAACAAATGGAAGAATTTGCCAATTGTTAATATTTCGCTTGATGTCGGTAGTTATCCTGTGGTTTTAACAGATAACAAATCTGGCGTTAAAGAGGTTATAAAACACTTTGTTACTGTTCATAATAGAAAAAAAATTATTTTCATAACAGGACCAAAGCAACATCCGGAGGCAATTGATAGGCTGGAGGCTTATAAAGAAGGTTTAGCTGAAAATAATATTGAATTTAACCCAGATTTTGTTCTTGAAGGGGATTTTCATCCCGATAAGGCACTTGAATCAATGAGAAAGTTTCTAACCAGAAAGATTGAATTTGATGCAATTGTTGCTTCGAACGATCTGTCTGCTTTGACTGTTATGGATTTTTTGCAAAAAAATGGTTATAGAATTCCTGAAGACTTAATCATTGCTGGTTACGATGATAGTTATGAAGCCCAGTTTTCGATTCCATCGCTTTCTTCGGTTCACCAACCTCTGGAAAAAATGGTAAAAAAAGTACTTGAAATGCTCACAATGCTTTTAGAAAATAAAAAATTTGAAAGGATTTTCAAATTTAAGACATACTTTGTACCAAGAGAATCCTGCGGGTGCATAAGCGAGCAAACTATATACTTTATATTCAAACATCTATTTAAAGGGGATATTTTTTCTTCGGCAATAGAATTTTATTATTCCGAATGTGATCAAATAATCAATGCGGTTTATAAATCTGCTAAAGGTATTGATATAGCTAAAACTAAAGAAGTAGATAATATTGTGGCTCTCATTGAAAATACTTTTCTTATTATAGATGGGTTTTCAAATTCGAAGATAAAAAGTTTTATCAAGACTTTATCGGAATTTCTTATTAGAACCAGTTATGATGAAGAAAGATTAAAATTTTTGCAGAAATTATTTGAGGAATTAAGGCATCTTATTCTTATAAGAATAAAGATGAATGAAGAGCTTTTAAATAACATTGATAGGATTTTTAAGGAAATCAATGATGTAATATTTGCATATACAATTAATTATTTTAAGAAATTACGGTTGGAAAACAAGAATTTTTCAGAAAAACTTGACTTTTTTATCCAGAGAATTCTGAGCAGTCACAATAACTCTGAGTTAAAAGACTCCTTTGCCAGCCTTTTTCCTGAATTAAACAATGGTTTTTTTGTTTTGAATCTCTTTGAAAATCTTGATGAGGAAAAAAAGACAGATTATTCAATTTCAAGAACAATATTTGCAATAAAAAATTCCAAAACTATCGAACTTGAGGAAAAAGATGCGATTTTTAATTCTTTTAGTTTATTTCCTGAATGTCTAAAAGATGACAATAAGAGTAATTATCTTGTTTTACCTCTCGTAATAAGAAATAGTAAATTTGGGTTTATTATTATTGAAATTAAACAGTACGACCCCCTTTTTTATCTCTCTCTACGGCAACAATTAAGCATTTCAATTTCAAATAAATTTCTTCTTTATGAAGTTATTCAGAAAAATTTTAGTTTTCAGAAAGAACTTGAAATGGCAAGAAAAGTTCAGTTACAGTTGTTACCTTCTAATCCTCCAAATGATAAGATTTCGTTTTTTTATCAACCAATTGCCAATGTGGGGGGAGATTTTTTCTATTTTATAGAAAATCAGGAAAAGAAAGAAATTACCTTTTTTATATGCGATGTCGCCGGGCACGGCATGCCTGCTGCAATAATTACCTCAATGATAAAAAGCTTTATTTTGCAATATAAGAAAGAAAATTTCGGTGATCCTGCCCAGTTTTTACTTTTTTTAAACAATAATCTGGCGGAAGAAGAATTCGATCAGTACGTAACGGCATTTGTAGCGACTTTTAACTTTCTTTCTCATGAATTTGTTTATTGTAGTGCTGCTCACCCGATGCCATTTTTAGTTGACAAAAATGGTGTGACACAGCTAAAAAACATGAACGTAAGATCATTTGCCCTTGGCGTTTATTGTGGTAATGAAAACATATGTTTTTATAACAATTATTCATTAAAACTTAACCCTGATACAAGAATTATTTTCTATACCGATGGCTTACTGGATTGGATTCATAAAAATAATTATGATAAATCTTATGATGAAATGGATAGGGAGATAAAAAATTTTTTTGATTTTTTAAGTTCCTGTAGAGAAAGTTCCCCAAAAGATTTTATAAAAAAACTGGAAGCAAAAATAAATGCAGACCTTCAAAGAAAAAAAACAAAGCATCAGGATGATATTTGTGTGATATGTTTTGATATATAAAAGGAGGTTCTATGTTACCAAATCAGAAGAAGTTCTTTTTAGGTTTTCTAACTATACTAATTGTATTCTTAACTGGTACATTTATTGCTACAGATGTTATAACAATTTATGTGATAAAATTTGCACAGAACTATTCCCCTATCGCAAAGCTTATCTGTTCATTTCTCAGCGTAGTAATTGCACTTTCTATCGGGAAGAATTGTATTTCAAAGAAGGATGCTATCATGCTAAAATTTGCTTTACCTTTGTGCTTCATAGGTGATATTTTTGTTACTATAAATAATTACTGGTATAATAATCCAACAATTTTTCTCTTTGGCGGAATTTCTTTTATTTTTTCTGTGACGCTTTTTATCTTAAGACACTCAAAGGGATTTTCTTTCCTTAAAGAAAACACTATACCAAGACTTTTCTTGGGATTATTATTTTTCCCACCTTTGATTTTCATCATTGTTTTTTTCTTTAATGAGCTTGTAAAATTTAATTTACTTATGCTAACAATTGTTTATGGAACTATAGTGGTTCTTTTTCTCTGGACAGGTACAGCCGCATATATTTACAGATTGTTTCCAAAACCAAATGCTTTGATGATTTTCTACGGGAGTATCTGCTTTTTTATGATGGAAGTTACAGGACAACTTTATAATTTAAAAATTCCTTATCTTGCAGAAATAGGATTTATTCTTTCATGGGCTTTTTATGTTCCTTCACTTGTACTGCTTTCTTTTAGTGGATACAGATTTGAAGCTCCTGAGGAAACAGGCAGATAAACAAAAAATGTGCTACCAACACCAAGCTGGGAAATTACATCTATGTAACCTTTATGATTTCTTATTATTGAAAAAGATATACTTAAGCCCAGACCATTACCATCAGGCTTTGTGGTAAAATATGGATCAAATATTTTTGAGATTATAAAGGGAGAAATACCTTTACCTGTATCCTTAAAATAGGCACATAAGTATTTTCCTTCTGAAATGGGGAGGTAATTTTTACCTTCTACAAGTTCTATGTGTTTCAATCCTATTGTTAATGTTCCTCCTTTTGGCATTGCCTGACAGGCATTTGTTACAATATTGTCAATAACCTGAATAAGCTGTCCCTCATCCGCTACAACAGTAATACTATCTTCTTCAAATTCAAATTTTAGATTTACTTTCAAATCCGAAAACTTACCTCTCAACACAAAATTTGCTGTTTCCATTAAAAGTTGATTGAAATTTATCTCTTTTTTTAGCATTGGAAGCCCCTTGGAAATGGTTAGAAGTTTCAAACTTAGATCCTTGGCTCTGCTACACGCTTTTTCTGCCTCCTCAAGAAAAACATAGTTAGAATCTTCTGGCTTTGTAAAACATTTAGCAAGTGATATATTTCCTATTAAACTAACCAGCACATTATTTAAGTCATGGCTTATTCCATCTGTAATTACTTTAAGTGAATCAAACTTGCTCATTTTTCTTAATTCCTCTGAAATCTTTTCCTGCATTTCAAGATCCTCAAGTATTATTAAAAAATTTTTGGTTTGAAGGGTTTCTAATTTAAGTGGAATATAGGTAAATAAAAATGTCATTTCCCTATCTTCTATTTTTAATTGAACTTTTCTTTTTATTTCCTTGTCCTGTTGTTTCAGTTCTTCAATAAATTCTGGCTCAAAAATGTTTTTAAAAAAATCATAAATCAATTTTCCATTAATATCTTCTCTCGGCATTTTAAAGTAGTTAATAAAGACCTGATTTACAAAATTTATCTCCCCTTTTTCATTTAATATTATGAGTATGTTTGGATTTTTATCTGCAATCTCTTTAAATAAACTTAATTCAAGTACAAAATTTTCATGTTTTGAAAAATCTGTTAAGCTGGAATAAAAATATTTATCCTTTTTTGTAATCTTTATAAGGAATACCTTGTTTTCAACTTTACTTTTTATTCTGTAAATGCCAAACAATGATTGAAAATCTTTAAAACTTTTTAATTGTTCAAGAACATCATTTTTTGTTGTCTCATCAAAAATATCATAAAAATTTTTTCCCAAAAAAATATCATCAAAAAAAAGATTGGAAAATAATATTTCCCCTTCTGTATCAAATACACAAATCGCTTCACGTGGATTTTCAAGAATAATGTCAAAAAGAAATTTTTTTATTTTTTCTTCCATAAAAACCTGCAATTATATTGAAAAATCCAGAAATCTGATTTATAATTTACTACTTTCTGGTTGATTAGCTCAGCTGGTTAGAGCGCTTGCCTCACATGCAAGAGGTCGCTGGTTCGATTCCAGCATCAACCATTTTTATTTGAGGGCGGTTAGCTCAGATGGTTTAGAGTACCTGCATGACACGCAGGGGGTCACTGGTTCGATTCCAGTACCGCCCAGATTTTTTCATTTTTCGATTTTTTCAATCTCTTCAATTAAAGCCTTATTATTTAAGTTATAAGCTATTTTCCTGGCTTTTGATAGATAGTGTTCTGCAAGCCTTTCATTTCCTAACTTTCTGTATGAAATTCCAATCTTTTTTAAATCGAAAAAGATACCAGCAATGTTTTCAACAAGTTTATCATAAGTTAAAGAGGCTTTATAATTTTCGAGGGCTTTTTCGTAAAATTTTTCTTCTTCATAAACTCTCCCGATATTGTAATAGTTATCTGCCATTTGAGAATAATTCTTCCTTGCTTTATTTAATTTCAGCGCTTTAAAAAAATAATCTAAAGCAGCATCATAATCCTTCATTTTAATCATAAGTTTACCATAGCTATTTAAAAACTTTGCTCTATCTTCCTCATTTTTTATAGATTTCTCAGCAATAACAAAGGCTTCTTTTGATTTTTCTATATAGGTGTTACTTTTCGTTTTTTCGTAAAACTTAATCCATAATTTTGCGACATTAAGGGAAGTAGAAAAAGAAATTTCTTTTTTTTCCATAGTTTCAATATTATGGGCATTGAAAATACAATTTGAAGCCAGAAAAAGCTCCCCTGTTTCCATATAAATGTCTCCCATAAGATTATTAATTTCAACAATATTTTCTACAGAGTCCACATTATATGCCATTTCAAGGGATTGATTTAGAAAATTTATTGCATTTTCAGTATTTCCTTTTCTATATGAGTTAATTGCTATCTTTTTATACTCCTCTATCCTTAATTTAACATCGTTTTTTATTCCAGTTTCTTTTTTAGCACAGGCAATAAATACACCAATAACAAAAATAATAACAAAAATTCTCATTTTCATTTTTCTCTATCCCCTAAGGTAAAATTCTCTTTCTTTTCTTTTTCTCCACCAAGAAAGTTTTTAATTCCAAGAAGTACTTTTTTTGATTCTACAAGGTTTTCTTGAAGCAAAACCATTGTACTCTTTATATCAGACGGAATGTCTTGAACTTTACCTGATAGATCTCTAACATTTCTGAGTGTAGTATCAACAGTTGCAAGTAGTCCATCAATCTTATTTATTAAGGTTTTTCTGTCCTTTATTATACTTCCAATTGTATTGTTTGTAGAACTTATTTCAAATGAAAGCTCTTTTAAATTGTTGACAAGAACCTTCAAACTATCCGTGACTTCTTTTACATTATACATTGTCTGGTTAATTACTGGCTTTAAACTATCAATATTGTCCAGTATCTTTTTTGCAGTAGCCGTTAAATCTTCCTTTTTCTGCATTGTTTTATCAAATTTTTCTAAAATTGCAATACCCTCTATGTCATCTGATGAAAGAACCCTGTTACCCGGTTCTATAGTTCTATAGCTTCTTTCGGATGGTTCGATTAGCACAAAATTAGCACTCCCCAGAAGGGTTGGCTGAACCTTCATCACACAATTTTCCCTTATAAGATTTCGATATTCTCTAAGTACAAAAAAATCCACCCTTACTGTCTCATCACTGAGTAGTTTAACGCTTTTTACCTTTCCTATGTTAATCCCTTTATATTTTATTGGACTACCAGAAGTAAATCCATAGCTTTCATTTAATATTGAATAATAGGTATCCTTAAACTTAAAAATGTAACTTCCCCTACCAATAAGTATAATTGTAACTATAAAGAGAATTAGACCAATCACAACAAAAGTTGCTACAAGCTTCTGTCTTGCTCTGAAAGTAAATGGCATATTTCCTCCCGCTTTTATTTTTTAAATGCCAAGCATTTCCTTAACTTTTTCATTTTTTGTTTTCAATATTTCTTCTTTATCACCTTTTTCTATTATAACACCTTCTTCTAAAATTGCAATTCTATCGGCTATTTCGAGTAAAGTTTTTGAATCATTTGTAGCTATTACTATTGTTTTATTCTTTTCTTTAAATTCGATAAGTAAATTTTTTAATTTCTTCTGTGATTTTACATCAAGGCTTGAAAATGGGTTATCTAAAAAAAGAAAATCCGGGTTATGTGTTACTGCTCTGACAATATTTACTATCATTCTCTCTCCTGTCGAAAGAGAGGCTGGTCTGTAGCTTAAGTCGTTTTCAAAAGAAAAGTAATCAAGGTAATATTTAATAATGTCATAAATCTCTTTTTCTCTTAGATTTGTGTGATATTTATAGTATAAGGATAAGTTTTCATAAATCGAAAGGTTGCTTATAAGGGCAGAGTTTTGAAAAACAAATCCACAATTCTTGTGAAATTCCAGTATTTGCCTTTGAGAGAGTTTGAAAATATTTTTTCCGTCAACTTTAACTTTTCCACTCTGTGGATATATCAACCCAACAATTGCTTTTAGAAAGGTTGTCTTCCCACTTCCTGCAGAGCCATAAAGACAATATAACTCTCCAGTAGAAATATAATCAGAAATATCATTTAAAACAATGCGATCCTCAAATTTAACTGTTAGGTTTTGAATTTCAATAGAAACCATAAATAATCCTTAAATATAACTTATAAGCGTAATTATAAGATCAAGCCCGAAAACTGCAAAAAATGCACTTACAACAGCAGCTGTAGCTACCTGAGGTACCTGTGTTGGATTAAAGGCTTGAAATCCGTGATATATTGCAATAGCTGAAATGAAAGTTCCAAAAAGAGCACTTTTGAATAGACTCATAAAAATATCAAAATAATTAATTGCATTAAGTACGTAACTTGAAAACATTTCAAAAGAAATATTATACAAACCACCTACTATCATACCACCAATTATTCCTATCGCATTAAAGTAAATAGTTAAAAGAAGTACTGCAATTATCATCCCGGCAATTCTTGGAAAAGCAATGTATCTTAAAGTATTTATACCGAGCATTTCAAGAGCATTAACCTCATCATTCACCATCATTGTACCAATTTCTACTGCAATAGCAGTCCCTGAACGGCTGAGTACAACCAGCGAAGTAATTAAAGGTCCCAATTCTCTAACAATTACTATGTTTAGAATTTTTCCAACAAACTCGAGAGCTCCAATTTGACTCAACTGAGTAAAAAGCTGCAAAATTGTTACAGCACCAAGAGACAGGGAAACTACGGTGATAATTTTTAGTGCCATATTTCCTGTAAAATATATCTGTGAAATTAAAACCTCATTGATTCTTTTCCTTCCAGTCTTTTCAGTAAAGTAAGCAATAAATGAAAAAAATATCAAAGCAAGTACACCACCATAGTATTTAAACTTTCTTCTAAACCAGTTAAATATCAAACTAAATATTTTCATTTCTTTTACCCTTTTTTATAAAGCTTGCAAGTTTTTTTCTTATCTTTGTAAGTATATTATCTACCTTTTTCAGCGGAATTTCTAGCTCATTTGCAATTGATTTGTAACTTTTATTTTCAAGAAATTTTTCAATTACATTCTGTTCAAGAGGTTTAAAGGTTTTAATAAATTCTTTTATTTTATTATTGTATTCCATTTCAATAGCCTTTAGTTCCGGATTTTTGTCTTCAATTAACTTTTCAGCATTATCATCTGAAGAAACCTCTTTTATTTTATATTTCCAGAGAATGTTTAGTGCATTCTTTATTTGATTTTCTATACATTTCCTTGAATAGGTCGAAAATTTGACACCTATTTTTATGTCAAACGTTTCTATAGCTTTAAATAGACCAATCATTCCTTCCTGGATAAGATCCTGTCTTTCGAGAGAGTTGATTTTGTAATTTTTCACTATATTTACTACTTTTTTTTTATATCTTTTGTAAAACTCCTTTTCGGCAAGTTTATCATAAGGTAAAAGACCAAAAAGTTCCTCGTCTGTAAGGATTTCATAAAAGCTTCTCAATTTTTTCTCCGTTTTGTCTAAAATTTTAAGCCTCATGTTAAAATTCCCCGGAATAAAACGACAAAACCTTACTGTCTGTCTTTATTACAACTGAGCCATCAATATTGACATCACATAGTGTCCCAGTTATAGTTTTTTCACCTGACTTAAAATTAATAATTTCCCCTATATTTTTCAAATTTTTTTTCCATTCAGAAAATATTTCTTCCCTCTTAATCTGGTAATTTTCATAAATATTATAAAAGTTTACTAAAAATAAGGTAAGAAAATTATGTCTGTCGATTTCTTTATTTATTATATTGTATAAATATATAGCCTTGTCTAAAGATGGTTGTGAATTAATATTTACCCCTATTCCAATTATAAGGCTTTTCAAAATCGCTTCTTCCGAAATCATTTCTGAAAGAATTCCACATAATTTTTTTTCTCCATAGTATATATCATTTGGCCACTTAATCCTGAGTTTATCTTCATGTATCTTTTCTCCTAACAAACTCTTTATCGATTGATAAACCGAAAGTGAAGCAATTATTGTAAAAAAATAGAAATCTTTTACCTCAGTTAAGGGATGTATAACAATGGAAAAAGTTAAGTCCTTTCCCCTGCAACTTTCCCACCTTCTCTCAAACCTTCCCCTCCCCTTTGTTTGATTGTCAGTAATAATTAGGTAATCTTTGTCTTGAAAATTAGTTATATTTTTTTTTGCATAACTATTTGTAGAATCTATTTCTTCAAGATAGATAATTCCAAATTTTGCTTCTGGTATTCGACTATAAATAACTTCTGGAATTATTTTCTCATCGGGAATTTTTTTTATTTTATATCCTTTTCCCACAACAGATTCAACTTCAATTCCTTTATCTTTGGCTGACTTTATATGTTTCCAAACAGCTGTTCTTGAAATGGAAAAAAGTTCAGAAATCTCCTCTCCTGATACAAAATCATTCTTTTTCAGGAGGTAAAGCAAAATATTATCCATAATTTAATACCATCTTCCCCTTTTTTTCCCAAGTCCTGAAACCCTAAGGGGATTTATAGGACGACCAAATTTTCTTACCTCAAAGTGAAGATGTGGTCCTGTTGACCTACCAGTATTTCCAACCTTACCGATAAGCTGCCCCGTTTTGACTTTTTGACCTACCCGAACAAAATATTTTGAAAGGTGTCCATATACTGTCTCATATCCAAATTGATGTTTTATAATTATACATTTCCCATAACCTCCATTCCAACCCACGAAGGTAACTATTCCCATCTTTGAGGCATATACAGGTGTTCCATAAGGTTTTGCTATGTCTATGCCAGTATGATAACCTTTTTCGCCAGTAAAGGGATCTCTACGGATTCCAAAACCTGAGGTATAAAAGCCTCTGATAGGTTTTGCAAACAAATATCCTAATATTTTTTGCTTCTCAGATTCTGGAAGTCTTGCTTTTGGAAGGAATAAAATTCTGCCTTCATACAGTTCTTCCTCTTCTAATTCATTTGCATCCTTTATATCATCTAAAGAAACCTTAAAATTTGCTGCAATTTTTTCAATCGTATCATCCTTTTTCACGGTGTAAATAATACCCTCAATTGAGGGTACCAGAAGTTCTTTTCCTTCTGAAAGATTGTGAGCATCCACCATTTTATTAAGACTGATAAGCGTATCCATAGATACACCTAATTTATCTGCCAGTTTGTAAATAGAATCCCCTTTTTGGACCTGGTAGAAAAAGAATTTTAAACTATCTTTTTTTTCAATACAGGTCGTTTCTGGACCTCCAATACCCAGCTTCTCGTTTTCAAGCTCCTGACTTATCTTTACTTTTCCCACAAAAGAGGCATCATATATCTCCTTTCCCTTATCAAGATTGGAAAAAATAAAAGAAAATCCTAAGAAAATCATAACAATCATTGAAAAAAGGATGGAAATTTTATATGAATTTTTAAGACTAAAAATTTTTTTTAATAAAAAATTACTT
>FWPU01009773.1_pt1 | contig 14828 bp, 16 predicted proteins | sample 2228361 | NCBI WGS metagenome assembly FWPU01 (sample SAMEA103939777, study PRJEB20133) | metagenome
CTCGTGACCACTGCAATAGAGTTCGATGAAAAACTGGTAGATACTTTGCGTTCAATTACGGCCATTGGCATTCACAACGCCGTGCGGGGGTTCTCCGGCTTATTGGGTCATAAACTGGAATTCGGCGATCCGGATGTCCGGGTAGTTCCACTCACTCAGATTCCGATGATGGTGGGCGGCCCCGAAAACGAAGCCGTGGGCATTTATCTGCGTGCCGAAGGCGATTTCAACGCCCAAATCATGATGATCCTGCCGCTGGAAAAAGCCTTTCAACTGGTGGATTTGCTGATGGAACAACCGGAAGGCAGTACGACCTTTCTCGGTTCGCTGGAGCGTTCAGCGCTGGGGGAGGTGGGCAACATGACCGGTACGTTCTTTATGAACGCGGTGGCTAACGCGCTCAAGCGTGAAATCCGTCCCACCCCGCCGGCGGTGATGGTGGACATGGTGGGTGCCATTCTGGATATCATCGTTGCTACCACTGGCGGGGTCAGCGATCAGGTGTTGCTGATTCAAACCTGCTTTAAAGATGGCAGCCGCTCGGTGTTGACCGACTTTTGGGTTATTCCCGATGCTCAATCCCTGCAAGCCCTGCGACGAGCCGAGAAAAGCGAATGAAAGATCCGATCAGCGTTAATCTGGGTGAGGTGGTCGTTTCCAGCGATCCGGCCGATGTGCTGGTGGCGTACGGACTGGGATCGTGTCTGGGAATTAGCATGGTGGACCGGCAGCGCCACATTTGCGGCCTGCTCCATGCGGTTCTGCCTCACCGATTGAACGGCGCTGATCCATATTGTGCTAAGTACGTGGATAGCGGTATTGAGGGTTTGTTGAATGCCATGCTGAAAGCCGGCGCAGACCGGCGCAACCTGATTATCCGCATCGTGGGCGGGGCTAACATGTTGACGACTGCCGGGCTTTCCAAGACTTTCGATGTTGGCACGCGAAACATTGAAAGCGCGCATGAAACGCTGCAACGCCTGAACCTGCCCCTCCATGCGGAGGAAACTGGCGGTCACAGCGGACGAACTGTGCGAGTTTACGTCGCCACCGGACGGGTCACCGTTCGGGTGGTCGGCGGTGTAGAAAAGGATTTGTAACACTTTCAGGAGGAAGGACGAATGACCAAGATACTCATTGTGGATGACGCTGAATTTCTCCGTGTTCGGATCATCAAAATGCTGACCGGGCAGGGTTTTGAGGTCTATGAAGCGGAAAACGGCGTCAAAGCGGTTGAAAAATACAAAGAGGTGCGCCCGGATGTGGTGCTGATGGACATCACCATGCCGGAAATGGATGGGCTGGCTGCCCTGAAAGAGATTCGTGCCTTCGATTCGCAGGCCAAAGTGGTCATGTTGACCGCGTTGGGACAGGAATCGGTGGTGCTGGAAGCGGTCAAGTCCGGCGCGCGCGATTTCATTGTCAAGCCGTTCGAACATGACCGAGTGATGAGCGCCATTCACAAACTGGCGGGCTAAAGGTTTTCTCATGGGTTTGATGCCGCCGCTGTCGAATGCTTCGGTCTCACCTGCTCAACCGGTGCGGGTGCTGGTGGTGGATGATTCCGCCTTTATGCGCTTTTCGATCAGCCAGCACCTCAATGGACGAGATGGCATTCAGGTCATTGCCACCGCGCGGGACGGACAGGAAGCACTCGAACTCATCCCCGCCCTCAACCCGGATGTGGTGACGCTGGATGTGGAGATGCCGCGTTTGGATGGTATTTCTACACTGCGGGAGATTATGACGCGCTTTCCCCGTCCGGTAGTGATGTTGAGCAGCCTGACGCGCGAAGGTGCGGTAACCACCATTCAGGCGTTGACCCTGGGCGCCGTGGATTTCATCACCAAACCTGACCGGCAACTGGACATTCAAACGGTGATGGACGAAGCCGCTGCAAAGATCAAGCGAGCGGCGAACGCACGGGTGCGGCCCTTTGCGTTGATGCGTCCTGCTCCCCCAAGCAAGTCAACCGCAGAAAAACCGTTGCGGCCGCTCCGCCCAAACGAGCCCATCGTGGTGATTGGCAGTTCCACAGGGGGGCCGCGCGCCCTTAACGAAGTGGTGCCGGCTTTACCGGCTGACTTACCGGCGGCGGTGGTAATTATCCAGCACATGCCGGCAGGGTTTACCCATTCTCTGGCAGAACGGCTCAATGGTCTTTCCAAACTGCTGGTGCGTGAAGCCCAGCCGGGTGACCGTCTGATGGTTGGTCAGGCGCTGCTGGCTCCGGGTGGTTTTCACATGGTGCTGGATGAAAATGAGCAGATTGCCCTCAACCAGAACAGTCCGGTACATGGCGTTCGCCCTGCCATTGATGTGACCCTCACCTCGCTGGTGCAGCGTTACGGCAAGCGAGTCATTTCGGTAATTTTGACCGGCATGGGCAGCGATGGGACAAATGGCTCTGTTTTGCTGCACAGTCTGGGTGGCACAGTAATTGCCGAGCATGAGTCAACCTGTGTGGTGTGGGGTATGCCGCGCAGTGTGTTGGAAAAGCAAGCCGTAGATGTGGTTGTACCACTGCCAGATGTGGCCGATGCCATTCAAAAAGCCGTTCGAGAAAGCCTTGCAACTTCTACCGGGAGTTGAGTGCGTTATGGAAGCTGAAACCTACGCTCAGATTAAAACCTCGGTCAAAACCCTGCTCAACATTGACCTGAATTATTACAAAGAAGAGCAAATGAAACGCCGCCTGGATTCATGGCTGGCTCGTTCGCGGGCTTCCTCCTGGAATGATTACTTTTCCTTACTTCGCGAAAACAAGGACGAATTAGAAAAGTTCCGCAATTACCTGACGATCAATGTGACCGAATTCTTCCGCGATCCTGAACGCTGGGCTGCGCTGCGGCGCGACATCCTGCCGCGCTTGCTCGCCGAAGCCGAGCACGATCCGCAACGGCGCGGTAGTTTGCGGGTGTGGAGCGCTGGCTGCTCCGTGGGTGTTGAAGCCTACACACTGGCTATTTTGTTGGAAGAGACTGCACCCGGTAAAGCCCACTATCTTTTGGCAAGCGATCTCGACCGGGGCGCACTGGCCAAAGCCCGGGCGGGCGGGCCGTATCTGGCTGAGGAAGCCCGCCATCTGACACCAGAGCAGCGAATTCGGTTTCTTTCCCCGTCCCCACCTTTTTTCATCAAACCGGAAATCGTGCGCAAGGTGACATTCCGCGAACAAAATCTGCTCAATGACCCCTTCGAGAGCGGCTTTGATCTGATTGTTTGCCGCAATGTCATTATCTACTTCACCAATGAAGCCAAAACCCTGTTGTACCGCAAGTTCCATCAGGCGCTGCGTCCTGGCGGTATTCTGTTCCTGGGTGGGACGGAAATCATGCCGCGTCCGGGAGAATTGGGTTTTCGCAATGCCGGCATTTCCTTTTACATGAAGGAATGAGAGGTCAAGATGATGCGTTACACACTGGATGACCTGATCCGAGAAGCGGGGAAACTGCCGCCGCTGCCGCAAGCCTCACAGCGGGCGTTGGAACTGATGCGCTCTCCCGACTGCAATTTGAGCGCTGTGGCGGATGTATTGGCGGTGGACCAGGTGCTTTCCGGTGTGGTGCTGCGGGTAGCCAATTCGGCATTTTACGGAATGCCTAACCGGATTGCCACCGTACATCAGGCGGTGGTGGTTATCGGATTACAGGCGCTGTACGAGATTATCCTGGCGGCCAGTTTGGGCAGTTTCCTCAACCGACCGCTGCCCGGTTACGAATTGCGCAAGGGTGAATTGTGGCGACATTCGTTAGGAGTGGCGATCTGTGCCAGAACGATTGCTCAAAAACGCCGTTGGAAAAATATCGAGGAGTTTTATTTTGCCGGTTTGCTCAGCGATATTGGTAAACTGGCGCTCGAAAAATTGCTGCGCAGCATGGTTTTTTCCTTGAACGAATGGCAGTCAGCCTCGTTTTTGGAAATTGAACGGTCTTATTTTGGAATTGATCACGCCATGCTGGGGGCCGAGATGGCGCGCCGCTGGCGATTACCAGAGGGTTTGGTAGCCGTCATTGCTCATCATCATAACCCGGCGGCTGCCGGTCCCTATCAGGCGCAGGCTTATGCCGTCCATATTGGCGACAGTATCATGATGATGTTGGGAATTGGTTTGGGCAGAGACGGGCTGCAATACGCATTGGATGAACGCGCTGTGGCCGCCCTCAACCTGACCGAAGCCGAACAGGAAGAATTGGTTTCAACCGTCATGGATCAAATCGAAATGGCGGAGATGTTAATTACACTGCCCGGCGCCGGATGAATCGGCCGTGCGGTGAGTGAGGAGGCTTGAATGTATGGATGTTAAGTTTTTGAACCCGTTTGTAGAAGCAGCTGTAGAGGTGTTGAAGGCCGAGATCGGCGTCAATGTCCAGCGCGGCAGTCTTTCCCTGCATCAATCTGCGTTGACAACCGATGATGTCACCGTGCTGATTCATCTGGTTGGGGAAGTTCACGGCGTGGTCATGTACGGGATGAACACGCAAACCGGCATCCGCTTTGTGACGCAGATTTTGGGTCAGGAATTTACTGAGTTTGACTCGCTGGCGCAGAGCGGTGTTGCCGAATTAGGCAATGTCATTTCCGGGCGAGCCACCATCAAGTTTTCACAGGCTGGCTATGCGTCCAATATTTCCCCACCGACCCTCATCAGCGGTAAGGGAGTTCAAATCTCCACCCTCGACTTCCCGCGCATTGTCGTCCCGCTCCAAACCAATTTGGGGGAATTAACCGTTCATCTGGCCCTGCGCGAGAACCGCAACGGAAAGCCTGAAGAATTTGTTGCCCTTACCCCTGCCGCCAAAGGCAGCTGAGCAGAAAGGATGTGCCATGAACGTTAAGTTTCTCAATCCCTTTGTGGAAGCGGCTTACGAAGTGTTGCGCGCCGAAACCGGCATGGAAATCAGCCGCGGGGAACTGCGGTTGGAACAGGGGATGTACGTGACCGATGATGTGACGGTCATCCTTTCGCTGGTGGGGGCGGTCGAAGGCACCGTGTTTTACAGCATGAACCGCTCGGCTGCTGTGCGTTTTGCTTCGATCATGATGGGTGAAGCGCTGGTGGAATTGAATGGACTGGCGCAATCGGGCATTGCTGAAATTGGCAATGTCATCACCGGCCGGGCGAGCATGAAACTCTCCGAAAACGGCTACGAGTCAAACATTTCGACACCTTCCCTGATCCTGGGTAAAGGTGCTTCTATTTCAACGCTGGATTATCCGCGGCTGGTTGTGCCGCTGGTAACCGACGCTGGTTCGGTAGAAATTCATCTGGCGTTGCGCGAGGGCAAACGCGGCTTGAAGACTCCTCAAATTCCCGTTCCCAATGCCAAAGCCGTCAGCGGATAACTTTTGAAAAAATTCATGAAAGGAGTAACACAAACAATGGAACATCAACTGGTCGTTTTTGAACTGGAAAATGAAAAGTACGGCGTGGATATTGCCTCGGTAGAGGGCATCATCAAGATGCAGGAAATCACCCGCCTGCCACACGCCCCGGAATTCATCGAGGGAATCACCAATCTACGCGGGACAATTGTGCCGGTTGTGGATTTGCGCACTCGGTTTGGCCTGCCCCGCAAAGAGCCGACCCGCGATACGCGGATTGTGATTGCCAATATGGACTCCAGCAAGGTTGGCATTATTGTGGATGCCGTTACACAGGTGATTCGGGTGGCGGAGGATAAAATTGAACCACCACCCCAGATGTCGGTCACGATCAACTCCGCTTTCATTAAGAACATTGCCAAACTGGAGAGCGAACTGGTTATCCTGCTGGATCTGGGCAAGGTGCTCTCCACGGAGGAACGGGAAGCGTTAGCGGTAATGGCATGATGTCTCGTCGGCTAACCACTCCCGATCGGTCATTGGCGCTGGGTTACTGGCGGCAGAAAACTGCCCGGCGGCCGGCTGCCCAAGTACCGGCAGCCAATCTGCTGGATATATTGCTGGATGGTTATTGTGTGCTGGATGAGGAGGGACGCATCCAGCACACCAACCCGGCTTTGGAAAATCTGCTGGGTTGTCCTGCCCGGCAATTGAGGGGCAGTTCATTGATTCAATTCGTTGAGCCGGTCTGTCAGGCAGATTATCTTTCGCTGCTGGAGCTGATGAAATACAGCCAAAGCCGAATCGGGCCGTTGGAGATTGAGTTGAAATCGGCCGCTGGTGAGCCGCTCTCGGTCTTTCTTACCCTGGCCCCTTACCCAAACGGCGGTCGGGAGATGACTCAGGCATTGCTGCGGGATGTTTCGCAGTGGCGTCAGGTGCAAAACGAACTGGTGGCTGTCAACTTAATGTTGGAGCAGTCCTTCACCGATACGCTGGAAGGCTGGGCAAAGGCGCTGGAATTGCGCGATTATGAAACCCACGGCCATACCCAGCGGGTGGCAGAAGCCACCGTGCAGTTAGCCCTGGAGGCGGGGTATCGGCTGGAAGAAGTACTGAATGTGCGCCACGGGGCTTTGCTGCATGATATTGGCAAGATGGCGATCAGCGATACGATTTTACTCAAACCCGGCCCGCTCGATCATGCCGAATGGGAAGTGATGCGCCGCCATCCGGTATATGCCGAGCAATTACTCCGCCCAATTGATTACCTGCGCCCCGCTATCCCGATCCCTTACTGCCATCATGAGAAGTGGGATGGTAGCGGCTACCCGCGCGGTTTGAAAGGGGAGGAGATCCCGCTGGAGGCACGAATTTTTTCGGTCATTGATGTGTACGATGCCCTGCGATCCAGCCGGCCGTACCGCCCCGAACCATGGAGCGAAGAACGTACTTTGGAGTATATTAAGCAGCAAGCCGGTACCCACTTTGATCCCGATGTGGTCAACATATTCTTGAAAATGAAAAACTTTGCTTAATTGCAGTCTTTATTTCAAAAAAGTTTGGGGTTGCCTACTTTAAAAACATGAATTATATGAAGGTGTAAAAATACAACCACTCCCGCGCGTATTGAGGTTGCGGCGGGAGTGGTGCGGTGAAAGAAACGTTTAGTTTTTGGGGGAAAGCCGATAATACATTAAACCGGCTATCACGCCGTAAATCAAATGCCCCAGCAGGCTCATCCACTGGGCTTGCCCAATCACAAAAACCATGTCATTCATACCCAGCATCAGCGGCATCAAGATCAGGGCACCCAGCACCCACCACACCACACCGTTGAGTGCTCCTCCAATTAAAGCGGTAGATACCTGATTGGGGAAGCGAGAGATCACAAAGCCGTAAACCGCGCCAATGAAAGCGCTGATGCCCATGTGAACGAAGAAACCAATTACAGCATTATCCTGTCGCACCAGCATGCCAACCATGGGCAGCATCCCCATCATGCCCATCATCACGCCAAAAACCACACCGCCCACCAGACCGCCAAGGATGCCATTGAAGACGGATTTTGAAGAAGTGGTACTCGCAGTTATTGTTGTCATTTTTACCTCCAAATTCTTGATTTTAGTTTTTAAGGGTCTCTGAATAATAGAATAAATAAACCCTTCATTTCTTACCCTCTACTTTTATCCGGTATAATTTGGGCATGGCTGAGGTACATAAAACCAATCAGGAATGGCTGCATCAATTGAGTTCCACAGGGGAGATTCAGGCTCAAGCCATTGAAGAGTTGAGTGAAATCATTCGCAGAGGGCTTTATCGTGGTTTGAGCAGTTATCTGACCAATGATCCGGATCGAATGGAGCGTTTGATCGAGGAAGTCACTCAGGAAGCCCTATTGCGCGTTTTGAAGTATCTGGATACCTTTGAAGGGCGCAGTCAATTTACCACCTGGGTATATAAAATTGCCATCCGACTTGCCTTTTCCGAATTGAGAAAAGGTCAATGGAAGGATGTCTCTCTTGAGGAGAATCTCGAACCAGAAGATGAGGAAACCCGGTCTGTTTCCCCACGGGAACTGGTTGAGCCATCATTCAGCCCTGAAGTGGTAACCGAACAGCGCGAGGTGATCCGTTTTTTGTGGGGAATTATTCAGCAAGGGCTGACCCGCCACCAACGCAAAGCCTTTGTGGCCGTCATCATCAGGGGAATACCAATGGAAGTGGCGGCTGAAAAAATGGGGATGCAGCGCAATGCTCTGTATAAATTGCTGCACGATGCGAGAAAACATCTCAAGCAAAAGCTGCTTGAGGCTGGTTATTCTGTTGAAGAAGTTTTTTCGATCTTTGGTTTGGAACAAAAGTAAGAAACGGTAGTAAAATCTTTCCAATGAGTTGATGGTGATGTTCAATTCGATCCTCGGTTTTTTCAAGAAAATTTTCAAGCCATCTGTTGGTAAGGACCGCAAGGAAATGGCAATATCCTTGAGGGAAGCCAAAATGATGGCGGAAATGATCGCTGCTACCCAAGAAGTGGAATTAACCTGCGATGAGGTCTTTGAATTACTGGATCAGTTCACCGAACTGGCCGTGCAGGGGGAGGATGTGGCTCACTTGATGCCGCTGGTGCATCGCCATCTGGAAATGTGCCCGGAGTGCCGCGAGGAATACGAGACGCTGCGGAGTTTACTCGAAGCCAGATTGAATTAGGGCATGTGAACACGGGTGTCCGGGCGAAAAGCAGCCCATGAAAACCAGGGGTGATTGATGGAAATGATCGCCGTCAACCGGATACCAACCAGGGGGCATTCCTTTCGGTAGTTTAAGACATTTCGGTTATCCTTCTGTGCAAACTGGTTGCCACCAGGCCACTCCCACCAGTCCCGGCCCGGTGTGAGCGCCGATGACCGGCGTCATTTCGGTGATATAGAGTTCGGCTGGGTTTAATTTGTCTTGCAGGGTTTGTGCTATTTGTTCGGCACAGGCCGCATCATCAGCGTGGAAGCAGATCAGCACACTGCCTTTGGCTTTAAGATTTTTCTCCAGCCAGGTCAGCATGCGTTCGATTGCCTTTCGGCGGGTGCGTTCCATTCCTTCCAGATGAATCTGGCCTTCGCGTAAAGTGAGAATGGGGTACACCCGCAGGGCTGTGTTAAGCAGCGGACGAATGGCGTTGACCCGTCCACTGTGTTCCACAAAGGAGAGGGTATCCAAAACGCCGATCATCCCAACCTGCTGACGGGCTTTGTTAAGCGCGGTTATAATTTTTTCCAGAGAAGTTCCCTGCCGGGCAAGACGGGCTGCTAAAATTGCCATTAAACCCTGTGCCGGCCCGGCAACCCCGCAATCAATCACCTCGACCTTCATCCGGTCGGCCAGTTGTTCAGCGGCTAAGCGGGCGGAGTTGTAGCATTGGGTCAGGTCGGCGGGGGGAGTCAGCACCAATGCTGTTGAGGTTTTCCCGTCCAATGCCCAAAGGCGGCTGAGAAATTCACCCGGCGCAGGGGCTGCTGTGGTGGGCCGGCTGTGGGAGGTGCGTAGCATTTGATAATATGCCCGTCGGTCAATGGTTTCATCATCTGGCAGGGCTTTCCCGTCCATTATCAAACTCATCGGAACAATGTGGATGCCTTCCCGCTTTGCCAGATCCTCCGGCAAAGAGGCGATGCTGTCGGTGAAAATTGCCGGTGCGGCGGTGGGCTGCGGGCGGGGGGAATATGCCGGGAATAATTCCACCAGAATTTGCCGCTTGTCACTCAGTTTCAGCCAGCGGGGCAGCAAATGCGGAACGGAACAAACTGCGGTGGTAAGTGCCATGATCAACGGCGACCACACCACCAACGGAGGCAAATCGCGCAGGTAGTTCAGATAGATAAGCAAAGGAAAGGTGACCAGCGTTGCCAGAATACCGCTGCCCAGCGTGGCAAAGTAAACCAATCCATACACCGGTAAGGCAATCAAGGTGGGTGCGGGGGTCAATGCCAGAAGACCACCTAATGAGGTAGCCAGTCCGCGCCCTCCTTTGAAGCGGAAATAGACCGGGTAGTTGTGTCCCACGACAGCGGCAACCACACAAAAGACGGCACAACCTTCACCCAGCAACAGGAGGCGGGCGATCACTACCGGCAGGCTTCCTTTGGCAATATCCAGCAAGGCAACGAAGGCAGCGGGTAGCAAACCCACTGAACGAGCCACATTCGCCGTTCCGGCGTTTCCGTCCCCCAGCAAGCGTATGTCGGTTTTCTTCCATAAACGGGTAATCAAAACCGCCGAGGAAATTGAACCCAGCAGATAACTGAAGATTAAGGCGAGCACACACGGCATCATTGTTCCACCTCCTTCCTGTGCCTTGCCTGAGGAGAGATTGGCTACAATGGAGTTGCTCAAAATCCTTTATTCGATTGTAACAAAAAATTATAGGATGGAGATTAACAACCGATCGAAACGCCCCATGAGGGAAGGATTGAATCAATTGCGTGTGGGTCGAGAGGGGCAAAGGGAATAGGGTCATGGTCGGTGCGGTAATCAGCCTGCCGTGCCGCATGGATGGTCGGCAAGTCGGAAGCCGAGGCAGGATAGGGGGGTGTGAACACCAGCACCAACAGGGTGGTGGTGAAAATGGCCGCGATCAACAAGGTCAGGGTTAATTGGAGGGTCAATCGGATGAAAGGAGTGCGAAAAACTGTCATTTTTACTCTACAAGGTGACTTCAACCTGAGGGATTTCTCGCGGAGCAGAGAGACGGTAAACCATCACCCGTTCCAGTTTTCCCTTAACCGAGTGCAGTCCCATTGGCTCCAGGGTAAAGCGCTGCTGGTTTTCTTCCAGTGCGGTAAAGGTAGAATGTCCAATCACCGCCCCGGTTCCTTTTATTAACTGGCGGGTGAGCGATTCAAGCCGTTGGGCCGTGTTGACCGTATCGCCGATGATGGTGTAGTGCAGTCGGTCTTTGGCGCCCAAACCACCGGCAATGACTACACCGGTGTTGATGCCGATTCCGGTGATCAACGGTGGGTCTCCGCGCTGTTCGCGGATGTGATTGAGTTCGTCAATGGCGGCGGTCATTTCCACTGCTGCCTGACAGGCGGCCATCGCACTCTTCTTGGGGCTGAGCATGCGCGGCAGAATGCCGAAAAAAGCCAGCATGGCATCGCCATCGAACTTGTTGACCACTCCGCCGTGTTTGACGATGATCGGCACAATGCGGTCAAAGTATTCGTTCAACCAGTTCATCACCCGCGCCGGGTCAGCCTGTTCGCTGAGGGTGGTAAAACCGCGAATATCGCTGATTAACACGGTGGCTTCGGCCTGCTGGCCCTCTAAACGCACATTCCCGGAACCGAAGGTCTGGCGCAGCTGCTCGCGCACCTCCGGTGAAACCGTGCGTCCCAGCAAATCGCGGTAAATGAACCCCTCCTGTAAACCGGCGATCATGGCGTTGAAGGCGTGTGCCAGAACGGACAACTCATCGTTGCCGTCCACACTGACCTTAACGCCGAGATTCCCCTGAGCCACCTGCGAAGTAGCCCGCACCAGTCGCAGCAACGGGCGGGTAATCAGGTTTGCCAGATAAATTCCCACCAGAATGACCAGTAAAATGGAAATGGTGATCAGTAAAAAGACTTGCAGCCGGGTAATCTGACTGGTGCGTACCAGAAACGATTGGGGGAGAGCCACACCCAGCAATCCCAAATCTTCTCCACTGCGTGCTTCCCATGCTCCAAGAAGCTCCGTGTAATTGATGCCGTTGATATCCAGTGGACGGGATTTGCTGGCCTGATCCTGCGTTTGCAGTACTTCCAAAGCCAGCGCGGGATCGAGGGTTGGCTGAAAAGCAGGGAATGTTGAGGCAATTGGACTGCCGTTCACGGTGTAGAGTGTGGTATCGCTGAGGGTATCCAGTTTCATCTCACGCACCAGTGAGGCAGCCGACTTGCCGACCAGCACCACCCCACTCAACTGCCCCTGGGCGTCCAAAATTGGGCCGCTGATGTAAAAGTAATCTCCCCACGGGGTTTGAACAAAGGCAGCAAACTTATCGCCGCGGGCATCTTGCTCACCGCGTAAGACGCGTTGGACAAACTCTTGCTGACTGAAGAATGGATCGTCTCGGGAGTAGGTGTACTCACCGCGTGGTGCATCCGGCGGGCGGCGGGCAGAAAACACGGTAACTCCGCGTGTATCCAAAATCTCAACGGCTTCTTCATTGTTATTGAGTGCCAGCGGCAGGCTGAGCAGGCGCAGTTGTTCGGAATCGCCTGCCTGGACGGCTTCGGCTATCCCTTGCGTATTGGCGATCAGACGAAGGGTGGCAAGCAGGCGGTCTTCCTCGCGTACCATCCAATCGGTGGTTTGCCGCCCCGCTGCCACCAGTTGATTGAAGAAGCGGTCCTGAACCGATTCAATCACCACCTGGGTGACGATATAAGCCGAAGCCAATGCAAATAACAACGCGAGAATCAGATACGGCAGAGTAATTTTGAGCCGAACCGGTACTTTGACAGCCGGTGGTTGGCTGACAGGCAGTGGAGCGGGAGATGGTTGTTGCCGGGGTTGGGTTGGGACATCCACCGCTTCCAGGCGGCGTAAAGCCTGTTCGATCCAGCGTGCCTGAAAGGGCTGACGCAGGAAAACATGAAAACCATTCGACTTTGCCAGCATCTCACGCTGAACATCCGGATACTGGTTGGTGAGGATGACTTTGACTTTTGGATCAGCCGTCTGAATGTGGCGCAAAAATTCGAGCCAGTCCTCTCCCGGAAAGTGCAAGTCCAGCAAAATCAAGTGGGGTCTGATTTGCTTGAAGAGCGCTTCGGCCTGTCCAATTTCCCATGCTTCCCAAACCTGATCCCCCCGGCTGCGAAAGTGGCGCGTCAATGCCTGAGCAGGCTGAGCTTGTTGTTGAATGATGAGGACTCGCTTGGCGGGCATGGATCCTCAGGTGGAGTGGCTCAAGAAAGATATTCGCGCAGGTGACGGCTACGGGTGGGGTGACGCAGCTTGCGGAGTGCTTTGGCTTCAATCTGGCGGATGCGTTCGCGGGTGACGTTGAAGTAGCGGCTGACTTCTTCGAGGGTGTGATCTTTGCCGTCAATCAGGCCAAAACGCAGTTCGAGAACCTGCCGTTCGCGTTCCGAAAGGGCGCCCAGGGCGTTTTGCACCTGTTCGCGCAGCATTTCCCGGGCGGCTGCGTCCATTGGCTCCATGGCGTCATCATCCTCGATGAAATCTCCTAACTGGCTGCTGTCCTCGTCCCCAACCGGGCGTTCCAGCGAGACGGGTTCTTCTGCCGATTGCAAAATACGCTGGACTTTGGCGGCTGCCCAGTTCCAACGGCGCTGCACTTCGGGGTCAAGTGGAAGATTAGCTGCCTGAGCCTTTTTAATCAGGCTGACATCCTCATCGCTCAGAAAACCGCCTTCCAGCGCAAGTTCTTCATTGGTCGGTTCCCGCCCCAATTTTTGCACCAGACTGCGCTGAACGCGTAACAGGCGGGTGATGGCTTCGAAGAGGTGGACGGGTATGCGAATGGTGCGGGCCTGTTCGGCAATATAGCGGCTGATGGACTGGCGAATCCACCAGGTTGCGTAGGTGCTGAATTTGAAGCCGCGGGTCGGGTCGAACTTATTGACTGCCCGCAGCAACCCTAAATTGCCTTCTTGAATCAAATCGAGGAAGGTAATTCCCCGCCCCAGATAGCGTTTGGCGATGCTGACCACCAGCCGCAAATTGGCACGAATTAAAGTCTGGTTGGCTTCCTCGGCAAGCTCGTGAATGTTCTTGATTTCCTTTTCAAGGTCATATTTCTTCAGCCGGGATTCAAAGAAATCAATCGCCGGCAGGTCTTCGCCTTTTTGGAGAATTTCAAAAAGTTCCTCAGCCAGTTGGGGCGGCAGCAAGTAAAGGCACAGGTACAGGGTAAAGGCATTGCGTACCAGCCCATCCCACAACGAGTCCTTTCCCCACAAGCCGTTATCGAGAAACGAACGCATGTAGGAAGGCGTATCAGACTGCCAGGACTGACGCAGGGCTTGGGCTTCCAGCAGAATCAGACCTAAATCGGGTATCTCTTCGTTGCTCAGGCGGTTGACATCCTGCTTGAATCGTTCCCACGAGGTGTACAGGTCTTCGACCACGGCCAGGTACAATTGTAAATTGGGATCTTGTGCGGAATTTTTGCCGTCCAAATGGCGGCGCAGGGTTTGCAGGTACTGACGGGCTTCAATGCGGGCTGCCAGACGAAATTCACTGTCTGCATCCAGCAAATTGATCTGCCCGATTTCTTTGAGGTAAAGGCGAACCGGATCCTCGGAAAGTTCAACCGCCAGAGCCGGGTCCTCCAGAATTTCCAATGGGTCTTCCAACGGGACCTCGGCTTCCACCCATTCGTCGGCAGGTACCAGCGGTAAGACCTCTTCTTCGATATCATCGCTCAGTACAGCGCCAAGTTCGCTGTTGTCTAAATTGCCGCTTACCGCTAAATGGAGTGAATCCGCTAATTCACTGCTCGATTCAGGCGGGGCTGCCTCGCCGCTTTTTTTGGTGGAGCGTTTCGGGGTGTGGGCAGAAGAAGGAGCTTTTTTGGAGGGGGTGCGAGCCATGGTTAATAATATACCATAAAAAGGAAAAATCTCTTTTTCTTATTCCACTTCACCCGCTTTTGCAAGGGCTTTTTCCAATCGGCTGCGGGCTTGAATGTAATCCGGAATCAGTTCCAGATAGGGTGAAATGGCTGATGCGCTTTGTTCCTGCAAATCTTGTTGCAAGAAACGCATTTGCTGGATATTTTCGTTAACGCGTGTCAGGCGGAGCATGAGGAAGGTTCGCAGCAAATCCTCCATAAATCGCTCGTTTTTTGGCTCACCGAATTTGAGCGGCTGTTGCAACTCCTCCAAAAGGGATTTCAATTCCGGCGGACAAAACTGACTCAGAAAGGCGGTTGGTTCCATTTGATCCTGCACCAGTGATTGAAGCAGGAGAGCTGCCAGCCCCTGATGTTCACCC
>FWPU01009778.1_pt1 | contig 14820 bp, 8 predicted proteins | sample 2228361 | NCBI WGS metagenome assembly FWPU01 (sample SAMEA103939777, study PRJEB20133) | metagenome
CGCTGCAACACTCGGTACGGGTGGGTGGTTAGCCCTTGCCCGATGGGGACTTGCACCCCATAAGAAGCACCAAGTTCGCTTGGCGCACCAACGGCAGGCGCGTGAGCCGCAGCGCGGAGCGAGCGAAGCGAGCGGAGCGCTGTCGGCTCCACGCGCAGGTTAGCCAGCCGGTCACTTCTCAGGGAGATGGCGTCGCCAGTGGGCTGGTATCTCCGGCGCCTGCCCCCGATGCACCACCACACTGAATCACGAACGAGGTGTCATCTATGAAAAAGGTGGTCGGCAGAGAACTATTCGTCTTTGCTTCAATGACCAACCACATCTGACGCCCGACCCACGGCCCCAAACCGGTGTAGGTGATCCCTCGCTGATACCAGTCCCCACGCGCATCTGTGTTCTTGTGTATTTATGGCGGAACGGATGCCCCCAGCGTCCCAGTCCCCACGCGCATCTGTGTTCTTGATCTGGTGCCGCCCCGTCAGATCATTACCCAGTGGGCTTTGCAACACGATCTCCAGGTAATCGTAAGGAGTCGTGGTGGAATCGCTGCTGGTTATATACCACCAAATCTCCAGCGTGGCTTGGGTGGTCCCTGACGGAATGGTGAACCCCTGGTACAACCTGTCCAGCGCGTTGTTGTATCCACCCAGCCGCGCCCCCCAGGAACCACTGCGTGGGCGCTCTTGGTTGATGAGGGGATACCCGCGACTCGAATAGCGTTGCCAGGGTGTGCCGGGCAGTCCGGCCTCGAAGCCGCTATTGCGCAGCGCATTCTGACCGCATTGCCCTGGATGCGGAGTGGGAGTCGGCGTTGGGGTACGGGTTGGTGTCGGAGTTGGAGTCGGTGTGGGAGTCGGTTGCTTGATCACGAGGGGGAGAAAGTCGAGGTAGGAGCGGAACTTAATGGCATCGGCAGCTACCCAGGTGGTATTGGCCGATTCACCTGTGTTCGACGAGAGCACGACGTAAGCATAGTTCGCAGGCAGACGGTACGTGCCCAACAGGACCCATACGTCCGAGTAGCTCAGCTGATCAATGGTGCGAGATTGCCAGCCACCAGTGGTCAAAATCTCGTAGGTGGCCTGGCGGGTAGTAGCGTTTTGGGAGGGGATGTAGGCATACACCTTGTAGATCCCACCCACCGTCGTTGTCACCAGCCAGGTAGCGCGGATAGTGCTGTCGGTCGTGTTGCGGCGGTAGTACATATGGTAGCCATTACCCACCGTGCTGGTGAGCCAGGAACCGGCGACGGTCGAGCCGCGGGCGGCATCCTCTACGATGGTGTCCGCGCACGAGATGGGGTCCTCATCACGGCTGCGCCAGAGGCAAGATGCAGTATGGCCTTGCCCGGCGTTAGGAAAATTGCGCAGTGGGTCAAGCTGTGTGCCGCGCCAGCCAAATGGATCAGTTACATTGTCGGGGTGAAAGGCCCCGCGATAAACACCGAAATGCAAGTGTGGGCCCGTAGAGCTACCAGTATTTCCGCTCCAGCCGATTACATCGCCGGCTCTAACTCTCTGACCTACTACCACATTAAACGCCGGAGAACCTTGGGCTGGGCGGTGTTCTCGAAGATGAGCGTAGAGTGTGTAACAGTTGTTGGCATGTTCAATCACAATCCTATTTCCGAAACCGCTGTCTGACTCGACTGTCTGGCGCACTACTCCATCTGCTGCTGCTACAACCTGGGTGCCAGTGATCATCGACCAATCATAGCCGTTGTGCCCTCGGTAGCAGTAGGGGGAACAGTCAGCAACATTTTCACCGGTATAGATAGTGATCCGGCCATCGGGGTCGGCAGCATAGTTGGGATAATAGTGGTCAAAAAACGAGGTCAAGCGGTAGGTACCAGCAAACGGCGGACGTAAAGAAATATCCCCTGCTGCAACCTCCTGACCGCGCGAGCCAACGATCAAGACCACAAAGAATGACAGCACGATGCCGATGACAGTTGGGCCTGAGCAAAGAATTCGGCGGAGCATCCCTCACCCCCTATGGTAGCCATACGAACGGCGCATCTGGGACAGCGGGGCCGGCAATAGGATACTGTTGTTTTCCTGCCAAGTCTGTCACCCAGATTTCACCATAATCTCCCATAGCAATGGTGAAGGCCAGCCGTTGGCCATCAGGCGACCAAGCTAGGTGAGAGAGTCGCCGCCCATGGAATTGGGTGATCCGCCGCTCATCTCCAGACACGGGATCAAGTAGGTAGACGTTGTCAGCAATGCTTTTACCATCTCGAGCGTCTTCTACTTTTATCGCGGCAATATAACCCCCATCAGGTGACCAAACAGCAGGATGGTTGTACTGCACCTCTTTGGCCAGCGTTGTCAGCAGCCTCGATGTACCGTCAGTCGTGTTAATTGCCCAGAGTTGCGTGTATCTGCCGCCGTCGTGGACATCTGCTACAAAAATCAATATGCGCCCATCTGGGGACCAACATAGGCTATGCTCAGCAATCATGCCCCCACCAAAAACGCGCAGCAAAGGTGCACGTGTCCCCTGCTCGCCGACCCGAACCCCTATTTCAACTTCCGATCCCGGCTTCGATACAGTTGGAGGGTAAACTACGGCGTCTGCAAGTTGACTGCCATCTGGCGAATAGGCAGCAGCGCGGACAAGGGAATCACCGAACTCTGACGTGGGTGCATCAAGGCTCCAATGCTCCTGCGATACGATATCTATTATCCAGACTTCCTGTGGGAAAGTCTCTGGTAAAACGACAACATGTCGGCTATCAGGAGACCAGGCCAAGAACTGCCCCGGGCCCGGATACACATCAGTGATGAGAGGTCTACTTATACCAGATGCGAGATCAAGCAGATACGATCCGCTGAACGCAAGATCAGCGATGATCCATTGGTGATTAGGCGATGGATGCAAATTGAGTAGAACAGAGCCGGGAGGATAAGGATCCGCTCGTAGGTCTATTGAGCGAGCTTCCTGTGCCCATCGTTGTCCTTGCCGATCTACCAACACCGCTTGCAGTTGCGGGGAACTGGCCGGGCCGGGGAAGTAGGGGAACCATACGCGCTGCAACTGAGCCGGACGCTGGCCTGTAGGCGCAGGTGGAAAAGCCGGGGTCGGAAAGGGTAGCGGTGTGGGGACCGGCGGTGGTGCCGCTGGTGTAATTTGAGGCGGCCAAGGCTCGCCTGTCGGCCAGCTCGGTGGAGGGGGAATTACTATTGAAGTAGGGGTGGGAGGAATAGTGGGGGGAATGGACGTAGGCGTTCTGTCAGGCTTGGCAAGCGGCAAAGAAGGGGGAATGACAGGTGACTGAAACAAGGGAGATTGGAACACGGTGAATATCTCTGATAGGGCTCCCCCTTGGCCGCTTACCACTATGGCAAAAGCCAGTATGAGCAAACTTGCTGCTAACCAGATGCTTATTTTCAACCAGCGTTTCATTTTGCACCTCCAGCTTGTTTTGTAAACGTCTCCACTATTAGAGAGCCAGCACGGCTGGCTAACGGATAGCGCATCAGCCGCAGCGCCGAAGGCGCTGTCGGCTGCATGCGCAGGTTGGGCTTCCTCATCGTTCCCTTTGCCTCTCCTCTTGCAATAGCCCATTCCACACCTCACGAGGCGTCTTCCCAACCCACCCCCTCACCCGTTCCAGCCACCACTGCGCTTCTGCTTGCAATGCCGGACTCCCGCGCTTCTCTATCTCCCTCAGCCACGCCTCCGTCCGCTCCACCCACCGCCGACTGAATCGCCACTCTCCCCCCGCTAACAACGCTTCCAGGCCGGGGCGGGCTTCCACCAGGAGCGCTTCCGCCTCCCGACGCAGTCCCTCCTCCCCCAGCAGAATCCCCACCACCTCCGGCACATCCCGATACACCCGGGCGACATAGGCTTCCCCCCCTTCCCGCAGCAACACCTCATCCCGCACCCGGCTCAACAACGCGCCGTAGGCCCGCGCTTCCGCCGCCCCTATCCCGCGCAATATCGCCTCTTCCGGCGACTCCTTCCCCCACGCCCCCGGCACCACCCGCACCGGCAGCATTTGCCAGATCTCCCATCCCGTCTTGCCAGCAAACCGGGGAAGCCAATCCTGCCACCAGCGGATTTCTCGGGCCAGTTCCGGGCTGGCCTTCGCCTCCATCCGCCTCAGCACCCCCTGCGCCCGCTCTACCCAGCCCCGGCTCAGGCGCAGCCGGCCTTCGCCCCGCCGGTTGACCATCCCCTCCAGCAGCGGGCGCACCTCATCCATCAGGGTCGCCACTTCCCGGCGCAGCGGTTCGTCTTCCAGCCACAGCGCCGTCACCTCCGGCGCATAGCGATAAGTCAGTCGGATGTAGGCTTCCCCCTTAGGATCGGGCGCCATCACCTCATCCCGCACCTGGCTTAGGAGGCAAGAGAACGCCTCCCGCTCCTGCGGACTCCGTTCCTGGAGAGCAGCCGCCTCGGCAGCCATCCACCAGCCCCAGGGCGGGGTAGGAGTGGGTTGGGGCGTTGGCGTGGGGGTGCGGGTTGGAGTCGGTGTCGGCGTCGGTGTAAAGGTTGGAGTAGGGGTTGGCGTCGCCTGAGGCGTCGAAGTGGCCCAACGCACCGCATCAAAGTAGACCCGGGGCGGCTCGGTTTCCTGTTCCATCCTCCCCCCAGCCGCCGAAGGTGCTCCCCAGCCCCAATCGGTCAGGATGACCACTGTCGGCCCCTCCGGGAGGTCATAGACCCCCAGGGTGTACCACTCCCCGCCCCCGGCCTCTTGGTCTACCCACACCTCATCTATCAGACCGTTCTGCGCGCTGTAAATCCGGTACCGCGCCCGCGTGGTCGCCTCTGCCTCCCCGCTCTGCGGCCAGTGGACCTGCACCACATAGGTGCCGGGGGTCTCAATGTACGTTCCCCAGATGGCCCAGTTGGTGCTCTCCTCCTCGCTCTCTACCTCGTAGGTCCACCAGGCGCCGTTGTTGTAGCCGTTGGGATCATGCCACCAGTTGATGTAGTAGAACAGTTGGGCCTGGCTTTCGGTGTCATCAACGGTGTAATAGCCGTCCCCCGCTTCATCTCCCCACCAGAGCCAGCGGCTGGTGTAGCCGCCATATCTTTGCCCGTTGACCTCAACTCCTTCCTCCCACGGGTCGGCACCTCCACCCCACCAGCCAAAAGGATCAGTTTTTGTAAAGTGGGTGTCCCCCCACGGATCAAGCGGGTTGAAGTAGAACCGCACAGCAAAGTGCAGGTGAGACCCGCCAGACCAACACCGATGAATCCCATCATCGTCTTTTCCATCTCCATTCTCATCCTCAAAATCATCCACATCCCCGACGCTACCAAGTATCTCACCGGCAGATACTTCGTTACCCTCATTCCTGAAAATTTCGCTCATATGCATATATTCCGTATATATCCTGCCTCCGTTCTGTTCATGCTCAACGATGAGGAAACCACAATTGTCATAGCGATATACCACTGTTCCTGCCGCAACGGAGCGAACGGCCACACCTTCTGGGATGCTATAATCCAAGCCGTCATGGCCAGTATAGCAGGATTGACCGGTGTGGCAGTTCCGGGCATCTACTGGGATGGGTGAAGTGAAGTCCTGTCCGTCAAAGCGGAGAAAGTTCTCTTGATCACTGATAGGCTCTAATCTATAAAGGGGATAGCGATGATCCAGAAAAGAGTTCACTCTGTAGAAGGAGGGGGGCTCGGAAGTAGGTGTGACAAAAGGCCGCTCTAGGAAAGGGAGCGGGATGACGACAGTCGGTGTGACAGTTAGTCTCCCCGGCTGCAAGAGGCGCGAGGCAGTCACTAAACGGTGATAGAGAGCCAGCCACTGTCCTATGCGGTTCTCGTTCGCGCTGAAAAGTCGATACATCATATAAGAGGCAGTGTTGGCAAAACGACCTTGCCACATTTCCGGTTGTGAGCGGCTATCCTGAAAGAGTCGATCAATGTCTGCAAAGATGCGATTGGCTGTCTCCCAGGCATCGAAACCGGGGGGTGGTGACTCGCCGTATTGCATGATCAGCACTGTTAGAATTACCCATGGGCTCACGGTGATATGGGGTGACTCCGGATGTGCGCCACCAGCCTCGTGTACGGTTTTAGCCAGATCATAAGTCACCACCATTTTCCCAATGCGACGCTGCTGCGAATACCCTGCCCAACCTGGATAATAGAGCCGAATAGCCTCCCGTAGCGTTTCTTTACGCCAATCCGCACCGCGCCCTTGCAATTCCTCATCACTGATGACAAAAATGTGCCTTGGGGAAGGCACTGGCGGCTTGCTGGTATCTACTGGTCGCGGCCCGCGAAAAATAATAGAATTCAGAACAATCAGCCCTACCAAAACGCAGAAAAGCCTGGTTTCCCGTTGCATTGGCCTCTCCCTTGTTGAAATTATGGTCTTATTTCTTGCAAAGTGAGGGAGTAATAAGTACTACACCACTCTCGTAAGAGAGCCTTGTTGCTATTCCATATCTCGTTCATCACATAGGACGCAGCATTGGTAAAGTGATTCTGCCACATTTCCGGTTGTGAGCGGCTATCCTGAAAGAGTCGATCAATGTCTGCAAAGATGCGATTGGCTGTCTCCCAGGCATCGAAACCGGGGGGTGGTGACTCGCCGTATTGCATGATCAGCACTGTTAGAATTACCCATGGGCTCACGGTGATATGGGGTGACTCCGGATGTGCGCCACCAGCCTCGTGTACGGTTTTAGCCAGATCATAAGTCACCACCATTTTCCCAATGCGACGCTGCTGCGAATACCCTGCCCAACCTGGATAATAGAGCCGAATAGCCTCCCGTAGCGTTTCTTTACGCCAATCCGCACCACGCCCTTGCAATTCCTCATCACTGATAACAAAAATACGGCTGTCCTCCCCCGGCACATGACAGAATGCCGCCGGGTCGTATGTGGGGGTGGGAGAGAGTGTTGGCGTGGGTGTCGGAATGGGAGACGAAGATGGTGTGGGCGCAGAGGTGGCCGTAGCCCAATGGACTGCCGTCGTAGGGAGGATGGTCACCTCAGGGGTGGGTTGGGTTGTACAGGCAGTCACAAGCATTGCTACAAGTAAGGAAGTTGCCCTTTTGATACCTGAATGGGTTATCATACTTTCCTCCCCATAGTGCTGCAGAGAGGCCCAACGGCCTGGGCTTCACCCGCGCCGCGACTGCGTGAAAGACATCTTCGCTAACCAACTAACCACAAAGCGCATATGGCCGCCGCTAACTCGCCGCGTAAGCGGCGTCGGGTGGAAGCCCTTGTTGGGCGCAATCCTCTTTGTGTGTTCGGTTGTTCAGGGATAGTTCTTCATCACTCCCGGCAAGTAAACCCTGTACGGTAAGGGGATCCTGACAAGAGCAATGCCCAAATAGTTGGAATCTTCATCGGCCCGGTGTTTTCGCACTGCAATGATATACTCTCCAGTCTGTGGAGCAAGAAACTGCACCATCTCGTAATTGTTGTCATAGCTCAACGAAGTGGCGCCAGACACCCACTGTCCATTGGGGGCTTTGATACGTAGATCAAGGTCGGTATCCAATCGGTCAAAGCTGTAGTTGTTACCTGGCGTATCAGCGTGTGCCCACCAGGCAATCACAACTCGGATTAGATCGCCTTGATCAGCATAAAAACGGCGTTCCAGATCTGTGCCCACTGGAAACCCCGAATTTGTAATGGAATGCCCCCACCAGCAGGACGAATAACAAGTACCAGTTTCGCTTCCCCGTGTCTGAGCAACCCTATCAGCCAAGTCTGCGTTGATTGCACCAGCGCCATCGCGCAGATCGCCTTGACCGCGCACGATAATAGAGGCACCTTCAATGTTATGTGTAGCCGAGGCCATAATGATCGCTCGACTCGCTTCCGGCCAAATGCTCAACGATGAATTTCTATCCACAAGTAAGGCCGCTAATCCAGACACTTGAGGTGCAGCCATACTTGTCCCGTCCAGATCATAGTAGATTGCGTCGTTGTTTCCAAGAACAGTCACATCTGCACCTACAGCGACAACTTCGGGCTTTTCCCGATCATTGTGAAGGCTAACAGGGTTGGTATAGGCCGACCCTGCCCACATCTGGTCATTAGACCAAGTAGCGTCGCCGCCATCTTCGATCCCGCCGACGGTGATGAGGTTCCAGGCTTTACCAGGACTTGTGATATACCCACCTGTATTGCCGGAAGATTTGACTACCAGTCGAAACCGTTGACGTGTCCAGTAATCGAATGCCCGGTCGGTCCAGCGGATGTCTGCATCTGCCTCAAAGCCTCCACTGTTATTGAGGATACGTGCTCCTTGGTCAAACGCCCACTGTAGTGCTACGATCTCATCAGCTTGGGTACCATCTTCACCGACGCTCAGTATTGTTGCCCCATAAGCAATGCCTCTATATGTGTTATGGAAACTGGCCGCCGCGCTGGCTGTTGCTGTTGCGTGCCAGAAAGGGTTGTTCGGTCCGGGCCTGAAAGTCGGCGACAAATTCAAGTACGTGTTGTTCGAATCAACATTGCCAATGTCGAGAATTGCAATGGTGACACCACTGCCGTCATATCCTCGGCCCCACACTGTAGGAGCCAAGGTTGTAGGAGCTGCTGAGTCCATTTCGATCTGCTTGCGAGCTTCAACAAGGTAAATACTGCTCACATCGGCGCGATGTGCAAGGGACAAGACCACCCGTTTGGGCAATATGGCTGTAAATGTGGGAAGCCCCTCATAGGTAATGATGCTGATTCCCTGATGCTCCAATTCTCTCGCCAGTGGTTGAATGCGGACCTTCGTCTCAGTAGTTAGCAAGTTGACATACTCTGCCTCGATGCGCTGGGCAAGTTCAGGATTGTCTACATCCATTGGCTTACCGGAGCGCGCCAGGGCTGCTTTGGCCTCTGGATATTTGGCCGCCAACGCAGCAAAAGCAGCTTCCTGCTGGTCAGCCAACGTCTGGCCGGGTTGGGCTGCCATCCATACGGCTACTGGCACTGTGTCATCATCTTTTAGAGTTTGTAGACGTTCGTAAAGGGCAGGCTCCAATTTGCCGTAACGGGCTTGATGAGCCTGAACTTCCATTGCCAACAGGGCAGAGACGTCTTCTTCTATCCGACCGCTGGTCAAGTCTACCAGCAGCTTGTAAACTTGACCCTCTGGCCGGGTGTCCATCAGGGTGACAACCTGAAACTTTCGCCCCGAGGCAGGATATTCGGTGAGGTGGTCGGCGGCAATGGTCAGCGCCTCGACAGGGATATTTTCGCGTTCGGAGATGTACGCCAATCCCTTCTGGGCCGCTTCTGAAAATGCAGGTTCAGATGGTACTGGCGTAGGCAATGGTGAATCGAACGCTGAGGGAGCACTTATCGGCGATTGGAACAAACCGAGCGCGGAAGACACACCGAGATCGGTTTGTCCAAGAGCAGCAGCAACCACAGCGACTGTCGTCAATGCAAGCGCGACAGCAAGTAGTTTGTAAACAAAACGTTCGTTTCTCATTTTGGGCCTCCTTCACGGAATGCTGTGCGAAGCGGAGATAACCACGCTATCATCCACGATAACGTTGAATTTGATATTCTGATCCCAAGTATCTGTTTTTTGCACTTGAATCAGAGAATAGGGTGAGGTCACTATGTCGTTTTTCCTTTGGTCAGGATGAGGTTCTTGGAATTGAGCGTAGATAGTTACTTCGTTGCCCTCTCTTACGACGCGCTCAATCCGGACGCCATAACCGTCGGTCGGCTTCATCCCCTGAAACACAACTAAGGCAAAGTATGCATCGTAATCCATCACTTGGAGTTGCTCTTTGGAAGTCTCGGTAACCCAATCGTCCAACTCTGCCACCTCGTCGGGTTGAGCAACGACGATCAACCCTGGCTCACGAGCTTCATAAATCTGTCCTGTGAGATTTCTTTCCTCTTGCTCTAGGATTTCAAAAGGCAGATTGGTCTCTTGGGACTTACAGGCACTTAACCCGAGCAACAATGTGAGCATCAACACCGATAACCAGTTTATTTTTCTACGAATAGCCATTTGGATTTCCTCCTTTCTGTTTGGAACAGTTCTGTTCTCTCAAGCGAGAATTGCGCCCAACGGAAAGCATCAGCCGCAGGCGCGGGTGAGCGGGACCTACCTCAACTCAGCATCAGCCGCAACAACGAAGTCGCCGCTGCTTTGCAGGCGCGAAGCGCCTGTCGGCTGCATGTAGGGTTAGCCGCCGTGCGACTTACGGGCCGTGATTTCTCATTACCAGGGGTAGGTAAACATAGTGCAAGGGAGCCACGATGGCCGTGGTACGCCCTACCCGTGTGCCTTGCCAGTTGAACCAGGTGACGTTTTCCTCCACCATATCCCACATTAGCACGTATCGCCCAGGCGTGGTTGGTACCTGCACCTGAGGATAGAGTGCTGTCGAACCGCCAAAACTCAAGTTGCTGAAAAGACGAGTACGGGTACCATCCCACACCACTACCCCAGGAGAGAGCGGGTATATAGGCGTACTGTCATAGCCCTGCTGAATCCAGTGATACGAAAGGTATGTCTTGCCCGATTGACCTACCGGCCCGGCCTGCCAGGTTCTTGTGCCGTCATTGTGCACCTCGACACGCGCCGTTTTGAGACTTCCCGGTTCGGCCAGAATGACCGAAGGATAGTTGAAATAGGTGACCTCATACTGCGGGACCCGCAACCACGCCAGACCTAGCCCAAGGTCCAAACCTTCCGTTGGATTGCGGGCATAGTAGGTCACCCGCATCTTGTACTCACCCGTCTCCGTCGCCATAAAGTCCACGACCTCATAACTGTTATGCCAACTCAGGGATTGCGTTATCACCGCACCGCTTGGAGAAATGACCCGCAAATCCAGGTCGGTCGAAAGAGGGTCAGTCCCATAGTCACTGGCCGGGTTGGAATCCCAACAAATGACCGCCCGCACACGCTCGCTGGCGTAAGCATGGGTGCTTCCGACGACAAAGTCGGCCCCGGTAAAGTCATAGTAAGTACCGTGACCATTGAAAGGGTTGGAAGGGTCATTGACATCGGTGATGTTGTGGATGATTTTGTATCCCCAACCGCCTCGATTGAAAATAGAGAGCGCGGCAGCAGCATTGATGGCGCCGGCCCCATCTTCCTCACTCAACCGGCTGCTCCCCTCGATGTTATGGATGGCCGAAGCCATAATGATGGCCTTCACTGCCTCAGGGTTGGTGCGTATATACCAGTAGCGCTGAATCAGCAGAGCAGATAGGCCGGATACCTGAGGGGCAGCAACGCTGGTACCACCGAATGATCGGAACCCGTCGTCACCTCGATCAATATCAACAGTTGTAACACTTGCCCCCACTGCCACTACCTCCGGCTTTTCCCGGTCGCCGGAGGTGGTTTGCCCATCAATGTACGGATCCACATAGACCGAGTGAGTTGTTGTGATATCGTTGCTCCAATGCGCATCGTTGCGATCATCGAAACTTCCGACCGTGATGATGTTGTAGCCCTTGGCCGGACTGCGAGTATTCCACCCCCAGGCATCACCTACATAGTTCCCGGCAGCCACTACCACGGTCGGGTCTCTCAAACGCACCAGGTAATCCAATGCTCTGTCTTCTGGCTGCATCGCCAGGGTGCCGGTCGTCACCATGCTGACGTTGATAACAAAGGCCTCCCGATCCACCAGCCAGTTGAGAGCATTGGCGATGCTCTGCCAACTGTTATACGCTTTGGCACTGACCAGAAGGTTACTACCATAGGCCACTCCCCGGTATTGGGGAAAGTCGGGATGGTCCCCCACCATCACCCCGGCCACTAGGGCTGCGTGGTGATCGGTGGCCTCACTGACATTGGCTGCCACCACTTTTCCTTGCAGTGCCCTGTGGGTGGTGTTTGGATTGACCACACCGCCATCCATAAGGCCAATGCGTACCCCCTGACCGGTATATCCACTCTCCCAGGCAGCCGTCGTCCGAATGGTGCCGCCCACCGAATCCAATTGCGGGGTGAGATCAATCTCCCCCGAGTAGATTGCCGTCAGATTCTCCAACGGCGCCCGGCTCAATTCCCAGACCACTTCGACCGGTATCTCTGTCACCACGCCGGGGAAGGCGTCCAAGGCTTCCGCCCGGTATCCTCTGGTGGTCAGAAAAGCGATCACCGGCTCTGCCGCTTTCCGATGGGCCTGATCGAGCAGGGTGTTGTAGTCAGCCCGAATCCTGTCGAACAGCTCCGGCTCTATCGGTATAGGGTGTCCCTGTTCGTCCACCGGTTGCCCACTTGCAAAACGGTAAGCCGTGACTTGTGGATACTGACGGGCCAATTCTTCGTTGACCCATTCGTAGTCCACTCCGCTCATCCACAGCAGCACTCTGACATTCTCTTCAGGCTGCCGCGTCTGTAGCAAGTAGAAAAAGGCCGGCTCCAGCTTACCGTATCGGGCCTTCCGCGCTTGGGCTTCAGCCTGCTCCAGCACTTCAATGTTAACCGGTTTTCCTTGCAGATCTGTCGCTACCTCATAGGTTTCACCTTGCCCCCCGCGCGCCACTTTTGCTCGCCATACCATTTGCCCGGTTAGGGGATAGTGTTCGAGAATACCTGAGACGATCTCCAACTGATTCACGGCTACCTTTTCTCGTTGTGCAACCAGGGCCAACACTCGCGAACCAAACCGCTCACGGAAAGCCTTCTCCTCGGCCTGCCAATAGGTCTGGGGATCGACCGGCCCACCGGTCAAAACCTCTCTCGTGTTTTCGTCTATGAGCACTTCGTACAGTGATGGACTTCTGCTCTCGGTATCCAGCACCAATCCCCGCCAAAGCGTTCGGCGCGTCAAAGGGAACTCAATGGTCAAAGCATCTGCCAGTACCAGTTGCTCCTCCAACACTCCCTGGCGTTGGGCAACGAACGACAAGGCTCGCTGCGGATGGGGAAGGTGGGGTGCGATGGTCGGCAATGGCACAGGCAAAGGCGACTGGAAAAGCGGGGATTGAAAAGCCTGCAAGGTCGGTGCAGAGCTTGAAGCGCCAAGATAGACCAGCGTAGCAATCAGAATCGCTCCCAGGATTACTTTGAGCAGCAGGAAAAAGTTCTTGTTCATGGTGACATCTCCTTCAGGGTATCACATGCTCTTGGCGGGCTATCTCTACGCCGTCAGCAACGAGAATGAAAGTGAACTCTCCTTTCACGCTTTCCGGCTTTTCCACCTTCAAAATGTAGTAGGGGGAGGTAATCAACGGATTGGTCAGCGAATCCGGGGCAGGTTCGTGAAATTGGGCGTAGATGGTGATGGTGTTGTCTCCCCGTTGTACGTCGGTTACTTCAATAGAGTAACCAGTTGAACCCTTCTGCCCTTGATAAATTACTGTGATGAAGAAGGCAGAGAAATCGGTTTGTCTAATCAATTCTAGGTACGAGGGATCTAACTGATCTAGGAGGGAAGAGTTTATATCGGGAGCTGTGACGATCCACAATTGAGGCACGCTGCCTTTATAGCTATGTTCCATAGGAGCTCCCCAGTCATCTGCTAACTTCTCCCATACCAAATGGTCTCCTTGCTCCTTTTGTGTGGTGCAACTGCACAAAGAAACAAGTAAAAACACGGTTGCCCATACAGAGATTTTTCCTACCATTTTCTGTCTCCTCCTTTAGTCAACTTGTGTAGGCCGCGGCGGCATCGCGGTAGGACTGCCAGTTACCCGACAGCCCCCGCACAGATCCCGGCGTGCGGTTTTCCCGCACCGGGCTCTTCAAGAATACTCGCTTCCGCAATCCGACCTAGAGCAGTTGAAGCTGCCTCATCGGAGGCCGACCTATGATCCGTGGTCGTTCTACCCCATAGTGTTCCAGTAGTTGCTCGAAGCCCTTCCAGTTGTAACTCCGGCGTTGGCTTCGACGATTCAGCCACTTGTATAGAATCCGTTTCACCTGGTAGTAAAACTGCTCCAGACCCTTCAAGTTGCCAACCACTCCATAGTAGTTGTAGTATCCTCGGAGTTTGGCCCTCAACCGTCTGAAGAGAACCCTGGGCTCCGGGTTCCGATTCTCCTTACACCATTCGGCGAATCGCCTAATCGAGCTGCGTAACTTCTTCCTCAGACGTTCGTCGCTTGAGATGTGGCCTTCTCTTTTCCCCAGTAGAACTCGAAGCCTAGAAAATCAAACCCCGATTTACTATCAGGGGCATTCCGATTGAAAGAGATTATGCGTGTCTTTTCTGTTGCTAACTCAAGCCTGAACTTTTCCATCCGCTCTCTTAGGGCTGAGTAGAACCGCTCCGCGTCTGCCTGATATTGGAACGCGCACACGAAATCATCGGCGTATCTTATCAGGCACGCTTCCCCTTTGCAGCTTTTCTTGAACACCTTGTGAAACCACAGGTCGAGCACATAATGCAGGTATACATTCGAAAGGACAGGGGAAACGATCCCCCCTTGTGGCGTACCCGTTACCGGGTGTACCACCGTCCCGTCTGTTTCCAGTATCCCTGCTTTCAGCCACTTTGTGATCAACTGTATCAACGCCCGGTCGTCAATGCGCTCTTCCAACATTCTGACCAGCCATTCGTGGTCGATGTTGTCAAAGTAGCCCTTGATGTCTGCTTCCACTATGAAGTAATACCACCCAAATTGGAGTTTGACCGTCAGCTTGTCCACTGCGTCCAATGCCCCAACATCTGGTCGATACCCATAGCTACAGCGCAGAAAATCCTGCTCGTAGATGGCTTCCAGTATCCGTTTGACCGCTAGTTGAAGCAGCTTGTCTTCGGTGGCCGGTATTCCCAACGGACGCATCTTACTTCCGTCCTTGGGAATGTACTTCCTCCTGACGAGCTTGGCCCGGTAACTTTTCCTTTTCAGTCGCTCTACCAGGTTCTTGATGTTTTCCTCTAGATTCTCCTCG
>FWPU01009781.1_pt1 | contig 14815 bp, 7 predicted proteins | sample 2228361 | NCBI WGS metagenome assembly FWPU01 (sample SAMEA103939777, study PRJEB20133) | metagenome
AATCAACCCCATAATTACTACATTGGAAACGCGCTCACTACCGACATTATTTCGTCAAAACTGCCAGACGGAGCCGTTTGGTCGGTTTACGACGAAGGCGCGGCCCAGAATTACATATCGGCAATGAATGCGTTCACCAGAGTTCCATTCAGGAGAAGGAACGCCGAGGACATGGGATTCCCGTATTCAGTATTTTCTTCTTCCCCTGCGAAAATCGAGCTCGCGCACTCGTACCACTACAACATGGTAGGGGACTGCGGTGTTCCACAATGCCGTCCTATTTGCCCAACATGACCTCTTAATTGCGTTACCGGGCTCTACGACTTTTCGCTCGCGCTCGACAAGTGGCCGGCAGACCCCTCCAGTTACTTGTGGCCTATTGCGGCGAGCACGCTGTCGCTCAAAGCCACCGACTACCTCCAGCCGCTTAACGCAAAGTGCGCCTACCCCCGCGACCAGCTCCTCTGCGGCGAGGGCTACAACGGGTGCGGAAACTGCGTCATCCAGTTCTTTGACAAGAACAAGTATGACTCCTGCATCAAACAATCGCCTTTCGAATTCAACGTGCCCACTGGGCGCGTCATGCACGCGCCCACGTGCAACATTTTCTGGAACACCGGCGAATACGACCACCAGTGCGAGAATAAGGAAACCGAGTGCGCCTGGCAGCAGACAGGGGAGAGAACGGACTGGGACGAGTACGGTTTCTATAGCCCGTTGTCCTTGAATGAGGAAACTAAAAGAGTTTGTCCCGGCGACCAGCCGTGCGATGGTTGCATTAACCAAAGGTCAGGAAACAGCGACGGAGAATACACTTTTGAGGGAATGACTATTTTACTCGATTTGAACCACCATAAAGTAGATTGGGGCACTGGGTGCTTAGCCTGGTATCACGACATCTCCAAGAGGTGTGTTTACACCGCGGGCGAGACTCCCTGCTCGTGGATCAGCTAGGAACCATATAGTTCACAATAATATACCATCGCCCGCTGCGGGGGCCTTGGAGAACGTTTTTTATTCCCTTGCGCGTTGATGGCTACTGGTTTTCATGGGCTTGAAGGCGTCGCTGTTGAAGCTGTACTTCGGCATAGAAAACATTTGGTACGGTGCACTCGATTTTTTGGACAAAAAGCTCCACATTCCGGTTTACAAGGTTTTCATCAATTGGGTAGAGAAGATGGGGGTTCCCTCCCTCGCCTTCTATTTCCTCGTGGCAGTGGTTGCCGGGGCCGCGTGGTATTTTCTCGCCGGCCCCGCGCCTGCGGAAAAAGTTTCGTTCACTGTCTTGGTTCAAATGGCTGGAGAACCCTTGGCCGGCCTCACCGTGTCCATCGAGGGGGGCGGACTGGTTTTCACTAAAGAAACCTCTGGCGCTGGGGTAGCGAAGTTCGAGGACATTCCACTGCTCGAGGAACTGACCCTCACCATTTCAAGGGACGACCAAGTGCTTTTGTCCAAGGTTTTTGACCCGCGCACGGAAAAAAAGCTTTTGAGAATCGATTTGGCAACTGAACTCGCGGCTGTCGCGAAAATGATTGTTTCATCCGACGCCGGTCCGGTGGAGGGAGCGGTGGTTTCATATTCTTCGCCGACAACGAGCAACACGACGACAACCAATGCTGCGGGTGAAGCTGAATTGTATTCAGTCATTGGAGAAACGGTTTCGTACACGGTTTCCAAAGAAGGGTTGGTTGAGGAAAGCGGCTCGTTCGTGGCTGAAAGGGAAAAAACCATTAGCGTGTTCCTGCACTCGCCCTGGCCCACGCCGACTCCTCTTCCTGAAAGCGACACTGAAACAGTGTCGAATCAGTCAATCACTCCGCCAGAGTACGGGACAGTCATTGTTCGGGTGAAGGACAAGGAAACGAGCGAGGGAATCGACGCGCTCGTCAAGCTCAGGAACGCGGAAGACAATTCCCTCGTTAATGAAACCATCGCCGACAGGGGCGTGGCGATTTTTTCGAGGGTGAAGATAAACACTAAAGTCTATGCGTTTGCATCGGCTTTGAACTATGTTTACGACATCAGCCCAAACACCACGGTAGAGGAAGAGACCGAAATCATTATCTTCCTTGAAAAAACGCCTGAACACACCAACGACTCGAACGCTTCCTACACTCAATTCATTGTCCGCGACTCGAACACGAGCCTCGGCATCGTGGGCGCCAACTTGTCGATTTTTGGTGCACAAAACTATTCCGACGACTATTCTGCGTACGCGCTGCTCGAGACTTTCTTGACGGGCTCCGGCGGAAAACTTAACACCACGCTGTTGAATGACAAGTACTATTACGCCACCGCGAAAGCCACGAATTACTTCACTGAAGCCACCACCATCTTCCGGGCAGGCGAGCACCAAAACATTTCCTTGACGAAAATCACTGCGGACAAAATCGCTTCCCTCAACGCCACCGTGTACGAGTCGAGAACGAACGGGATAGTGGCTGGCGCGCGAGTGACGCTCAAAAACACCCAGGGAGCCCAAATCGCTCAGTCCACCACGAACCAGGTTGGAAAAGCGTATTTCCCAATCCTCTTCAAAGGAAGCGTGCTCAAGGCAGTGGGCACCGGAGAACCGTTTGCAGGCGGCGGGACTTGGACCGGAAGCGCTTCAGTCACGCTTTCGGCAGCCTCGAACGCGGTCGACATCACGCTCTCCCCGCCCAGGGGGAAAATAATCGCGAGGGCAGTGAATTCCTCGAACCCGAACCAAGTGCTTCCCGCCACCTTCTACGCCTTCCAGGGCGGAGTGGAAGTGGCTTCTTGTCCAGTGGCGACCGCGTCGTGTGAAATGACCGTGGATGCCCTCGTGGACACTGAAGTGAGCGCTGCTCCCACGACTCCCGGCTTTATGCCAGGGTCAGTGACTGGAATAAACCTGGCCAAGGACGAGGCGAGGAACGTTTCGATTCCAGTGGTTTCAGCCGCAGAAATTTGTGGGTGCGGCCCTGACTGCGGCACCGACCCAAAAATGACTGACCCGACGAAAAACTTTCAGCCGCCGCTGTGCATAAAAATCCTCGGAGTCACGGTGCGCGACGAGCGCGGGTACCAAGTGTCGCAAATGCAGTTTGGAAAAATTTATTCCCTCGAGTTCCGCGTTGCATCGCTCGGCGCGCACACGACCGGCCTCTACGTGAGGGTCGGGGACTTGTGGAAGACGAGCCTTGATTATGTTTTCCTCACTGGAGCAGACATCACCGGACTCAATTCAAGCAGGATATTTGCAGTCCGCGGTTCGAACGAGTTCTATCGCGATATCCCGTCGCATTGTTACACGCACCCATACCTCGACGTCGTTAACGTGAACCGAATCCTGAACCAGGAGGCGAACGCGTTCAAGTGGCTCGAAGTCGAGGTGGCAAACGACCCAGCGAAATTCGCCACTGGCCAAACGATAACGATTCCGTTCAAGCAAATCGTTTTCGTGCCCAAGGGCGCGCCTCCAACCAGCGTATCAGTATACTACAGGGCGTGGGCGCGGCGCTACGCGAACGCCACTGGCGGAACGCTCGGCGAAACGCGCGACTACTACCGAAGAGTGCCGATTGATTACGACCTCAGCTTTGACGAGGCGTACAACGCGACCCTCGACCTCGCCGCGTGGGCTGCTGGAGAAGCCCGCACGCCCGCAGGAGAGCCGTGAAAAAAAAGAAGGTGTTTTTGAGTGAGTGGAGTTAAGAAAATCATTGTCTTGGCCGCGTTACTACTAGCCCTGACTCCAGTGGTCGCCGCTGAGATTCCCGAGCTCAGCAACTACTCGTGGCTCACTTGCACCTTCTGCAACGCCGACAAGGTAAGTACTGCTCCGGGACCAGGCGCCTGGCAAGACGTTACTGGACCAACATGCAACGCGATTCCGATGCAGAACAATTTCATTTACTGGCCTGACTTGAGTGCCTTGGACGGCGCGCATTACCGTTTTTCAACCACAGTCTGCGCGGATGCTCCAGTCAACTTAATAAATCTTAGTATAAGACACGACAATAATGTATCGCTCTACGTGGACGATGTAAAGGTCTTCGAAAGCAACAAATGCACCACCGGAGTTCAAGGTTGTTCAGACCCGGTGGAGGCAATAAATAAAATAGTCGTACCCAAAGGATGCCACAACATAACAATTTACTTGTTCAACATAAACCAGACCACGCCCCCGTGTAATCAAAACGACGCCAATCCAGCAAACATTAGCGTAGAGAGCCCACTGAACTTGTCCAAGGCGCCTGGAGTGGTTTTAATGAATTCCGGCGGCGCGCCAACGACTCAATGTGGAATCGAGGGCGCGGCGCGTGTTTCGGGCACCGCGAACCCAAAAAACTACTGCCAGATATGCAACCCGCCAGCCAGCGTGGTCGAGTGGACTCCGATGGGAATATTAACTGTGTGCGGGGACGGACTGATTTGTTCAAAGAACGCGCTCTGCCAGGCTGGCGCCTGCAGTCCGGCTCGCACCGACGGCGAGCTGGCCGAGCAAAACAAGATGTGCTTGCCTTCAAGCGGGTGCTATGCCGAAACCAGGCGGTTGCTCGTGGGAGTCGCGGGCGGCCAAGCGAACAGCCAGTGCTTCACGAGCCCGACGAGCGACATGTGCGTGTACGCTTACTTCGAACAAGACGGCAGGACCGGGCCGGGGCTTGAAACAAACCCGTTCACAGCGTACCCGACTGGGTCGGGCACTGGCCATGTTTACATTCGCTACACGTTCTATCCGCTTGACGGAGGGGGGGAGTACATAAAAATTTCCACGAACGACTCGACAAAACTCGATTTACTAAACGTGTTTGGGGACGCGGTGAGGTGGTCGAAGGCCGGAAGCGATTTATTCGTGTACGCGGAGAACAAGAAAATGGATTTAATCATAAAAGCAGACCCCAAGGCACTGGGCGCGGCGAAGACAACGCTCCAGTACGGCGCGCCCAGCTCGATTCTCTACTCATTCATTCAAATCACTGGCAAGCCGAAAGTAGCAACGTGCGGCAATGGAGTGTGCGAAAGCAACCCCGCGTTGTTCGACAACCCCGAGGACTCTCAGAACTGTTGCCAAGACTGCGCGTGCGGCACGGGACACGTGTGTTTGGGCGGGGTGGAAACCAATCTCGTCAAAAACCAGGGGTTTGATGCGGCATTCATGGGGAACTGGACTGGCGGAGCGTTAGCTACTCCGAGCCCAGCACCTCCTTGGCCACCTGTCTTGAATCTGTCTGCACCGAGTTTCGTGAACACGTCCAGGGCGGTTCCCGTGCTTTCTTCGACCACTTACAACTTGTCTGCTTGGGTAATGAACGCGTCAAGTTCAGCAAAGCTCTGGGTCGGCGTGAGGGACTTGAAGGGCCTTTCAGCGTACGGCGTTCTCGAGGACTTGGGCGCATGCAATTTCACTTCAACCGGCGGCGCGGCGTGGGCCCCGTTTTCCTGCTTGTTTACAACAAAGTCCTCGACGCGCGCAGTCAATTTGTCCATTTGGAGCGAGGCCGGGGCTTTTTGGGTCGACAACGTTTCCCTCAGGCCCGCGAACCCCGCGCAGTCGTTCGCGTGCGTGAGCGCGGAACAGGGCTCGCGGCCCGTCGTGGGTTGTCCGTATGTGGTGAGGCCGAACGCGGCGCTCAACGGGCTCGAGACAACTATTCCAAACAACGTGCTGTCGTTTTACATCAACTCACAGCCCGCGGACTCATCCTGCCTCAACTTCACCACAGGCGATTACCCGTGCGTGTGGAGTCTCCTGTCCGACCATGGCTCGCAAGACTGTTTCGACTACGACCAATTGAACTCAAACATTTCAGTGGACCGCACGAAGAGCGCGTGCAACGTGAAGGAAGGCTTCACCCCCGTCGACCCCGCAATCGGTTTGGTGACGAGCGGCAAGTTAAAGTTTTTGTGCCCGTCGCTGTCCTCGGAGCCCGCTTACTTGACGCTCAACGTATTCAATTCCTCGCTCCCGGTTTCACGGCCCTCGTGCGCCATTAACTCCACAATCACTTGTCCACCAAGCAACGCAGGGTGTGAAATAAACAACACCGCGGCCCGCGGCCCATTCTCCACAAACCTCTCCATCCAGTTCACCAACCTGCCGAGCGGAACCCAGGCAGCGCTCGTGAAATGCAACGCGACCGACGCCGGACTGACAGTCGGAATCAATTCCACTGGCGCGGCGTGGAGGTTGTGCGGGCCACAGTTTTATCCTTCGACCCTCCAAAACATGACAGTAACCGCAGGGGCTTCGGTGCCAATAGCTTCCTGCCAGCTCAGCGTCATCGACTCAGTGGAACTCGTGCCGCCGTTCATTTCACTATCCATTGCGTCAACCTCACTCCCATTGCCGTACGGCTCCAACTATACCAACAGCTCAAACGTTTCACTGAGTCTAAACTACCATGATGGGCTAGGAGAAAGCTGGTTCGATTATTTGAGTGCGTGCAAGTTCGCGAATTCACAAGCCGGCCTCTCCACTGCTTCGTGGGAGAGTTGCTACAATACTACTCCAATCAATCCGCCGAATGCCGTGACTGGATTCCGTTACTGGCTCCTAGACGCGGCCAGCGACGGAAACAAGACCGTCTGGGTCAGAATAAGGGACCTGGCTGGAAACGAGAACACGACCAATGCCTCGATTTTCCTGGACAGGGTACCGCCCACTGTTTCCATCTCTCCGGTACCGATGCCTTTTTTGTGTACTGGCAGTCCTTGTGACTGCGTCAACTCTACGTCGGTTTACGCAACTGTCTCTGACCCTGCGCCGGGCAGCGACGGGTACGTTTCCGCAGTAGAATATAAAAACGCGTCTCTGCCCTGGACTCCGCTTGTTGTTGGGACTACACAAGTACTTCCGGATGCGTCATACGACTTGCGCGTGAGGGCAACTGACTGGGCTGGAAATGTCGGCACTTGGGTGATATACGCGTCTGGACTCACTACCACACCAGGCACTCCAACCCCTTCTCCGCCATGCACGATTAAGATTCAGTGACGCCAAAGGCGCTGTGCCAGTCGCTCGAATCATGCAAACTCTTTTTATTTCCCTTTCCCTTGTTTTTTTCATGGCCTTCGGCGACGCGTATCGGGCGGTTGAAGACAAGTATTATTCTTTGTGCGAGTGGCTCGAGGCCCGCGGCGTGCCAATTGTGCGCTGGTTTATTGAACCCATTGAAGGACGTGGGATTCCGTCGCTGCCAGTTGCTTTACTGATTTTCATCGCCTTGGTTGCAGGGCTTTATTTTGTTTTCGCGGCTCCGCCAGCAGCTGTTTCCTTCAGGATGAGGGTCTTGTCCGGAGAGGAACTGGTTGAAGGCGCGGTAGTGGAAGTTTACGACGACGGGGTTTTTGTGGCTAGTGCCACGACCGAGCGCGGAGTGGCTGAATTCACTGGCCTGCCCAGAAAACGCTTGGAATTCCGCGTAATCAGTGCAGGAAAAACTGTTTCAAAGGAAATTGATTTGGAGCGCAGGACAGCGGAGGCCGTGAACTTGGCGCCGCCCGGCCCGCCTTCAGAGGCTTTTGCAGCAAACGTGCTCGTGGTTGACTCGAACACGTCCGCGCCAGTAAAGGATGCTCGAGTGCTTTACGAGTACGTGGACGTGAGCGCCTCGGTTGTCACGGACGCGAAGGGAAAGGCAAAGCTGCCTGTTCCCGAGGGCGCTGAAGTGAGTATTCGCGTGACTCACCCGAGTTACAAGCAGAATTCGCTGACCTTCATTGCCTCGAAGCAGACCCAAATGGTGCGGCTCGAGGCAAAAATTGTCGGGCCTGTTTTCTTCGCCCCTCCGCCAACCGGATTAATTGTAGTGAGCGTGAACGGGATTGAAGGCGAGGCGGTTGAAGAAGGCGAGGTCAGGTTGTATGACGCGTTTTCCTTCGCGAAAATCGGTTCCGCGCCCATAGAAGCCGGGACCGCGTTGTTCGACAATGTTTCAACGGGCGCAATGGTTTACGTCGTCGCAGAGGCGCCCGGCTATCTGGCCTACGATGGTTCCCTCGAGCCATTTGTGGTGGAGGAGTCCGTGGAGGTTCCAGTGGTTCTTGAAACTGCCACGCCGGAGAACTCGGGTGAAACAATCGTGAGGACAGTTGACGAGAACGAAAACCCGGTTGCTGCAAAGGTTTTCCTGGTTTCTGCTGAAACGAATGCAGTGCTTTCGGAAAAGGATTCCGAGGGAGAGTTGCTGCTTGAAGTCGCTTCAGGCGTGTTGTTTTATGCAGTTGCAATTGCCGAGGGAAGGGTTCCTGCGCGGAGCGAGGCCTTTGAGGCGGGCCAAACAGTTTCCTTAACCCTTTATCCAGCCACTGACCAGAATTCCGCGAACTTGAGTGTTTTTGCGCTCACAAGGGAGGGGAGCGCGGTTCCGTTCGCTTCAGTCACAGTCTCTGGCTTGGACGAGTCCTTCATCGTCCCCCAGGCTGAAACAAACGCGGAGGGACTCGCCGAGTTCCACGACCTGCCCGTTGGGCAAACGTATTTGGTTAAAGCAATTTATTCCGACGCGGTTCTTGGAACGCTGAAGGTGGTCATGAACGTTGTGTTGGACGCGAACAAAACCATCACCCTCGTCCTCGAGGCGCCGGACGGTTTCCTGAAAATCGAGTCAGTGGACACGACTACCGCAAAGCCCGTCGCGGCCAACTTCACTTCCTACTACGTCACGCCAGACGAGGTCGAAGTGCCTTACTCGTCGTGCGTCGGGGCGGCCTGCAGGGTTTCCTTGAAGTCAAAGGCGGAAAACAAGGTCGCGGCGCGCGCTAGGGGGTATCTGGATTACTGGCTGACGGAAACGGTGGAGCCCGAGGAAACGAAGGAACAAACCGTTTACTTGGTGCCGTCGGTTCTCGTGAAAGGCGTCGTGGTTGAATTCATTAACGTCACGGACTTTTACGGAAAAACAGCGGCCAACCTCTTGGCAGGAAAAACATATGCCGCAAAATTCCTCGTGGCATCCGAGCCAGGAATGGATTTAACAGGCTTTTATTTGAGGATTGGAAGCAAGGCAACTGTCGGAGAAGAACTCGCCGGCATCACTGAAGAAGCATATCCCACAGCAGACAAGGTTGCAAAATCTGTTTCATTCAACCCCGGCCCAAACTGCACTGACTTGAACAACAACCAGCCAGCAAACGGTTCGCTGAAATGGATTGACTTGTCATGGCGCTCGAGCGGCACGCGCACAGTTGAAATAAAATTCAGGGTGTCCGAAAAAGCGAAGACCGGCGAAACAGTGACGCTTTACTACCGCGCTTACGCGGTCAAGGGAGGAAAATGGTCCAGGAACCCAGCAGATCCGGAACTCGGCCTTGAATCAAATTCGTCAACCAAGGCAGGGTGTTACGCGCTCGCGTACGAGAAAACGATTCAAGTCATCGCCCCAGTCGCAGCAGAAGTGCCAGTCCCGCCGGCAGCTGAATTCACTCAAACCGCTTCGGTGTGGTACGACCCTGAGGAGAGGAAAATGAAAACCAGCGTCGAGGAACTGGCCCTCCAAGTGGACACGATATTTCCATACGATGCGCTGCCCATGAACTTCTCTCCAGCAGAAGTCCTGGCCGAGCAAGCAAAGAGCACGGCAAAACCCTCGACTGAAAAGTGCTATCTGCTAGAAACAAAAAACAACGCCTTTCACCTCGTTTTCAAACCAAGGGAATCCAATCCCGAGTGCCCCATCGGCGTGCGCGGAAACGAAATTAATGGAGACGAGAGCGCAAGCATCTCCTTCCACTCTGTCAAGGACCCGTCAATAAGAATAACGCTTCCAATCAAGCTCAAGGCCAGTTCCCTGCCCTCGGTTTTCGTGAAGCCCGACGAGTTAAGCGAGGGAGACCAGTCCGCCAAACTGATTTACCTCGTCAACCAGAAACAAACCCAGCGCGTGGTCGAGGCAGTTACGGAAAACGAGTCAAAGAAATACTCCCTCGACCCAGGCGCGAAGGCGATCGCGTGGCGCGGGCCGGGCACGCTGTCGTTCTCGGAAGACGGAGCAGGAATATGGGAACTGAATTACCAGCAAGTGAAATCCTACTTTCCGGGAATGCACGACCTCGGCCTCGTCATGAGAAAAGCATGCACGGATTACTTGTGCTGCGCGAACGGCTGGTGCTCGAGGGACGCTGCACGAACAGCTTTTGAATTGTTCAAAAACCAGTCGCAGACCCTCGCGGAAACAACTGCTTTCCGCAGGGGCAATGGAATGCCTTTCAAGTACTTTTTCCCCGAAAAACAATTCTCGCTCTCCATGGTGGCCCAGCTCCGCGAAGGAACCGACGCGGCATCCCTCGGCGCCGAGAACGAAATCTCGTTCGACGCCGAGAGCGCGGGAAAATGCAAGGCAGGAAACCCTGGAGTGTATGAAATAAAAGCAACCACGCCGGACGGCGCGAACTGGAGTTACTCCGCTTCAGTCCTCCCGCTTTACAAAATCAATTACGTGACCGACGCGTGCGACAAGTCGCAGTATTACTACAAGGAGACGCCGATGGAAGGCGAGTACCTTCCGTTGTGCGACTTCTTGTTCGGCGAAGCCAACTGCATCAGGCCAGTGGACCACATGGTGCTCGTCGCGGAATCCGAGGCCAGCGACGAGCACTTAACGCCCATTCCGGTGCCGTCGTGGTTCATTGGACTACTGCCCTCGATAGCGAGCTGCAAATCTGCGGACGCGGCGTACAGGGCGACTTTGGCGCAAGGCTTTGCTCGAGGAAAATTAACTGGTGAAGCTTGCACTGGCACGAGTGTTGCACCAGTAATTACTGGAGCCGTAACAAAATATCTTGAGTGCATGAAAAATACTTCAATCAGTGTCTGCCATCCTGCTGCTGTCAGTGAAATCAGCGCGGCCGTCGCTAGCTGTACGTCGACAACGCCTCAGTGCGATGCTTGCAAAACCGCGTGGGAGAGTTTACAACCGCAATTGGAGGCCGAGTTGGCTGCGGGCAAGGCCTGCGACGAGAACTTCGTGAAGGCGGGCTGGGACCCGCGCTCCTGGGATTTGCCTGGCGTCATCCTGCCGCGCGGCGCGTGGCTCACGTGCTATGCTTATGCGGACGGGTGTCGGTTGACGTGCTCGAAGCGCAGCGCGTACGTGCTCGCCATTCCCGTGAACAACCAGAAGTGGTACATCATCCACGTTGGATTGACCAAGAACTGCCTGCCGAATCCCCTCGGCATAAGCGTGATTCTCGCCGCCTTCGATGCGGTCGCGGGCGACTGGCTGCACAAGAACCTTGGGGCTTTCGGCAAATGGGCGCCATTGATTGGAACGACTGCGATTGGGTTGATGGACGCGTTGAGCGACCCGTTCTTCCCGGGCGGCCCGGACGCCGAGGGCGAGGACATTCCGCCCAAGGGAAGCGAGTCCGCCGCGTCGGACGCGAGTTCCAAGTCTTTGGACAAGAAGCTCGGCGAGCTAGCGAAGTCCCTGATTCCTCAAGTGGCGGCGACGGCTATTCAGTCAAGCGGCCCGAACAAGGACCAGTCCGCGGCTGCCGGCAAGGCGTATTCTGGAAAGCCCTGATTTTTGAGCCGCTGGAAGCCGCGTTCCGGCAGCGATTTAAAAACCGCGTTTTTTCATCTGCTGCGGCTCGGCGAAAGTGGTTGGAAAAGGGCGACAGGGTGAGGAAAATCGTGTTCGCGGAATCAATTAAGAGACGGAGGGGGAGGTTGTGTGGCTGGTTGTTCCCGCCGGCGAATACGCGCGGAATTGATGTGCAGTGAGACTTGAAAAAGATTCGCTGAAGTGTCACTAGCGCGGCAAATGGGCAGAGCCGACTAGCCTGAACTTTCGCGGTTTTAGTGCCAGGGCTGGTAGTGCGTGTGCGGCGAAAAGTACATTCATCCCGGTGATGCGGAGAAAATATTTGCCATAAACAAGTTGGTGAAAAAGGAGTGGCTTGCGGCGGAGATAGCGAAGGTTGGTAACTCGTTTGTTTTCAGGGTGCACGTGGTTCTGGAACTATACTCGCGACGGGACGCAAGATAGCGAAGGTTGGTAACTCGTTTGTTTTCAGGGTGCCTAAGGAGATCGCCACCGCACTGGGCTTGAAGGCCAGCGAAGCTCTTGAAATAAAAGTGGTTTGGCCGGAACCAAGTTTGTTTTTCAATTCCCGCATGATGTCAGGAACTAGCGATTTCGAGCGCGATTTTTTCCTTCTCCGCGTCCTCGAAGCGTTCCCTGGCTTTTATTTTCGGGCTCGAGACTCCTGTGGCTATTGCTGTGATAATCATTTTGTCCACGAGGCGGTCCTCGATTCTAGCCCCCCACACGACGTTCGCCTGGGGATGGAATTCCTTCGTAATCAATTCGCCGGCGTCCGTGACTTCCTTGAGCGTCATGGTGGGCCCGCCTGCGACGTGGATGAGCGCTCCCCTGGCTCCCTTGCAGCTGACTTCGAGCAACGGGTTTTTGAGCGTGGTTTTCACCGCGCCTTCTACTTTGAACGCCCCCGCCCCTTCTCCGACTGCAATCATTGCGAGCCCCCCGCCGGTCATGATTGAGCGCACGTCCGCGAAGCTCAGGTTCACGAGCGAGGGAAGGTTTATCGCGTCGGAAATGCCTTTGACTGCTCTTGCGACGATGCAGTCAGCAACAGCGAACGCCTGGCGGATGGGCAGGTTTGGGACCAGGTGGGTCAAGCGATTGTTGTCCAGTACAACGACCGTGTCGCAGCTCCGCATGAGCGCGTCGAGCCCCCATTCCGCCTTGAGTATGCGCACCCGCTCGATGGCGAACGGGTAGTTGACTACCGCGACCACTACTGCACCGAGTTCCTTTGCTATTTCGGCAACCACTGGAGCGGCCCCTGTCCCGGTTCCTCCTCCCAGGCCAGCCGTGATGAAAAGCAGTTCTGTTCCTGCAAGCGCTTCGGCCAACTCGTTCCTCGACGCTTCCGCGCACTTCATTCCAACCTCGGGGAAACCTCCTGCGCCGAGGCCCTTGGTCAAGCTGGCTCCGACGAGTAGTTTGCGTTGTGCCTCAGTGATTTTCAGGTGGGTTGCGTCAGTGTTGACGGCAATTGTTTCAGCGCTTTTGATGCCCTTCAGGTTCGCCAGCGCATTGCACCCCGCGCCGCCCACTCCGGCAACGGTTATTTTCACTCCCTCTTTCTCGCTTTCGCTGAAGCACGCTTGGCTGTCGTGCCGCGCCCGCGCCACTATGTCGGATAACCCGTTCACGCGGATTCCTTCCATTCAGCGAAACCAGTGAGTGAGTGGTTTCGGTTCAGTGGGTGAGTGGAGTAAACTAGGGTTGTTTAAAAAACTTTTCTTGCAGGGCTTGCGGGCTGGTTAATGGTTTTTATTACTCGGATTCCCTTTTTTTATGGTGTTTTTTTTGGCTCCAACAAGGAGGTTGAGGGTCGTTGCAGGCGGCGCGCCCAGCGAGCCCGGGGCGCCGGCTGTTCACAGGGACTTGTTTCGGGAGGCGCGCGCAGAAATAAACAGGATGCTTGGAAAGCGCGTGAAATGGTTTGGCCTGCCGATCGGGAGGAGAATCACTCCGGAGTTCGCTGAGCACTTGAAGAAAGTGGTAAAGGACAGAATAAAGCAGGGGGAGTTCGAGGGGCCTGGCTGGAGGTTCAGGGGAATCAAGGGCTTGGTGAGCCACACGCTCAAGAATTACCGAGAGCAGTGGCTCGCCTCAAGCGAGGGACGGAGAATGGTTGGAAAGCTTCATGAATGGATTGCGAGGGGAGTTTACTCGCCTTCTGGAATAAAGTCAGAGGAACACTTCAAGCAATTCCTGCACCACGCCGCCTACACGCTGGCCCACGCGCCTGGAAAACCCTTGCTTGACGCCCGCAGGCGCGAGAGGAGGAAAAAAGCGCTGGAGCTGTTGGACAAAGCGCGGTTTGGTGCGCGGTGGCGCGCGTGGCTGTTCCGCGGCGCGCCTGCACCGGTTTGAGTGTGGACGAAGGAGACGAATTCAAGCAAACTACACGAAATCAAGCAGTTTGAGCAACCGGTCCTCTTGGTGAGCGGGCTTTTTACCCGATTATTTCGATGTCGTAGCCAGCTTCCTTGGGCGTGACGGGTTTTTCCCCGCCGAAGCGGCCCACGATGTGGGGCGAGTGCACGCCAGTGACTATGGCTGTTATTTCGAGTTTTCCCTCGTAGTCCGGAATCAGTCTGGCACCCCACTTCACGTTCGCTTGCGGGTCCATTTGTTCGGTAATCATTTCGCCGGCGCGGATGGCGTCTCCCAGCGTCAAGTCAGCCCCGCCCGCGATGTGGATGAGCGCGCCCTTTGCTCCTGCGAAGTCCACGTCGAGCAAGCGATTCGTCATTACTCCAGTGACCGCGTCCTCGACTTTGTTCGTTCCCTTTCCAGAACCCACTGCAATCATTCCCACGTCGCCGTGGCCCATGATTGACCGGACGTCGGCGAAGTCAATGTTGACCAGCGAGGGCTGGGTGATGGTGAAGACAAGGCCTCCAATGGCTTTTGCAAGGATTTCGTCAGCCACTAGGAACGCCTGGTTCATTGGAAGGTTTGGAACAATTTGAACCAGTCGGTTGGTGTCGAGAATTATCACCGAGTCCGCAATTTCCCTCAGTCTTGAAATGCCGTCGTCTGCCTTGAATATCCTCGCCCGCTCCAAGGCAAACGGATAGGTGACCATCGCCACTACTATGGCCCCCTGGTCTTTTGCGATCTGGGCGGCTATGGGAGCAGCGCCTGTCCCAGTCCCTCCGCCCATTCCAGCGCACAGGAACACGAGGTGGGCGCCGCCGACTTCTTTTTCAATGAGCGGGCGGTCCATTTCCGCGCACTTCATTCCAACCTCGGGGAAACCTCCTGCGCCGAGGCCTTTCGTGATGCTTTTTCCAATAAGTATT
>FWPU01009786.1_pt1 | contig 14803 bp, 10 predicted proteins | sample 2228361 | NCBI WGS metagenome assembly FWPU01 (sample SAMEA103939777, study PRJEB20133) | metagenome
TGCGTGCTGGCGGCGGCGCTGCTGCTGGCGCTCGGGGTCAGCTGGGCCTCCTTCTGGCTGGGAGGACGGTTCCTTGACGGCGCGGCGGCCAAGTACTGCGCCGAAAACCTGGGCCAGTTCTACCGCTACGCGGCGCAGATGCAGCCCCTCCTTGTCCACGCCGGCCCCGTCTTGCTGGTGGCGGCCGCCGTGGCGGCGTGCGAGGCGCTGCCGCGCCTGCTGGGGAGACTCCCCCCGTGGGCGCCGCAGGCGGCGGCTGCGGCCGGCGGCTCGCTGGCGATCCTGTCGGCCCTGGCGGCCGCTTGGGGGGCGGCGACCTACAGGGGCGAGGAAGCCAAGGTCGCCGATCCCGCTACCGGCGTGTTCTACTCGCCCATCGAACTCTACCGGCTCCGCCTGGCCGAATCCGCCGGCCCGGTCACGCACCTGGCGGCGACCTTGGTCCGCGGGGAGGGGCACGAGGAGAGGGGGCTACCCCAAGTGGATCAGCCCAGGCTGGTTCGCCGGCCGATACTTCCCATGACGGAGTACCTCGGGCGGACCGACCGTGCCGGGCTGAGGCCGTGGAACGTGGCGGTGATCCTGGTGGATTCGCTCCGCGCCGACCAGCTGCGGGACTACGGATGCCGGCGCGAGGTGATGCCCGCCGTCGATGCGCTCGCGCGCGAGTCCCGCGTCTTACTGGACTGTTATGCTCAGGCCAGCCACACGGATTATTCGGCCCCCAGCGTCTTCTCCTCCCACTATCCGCTGCGTTCGCGGGACGTCTACCGGTATCCGAAGTCGCCCACGTATCCGCGTGTCATGATATACGACGTCCTGAAGGCGCTGGGCTACCGGACGGGGCTCTTTTCCTCCCAGAACGAGCGGTGGGGGCAGATGGATCGCTATTTCCAGACGGGCGGCCTGGACGTCTTCTTTCACCCCGGCGCCTCCGGCGCATGCTCGCTGGCGGGGACGATCGACGATCGGATCACCGTCTCGGAGGCTTTATCCTGGATCGGCGGCGCGGGGGAGGCGCCGTTCTTCGTCGCGCTGAACCTCCAGAGCGCGCACGTGCCGTACGAGATTCCGGCGGAACATCCCCGGCGATTCGGCCCGCGGGAGATCGGCTTCAACATCACCGCGGGGGCGTTTCCGCCGGAGAAGGCGGACGTGGTCCGGGACATCTATGCCGACAGCCTGTCGTACGCGGACGCGCAGATAGGGAGGTTCCTGGCCGGGCTGCGGGAGCGCGGGCTTTGGGACCGCACGATCGTGGTGGTCACGGGCGACCACGGGGAGTCCTTCTACGAGCACGGTTCCGCGGCGCACGCCAACGGCCTTTACGAGGAGGTCGTGCGGGTCCCGCTCTTGATCCGGGCGCCGGGCTTGGAGCCGGGACCGGACGCGCGGCCGGCGCAGCATGTGGACGTGGCGCCGTCGCTTTGCCGGCTTCTGGGGCTGCATCCTCATCCCTCGTTCCAGGGGCTGGATCTCTTCGCGGCGGAATTCCCCGCGGACCGGAGCCGTTTCCTGATCTCGGACACCCCCTGGATGACGCAGACGGCGGTGGTCCGTTCGGGGTTCAAGCTCATCCACGATCCGCAGCTGGGGCGGTGCTTGCTTTATGACCTTGCGCGCGACCCCGGCGAGAAGGAGGACGCGGCGGCCTCGCGTCCCGAGGTCGCGCGTGAACTGGCGGGGAGGTTGGCTGCTTGGCGGCGGGCGCAGCTGGAGTATTACGGGAATCCGCTGCGGCACGGCCTGGAATACCCGCCGGTCCTTGAGTATCCGTAGGCATCCTTGACCGGCCGCGGGGGGCGGTATATAGTGCGCTGGGGGCGAGTTCCGGATTTTTTTCGGGAGGGGCCGTGGCCGCGCCGAGCAGCGTCTCAGGGGAATTGCCGACCTCCGGCGGGGTCGTGCGGGCCACGATCGTGCCGGGAGAGGGACGAAACCAGATAAAGTCCGTGAGGTTCGACGGGACTTTCAAGAAGGCGTCGGCGGATTCCCTGGGGGGGCTGGAGGCGATGCTGGCGGGGAAGACGATAGACGACGCCCCCGGGCTTATCGAGGATTTCTTCCGCGACAATCCGGGGGCGGTCGTCGGGGTCCAGCCGGGGGAGTTCCTCACGGCGCTGACGCTCGCCTTCATGAAGGTCCGCATCGCGGCCTCCAGCGCGCCCGACCCGAACGCCTGGAAGAAGGAACTCGAGTAGATGCGGGTCCGGCCGGGCCGAGCCGAGGACTTGGATCAGGTCGTCCGGCTGTGGCGCCAGATGTGGGATTTCCACGCGCCCCTGGATCAGCGTTTCCAGGCGACTCCCGCGGCCGAGGTCGTCATGTCAGGATGGTACCGGGAGCATCTCCATGCCGAGCGGTCCGCGCTCCTGGTGGCCGAGGAGTCGCCGGGCGATCTGGAAGGGTACTGTCTGGCGGTCATCCTGGAGAATCCTCCAGTGGTGCCGTGGCAGTTTTACGGGTGCCTTTCGGAGATCGCCGTCCGCAGGCCGGGCCGCGGCGTGGGGGGGCTCCTGCTGGGGGCGGCGCACGAGTGGTTCCGCGGCAAGGGCGTTCCCTATGTGGAGGTCAGCGTCTCGGTGATGAACCAGGGGGCGCGGCGCTTCTGGCGCCGGCACGGGTACCGCGAATTCCTCGAGCGGTTGCGCCTGGAGCTGTGAGGTCGGCATGATCGGCGAGGACAAGGAAGGCCTGCCGAGGAAGATACCGGTGGGGCGCCTCCGCCGGCCCGCGCATCCGCTGCGCCGCCCGCCCGATCCCGATGAGTTGCGGAGGCTGGCCGCTTCAATACGCCGGCACGGGCTTCTTCACGCGATCCTGGTCCGGCCCGTGGGGAAGGACTTCGAGATCGTCTCAGGGCTCCGCCGCTACCTGGCCTGCCGGCAGCTGGGGTGGGGGGAGATCCCCGCCGTGGTGCGCCCAATGGACGACCGCCAGGCCGTGGAGGTATCCCTGGCCGAGAACGCCCGGCGGGAGCCTTTCTCGGCGGCGGAGCGGGAGGATCTCCTGAGGCGGCTGCGCGAGCTATATCCGGCGCGGACTCCAGAGGAGCTGGAGGAATGGCTGGGCCCCGTGCCGGAGGCCGCCCCCGCCGGGCCGGGCGTGGTCGGGCTGAGGCTTTCGCTGCCGGGCTGGATGGACGAGGCCGCGGAGGCGGAGACCAAGGTGAAGGGAGGCCAGGCGGAGGAGGAAGAGGCCGCGGTGGGCGCGGCCGCCTCCGTCCCCGCCGGCCCCGTCCCGGCGGAGCGCAGCTGGCTGATCCCCGTGATGACGGTCATCCTCAAGGAGCTCAGGGCCACGGGCGAGCTCGACATGGCGTTCGTGCGGCGGGTCGTGGACGAGATATTCGACATGTTCGAGCGCCTGGAGCCGGTGGAATTCCTGGATCTGCGCTGCGCGGAGAAGACAGACAGGCGCCTCCCGCGGCACTGCGTCAACGTGGCCAAGCTGGCCGTCTTCCTGGGCCGGGAGCTGGGTCTTGGTAGGGCGGAGCTGGAGCAGGCGGCGATCTGCGGCCTGCTGCACGACGCCGGCATGGCGCGGGAGAAGGATTCCATACTGGCGGGGAGCCCTCCGGAGGAGCAGGAGGAGTGGAGGCGGACCAGGGGCCATCCGGCCGATGGGCAGATACTCCTGACGAAGGAGGCGGTGCTGCGCAACGTCGTGGCGCGGGTGGCGCCCGATCACGCAGGCGGCCCGCCGGAGGGGAGGAAGGAGAGGGTTCATCTCTACGCCCGGATCGTCAACGTGGTGGACACCTACGAGGCGCTGGTCCACCCGCGGTCCGACAGGCCGCCGCTGCTGCCGCACCGGGCCATGCAGACCGTCATGGACGCCGGCGCCCGCGGGATGCTGGACTGGGATCTGGTGCGTCTCTTCGTGAGGGCGATGTCGGTGTATCCGATCGGCAGCTACATCAGGCTCAAAGGGGGGGAGCTGGCGCGCGTGGTGCGGTCGAACCCCGAGATCCCCGAGAAGCCCGTCGTGGCGATCCTCACTGACGCGCAGGGAGAGGCGCTGGAGGAACCCGTGGAGCTGGACCTGGCGGTGGCCGAGCCGCCGCCGTTCGAGCCGGTGGCGGGGCCGGCCTGAGTGGGGGGCGCGCTACGCGCCGCCGGTCGCCCCGCCGATGGCGCGCAGGACCGGCCGGGCGGGCTCCAGGACGTCCTCCTCCGGGCGTTCGCGCACCCGCCCGGGGAGGATCCTGTAGGCGCATGGCACCACGAAGAGCGTGAAGAGGGTCGAGAGCACCATCCCGCCGATGACCACGACCGCCATTGGGATACGCGTCTCGGCGCCCGGCCCGATCGCCAGGGCCGGCGGGATCGCCGCGGCGATGGTCGCCGTGGAGGTCATCAGGATCGGCCTCAGCCGTATGGGACAGGCCTCCAGGAGCGCCTCGTGCACGCCCATCCCCGCCTCGCGCATCTTGTTGGTGAACTCCACCAGGAGGATCGAGTTCTTCTTGACGATCCCCATGAGAAGCACCAACCCGATCATGCTGTAGAGGTTGAGCGACACGTCGGTCAGGTACATCGCCACGAACGCCCCTGTGACGCTGAATGGCATCGCCAGGAGCACCAGGGCGGGGTGGACGTAGCTGTTGAACTGCGAGGCCAGGACCATGTAGGCGACGACCACGCCGAGGCCGATGGCGAAGAGGAAGGCGCGCTTGCTCTCGGAGAAGAGCCGCGACGACCCGGTGACCTCTATGCCGTAGCCCGGCGGGAGTATCTCGGCGGCGATGGCGTCTATCCGTTCGTTGACCGCCTGCTGGGAGGCGCCCCGCGCGACGTTCGCCCGGATCGTGATCGCCCGGGCGCGGTTGAACCGGGTGATTGTCTGGACGGTTGCGGCCTCCTGGAGTCGGACGACCTCGGAGAGCCTCACGAGCTTCCCCTCGCGGTTGCGCACGAAGAGGCGCCTGATGTCTTCCGGGCGCGACCGCTGGTCGGACAGCAGGCGGACGCGGACGTCGAATCGGTGGCCGGCGTCCTGGAACTTGCCGGCGCGCACGCCGCCGACGAGGGCGTAGAGCGTCTCCCCGATCGCCTGGGCGCTGACGCCGAGATCCGCGGCCCGCTTCCGGTCGGGGTATATCTTGAGCTCCGGCATCCCGACCAGGTAGTTGCTGTTGACGTCCGTCATCAGGCCGGTTTCGCGCATCTTCTCCATGAAGGTTTCCGAGATGCGGCCGAGCTCGTCCCAATCGGGGCCCGTCACGACGAACTCGATGGCGTACTGGGTGCCGCGCGGGGTGAGTCCCCGCAGCGACAGGTCGCTCACGTAGGCCCGCACGCCGGGGATGGAGTTGAACCGGTTCCGCAGCTCGTCCATGATCTGGTGCTGGGACGCCCTCCCCGGGCGCTCTTCGGGGGGGACCAGGGTCATGAAGATCATGCCGCTGTCCACCTCGCCGCCGCCCCATCCCCCGATGGCGGCGAAGTACCTATTCACCGCCTTGTGGTTGAGCAGGTAGCTCTCCATCTCCTGGAGCTTGGAGTCGGTGTAGTCGATCGAAGAGCCCACGGGCGTCAGGAACATCACCCGGAGAATGGACATGTCCTGGGGGGGTACGGTTTCCTGTCGGATACGCCCGAAGAGGAGGAGCGAGGCCCCGAACGCCCCCGCGGCCAGCAGGAGGACCAGCCACGGCGCCCTGAGGGCCGCCCCCAGCGCCCCCCTGTAGGCGGAGGCCAGGCCCCGGTAGGCGCGGTCGAGGATCCTTCCGGCGGCGGTGCTCCGCCCGCCGGCGGTGAGCATCTGGGAGCACCTCATGGGGGTCAGCGTCAGCGCCTCCAGCAGCGACAGGGACACGGCCGCCGAAATGGTCACGCCGAACTGGTACAGGAACCTGCCGATGAGGCCCTTGAGGAAGGCGATGGGGATGAATATGGCCAGGATCGCCAGCGTGGCGGCCGCGGCGGCCAGCGTGATCTGGCGCGCCCCGCGGCTGGCCGCCCTGACCATTTCCTCGCCCATCTCGCGGTGGCGCACGATGTTCTCCAGGACCATGATGGCGTCGTCCACCACGATCCCCACCGCCAGCGACAGCGCCAGCAGCGTGAACATGTTCAGCGTGAATCCCAGGAAGTGGATGACGATGAAGCTCCCCATTATCGAGGTGGGGATCGACAGGAGTATGTTGAACGTCGACGCCCAGGATCCCAGGAACAGCAGGCACACCAGCGACGTGAGGATCACCGACAGCAGCAGCGTGAACTGCATCTCCTGGATCGAGTCCTCTATGTAGATGGTGCTGTCGGAGTTGATCTCCAGGGTCATCCCCGGGGGTATTTTGTCCTGGAGCTCCGCCACCTTGGCGCGCACGAGGCGGGCCACCTCGACGGCGTTGGCGCCGTACTGTTTCTTGATCCCCAACCCGATCGCCGGGACCCCCAGGGCGCGGGCCATCCTGCGGCGGTCCTCGAGGCCGTCCTCGATGACGGCGATCTGGCTCAGGAGGACCGGCGCCCCGTTCCTCCAGGCCACCACGATGTTGCGGAACTGCTCCACCGTGGGCGCCTCGCCCAGGGAGCGCACGTTCATCTCCCGCGTGCCGCTCTCGATCCGGCCGGCGGGGACCTCCACGTGCTCGCGCCTCAGCGCCGCGATCACGTCCTCGACCGCCATCTCGCGGGCCTCCATCTCCTCGAGCTTCAGCCAGACCCGCATGTTCCTGTCCCTGTAGCCGCCCATCATGATCTCGCCGACGCCCCTGAGGGTCTGGAACTTGTCGCGCAGCCGGTACCTTGCGTACATGACCAGGTCCTGGTACGGGACGTGGCCGGAGAGCATCACGAACATGATGGGGGTGTCGTCGGCGTTCGTCTTGGTCACTATGGGCGGGTCGATCTCCCGCGGCAGCAGCCGCTGGGCCTGCGCTATCTTGGTCTGGACCTCCTGCACGGCGACGTCTATGTCCCGGTCCAGGCTGAACTCGATGTTGAACGTCGCCCGCCCCTGGCGCGCCGATGAGGTTATCTCCTTGACCCCCTGCACGCTCATCACGGCGTCCTCGATCGGGTCGATCACGTCGCTCTCGATGATCTCGGGGGAGGCCCCCTCGTAGGTCACGGTGACGTTGACGTTGGGGAAGTCGACGTCGGGCATGTGGCTTATGCCCATCTCGCTGAAGCATATGGCGCCGAAGATGATCAGGAACGCCATCAGCATCCAGGCGAAGACCGGGTTCCTGATGGAGATGTCGGCGAGCGTCACCTGGGGCCTCCCTCGACCGCCTCGAACTCCATGCCGTCGCGGAGGCCAGCGGCCCCGTCGGTGACGACCATCTCGCCGGCGGAGAGGCCCTCGGTCACCTCGACGTCGCCGCCCGCCCTCAGCCCCAGCCTGACGGCGCGGCTCTTGACGCGGTTGCTGTTGGCCACCAGCACCACGAAACCCTTTTCCGACGGCAGGACGGCGCGCTCCGGTACGAGGACGCTCTTCTGCTTCCCCGTGACGGCCCGGACGTCGGCGTAGTACCCGGCGCGGAGCGCGTCGCTCCGGTCGAGGACCTCGGCGAGGCACTCGACGGCCCGCGTGACCGGGTCGGCCTTCTGGCTCATGTAGAAGAGCCTCGCCCTGAAGCGGGATCCGGGGGCGCTCTGGATGGAGAAACCGACCTCCTGGCCGATGCGCAGGCGCGAGGCCTCCAGCTCCGGCACCGTGAAGCGGACGCGGAGGGTCGAGACGTTCAGGATCGTCGCCACGATCGTCTCGGCCTTCACGAACTCCCCCTTGGATATCAGTTTCCGGTTGATGAGTCCCGCTATGGGGGAGGTCACGCGGGCGTCCCTGTAGCTGCGCCGGGCCAGCTCCAGATCCACCCGCGCGCGCTCCAGCTCCGCCTTGGCCTTCTCCATGTCGGACCGCCAGACGGCCATCTGCTCCTCGGTGACCCACTCCTTCTTCTGCTTCTTCCCCTCCTCGTAGAGGGTCAGGCGGTTCTTGTAGACGGTCTCGGCCAGCGCGGCCTGGGCGCGGGCCCTGTCGAATTCGGCCTGGGCGCGCTCGGCGCCGAGGCGGTATTTCTCGACCTCGATCTCGGCCAGCACCGTCTTGTCGTCGACGGCGTCGCCCTCCTTGAAGTGCACGGCGTCGACGGGCCCCGACACGCGCGCGGGTATGCTGATCTCCTCGGCGGCCTCGATCGATCCGACGGCCTCCACCGTGTACTCGACCTCGCGGAGGACCGCCTCGGCGAGGGTAACCTTGGGCTTCCTCAGGTGATGGCCCGCCGGCCTGGGCTGCTCCCTCCGCCGGCACGCGGCGGGCGCCAGCGCCAAAGCCAGGATCAGGATGGCGGCGTATCTTCTCATGGTGCTCCTCCCGGCGGGGCGCCGCTTTGCACCTCCAGCCGGATGCGGGCGAGCTTGGACTGGTATCTGGCCCGGTCGAGCTCCAGGCGGGTCTGCTGGAGGGTGTTGAAGGCGGAGAGGACCTCGATGTTGGTGACGATGCCGCGGCGGTACTCGGCCTGGACGATCTCGTAGGTCTCCTCGGCGCTGGCCATCGCCTTCTCCAGCGAGGCCCGCACCGCGGTCGATGCCGCCAGATCCGCGTGGGCCCGCTTGACGGAGAGCTCAATGTCGCGCCTGAGGCGCTGGAGGGCCAGGGCGGCGGCGCGCCGGTCCGACCGCGCCTCCATGACAGCCGCCCGGGTCTGGAAGCCGTCGAAGATCGGGATCTCGAACGAGAGGACCGCGTCCCAGTCGACCCCGGAGGTGATGCCCTCGCGGTGGGTGTAGTAGTCGGCCTCCAGCGTCGCGGTCGGCAGGTATCCCGCGCGGGCGGCGGCCACCGCCTCCTCCGCGGCGGCCTCCCGGCGCTCCAGCGACCGGAGATCCTCGCGGCAGCGGAGCGCGCGCTCCACGCACTCCTCCAGCGGGGGCGCCTCCCGCGGATCGGGGAACGTGTCGCGGAGGATCCGGCGCCCGTCGAGGCCGGTGAGGAACTGGAGGGCTTCCCAGGCGACGGCGAAGAGGCCGCGGAGCCTCTCCAGCTGGGCGCGCGTCGAGGCCGCCTCGGCCTCCTGGGCGAGGACCTCGGAGCGCCGCGATATCCCGGCGCGGTTGCGCTGGACGAGCTCCTCGAGGCGCTCCTCGGCCAGGCGGAGCGCGGCCTCCGTGGTCGCCGCCTCGCGTTCGGCCTGGAGGACCGCGTAGAAGGCCTCGGCCGTGTCGGCGTACAGGAGCAGCCGGGCGTGACGCAGCTCGTGCTCCTTGGCCTCGTAGAGGGCCCCCGCCTGCCGCATGGCGTGGAACTCGCGCAGGCCGTTGAAGAGGGGCTGGCGGGCCCAGAATTGGTACTGGGCCCTCTTCTGCTGGGTGAAGCTCTTCTGGACGCTGGAGGCGCCGGGGGTTTCCGGGGAATCCTGGATGGTGAGGCTGCCCCTGAAGGCCGCCCGCGGCAGGATGGAGGCCAGCGCCCTGTCGTAGTCGGCCTGGATGCGCACGAGCTCCTCGCCGTCGATCGCCAGCGATTCGCTGCGGCAGAGCGCCATCCGGTAGCAGTCGTCCAGCGTCAGTTCGGCCAGCTCGCCGAGGCGCCGGTGGCGCAGGCGGACTTCGGCCGGGGAGGTAACTGACGGGTCCGATTCGTGAAAGACGCGCTCGTACCTCCAGCGGTCCGCCTCGTCGGAGTGGCGGCACGACGCCGCCAGCGCAAGCGCCGCCGCCTGCAGGCATCTTCTCATGATCTGGCCCCTTTCCGGCGGCCGGCGTCGGGGGAGGGATTGCCGGACCCTTCCGGGCTTTTCATCAGTTCGGTTCCCGAATTATTCGGCAGCCGAAACATTATACGCCCGGCCGCAGGGGGGCGTGGCGGAATTCTCAGCGGCGGCGCGGGGGCCGGCGGCCGGAGGGCGCGCGCGAGGGCGGCCTCGGGGCGGGGGGTTGCCTGCCGGTCCCCTCCACGGGGCATTCGGGAGGCCGCTTCATCTCGGCGGCGATCCCGGCCTCCAGCTCGCGCCTGAGCAGGTGGACAGATATCGGGCCCGACCGCAGTAGCGCCGTGTGGAAGAAGGCGTCGCTGAAGCGTGATTCCATCCGGTCGCGCGCCCACCGGCGGAGCTCGCGCAGGCGGTCCCTACCCCAGTATGGCGCCGCGTGCGCCCCCGGCGCCGAGACGAAGTACCGCGCCTCCGCCTCGGCGCACACCCGGTCCATGCCCAGCTGGTCGATGAGGCTCTCCACCGCCTCCTGGAAACCCGCGCGGCCGGTGGAGATCCTGACGTCCAGGAGGGCCCGGATCGCCGTCAGGATCGAGGACTGCAGCTGCATGAACCGGGAGGCGGGCGCGTCGTCGTATCCGAGCTCCCGGCAGCGCTCCTCGCAGTAGGCCGCCCAACCGCCGGCGGTCGCGGGATCCTCGTAGATGGCCCGCAGCGGCGAGGGGTGCCGGACCGCCCAGGCCATCTGAAGGTGCCTGCCGGGGTATCCGTAGCGCGCGGCCAGGTTGGCGAGGGTCGGATAGTTGTGCTCCCTGAGCTTGTCGCTGTCGCAGTCGCCGGGGGTGACGAAGAGGTAGCCGTCGCAGCGCGCCTCGCGGGGGGCGGGCGGCCAGTAGCCGCCGAAGGGAAGCAGGTGCCGCAGGAAGCTCGGCGTCTCCACGACGTAAAGCTGCTCCCCCTCCGGGAAGGAGGCGAAGCGCGACCGCGCGGCGAACTGCCGCGCCCTGGCGACCGACTCGCGCACGTATCTCAGCACGCCGTCGAAGTTCTCCGGGTGCTGCTGTTTGATCATGTCCCGGACGTCCTCGGGCGCGGCCTTGCGCCTGATCTCGCGCGCCAGCTCGCGCTGGCGCTCGCGGAGGCGCGCGATCTCCGCCTCCGCGGCCGCCGATATCTGGCCGGGGGAGGCGTCGATGCCGCGGACCTGAAGGAGCCTCCGGTAGCGGTCCTCCCCCAGCGCGTACTCCTCGCGGCAGTCCGGAAGGACGTCCACGATCAGCCAGTCGCTGTACCGTTCCAGGGCGTTCTGGGCGCCGTCGATCAGGCGGTTGAGCTCCCGCTGGGGCGTGGCCGACAGGTGCTCCCGGCCGATGTCCTTGAGGATGTTGAAGAACCCCGGCAGGCGGGTTATCGTCTCGAGCTCTATCTCCACCGCCATCTTGGTGGGGGCCCGGAGCTTCGACCGCGAGCGGTCGACATACTGCGGCATGCGCTCGAGACGCTTCATGATCGCCCGCAGGCGGTGCTGCAGGGGCGCGTAATTCCTGAAAAGTATCTGGAAGACGGCCAGCCCCACCAGCCTGGGGGCCTCAGGCGTGGTCTCCCACGACCGCACGACTTCACGCTCGAAGATCCAGTTGCGCAGGACGTGGACCGCCAGATCCCTCTCAACCGCCGCCTGAGGGGTGAGCCGGCCGGCGTCCATCTTGGTGAACTCGGAGAGCCAGCGGCGCAGGAAGCGCTGGTCGTCCATCTCCTTGTCAAGAGATCCGTCGGGCATCTGGGCGTCGTATTCGTCGTGCATGCCCAGGGATGTGCCCAGCAGGGGGTTGCGGCGGATCCACTCCCTGCAGAAGTCCCTCTCGAGCTTCTCGAAACGCTTGGAGACGTCCATATAAAGGGCGCGGCTACGTACCCTGACGGGCGCCGGCGGCGGGTTTCATGGGCGGCGCCTATTATATTGGAAGTCGGCCCCCCATCAAGGAAAAAGCCCCCGCAATGGCGCCTCGCGGCGTCTTTATATATGGAATGGCGGCGCGCGGAGGAGGGCGGATCCTCGGATCGGCGCTGGCGGCGGTCCCGTGGCTGGCGGCGGCCCTGGCCGGTCCCTCCCAGTCGGACTTCCAGAGGCGCGTCAGGATCGAAGGCCCGCGGGTGTGGGTGGACGACGCCCTTCTGTACGAGGGAGAGGGACGGAAGGCCGAGGTCTCCATCGCCGACCGCAGGGGATGGAAGCAGGTCGTCATCGCCGTTGACGGACAGGAACGCGCCAGGCTGCCGGTCCCCTCGCTCCAGAAACCGATCGCCTGGCCGCCGGCCTACCTGGACGACCTGAAGCCCCAGTTCAAGAGGACCATCGAGGATAGCGGGGGAAAGGAGACGCTCTCCATCGCGGTGGCGGCGTACGACGGCCGCGAGACGGTCATTTACCGCGGAGACGTCGTCGATGTGCGCACCGAACGGACCCCCGAAGGGCTGGTCTTCCGCCTGGGCGGCGACGTCTATTATCGCGTCGCGGCGGCTCCCAGGCCCCGCGCGACGCCGCGGGATGTGGCCGACCACGTCAACGCGATCCGGGAGCGGGCCGGGCTCTCCAGGGTGGCGCTCTCGGCCGAGCTTTCCAAGGGCTGCGACCTCCATGCCCTCTACATGGTCCGGAACGCGGCATACGGCCTGGCCTGCCACGACGAGGATCCCTCGGGGGTGGGTTATACCCCGGAGGGCGCCCGCGCCGGCGCGAGGGGCCTCCTGAGCCAGTTCCGCCCCACGGAGACGCCTCGCGACGCGGTGGACGGCATCATGGCCACCCTCTACCACCGGCTCGGGATGCTCGAACCCGGCGCCTCGGAGATCGGCGTGGGGTGGGCCTTCCGGAGGGACGGCATGGGGCAGCTGGTCTTGGACATGGGCGAGCCGGGTCCCACGAAGGCGGCAAGGAGCTATCCGATCCTCTGGCCGGTCCCGGGCCAGACGGAGATCCCGCTGGAATTCGGGCTGGGCGCCGGGGAACAGCCGAATCCCGTCCCGAATCGGGACGCCAAGCCGGGATATCCCGTCACGATCATGTTCACGCCCGGCGGGTGGACGCCAGTCGAGGCCGAGGCGCGGCTCTACAACGGCGGCAGGGAGGTGTCCTGCTGGCTGTCGACCCCGGAGCGGCCGGCGAGGAAGGACCGGCCGCAGCCCCTGGCGGTGTGCCTGATACCGAGGGAGAAGCTCAAACCGGCCACGACATACACCGTCAGGTTCGCCTGCCTCCAGGGTGGCGTCGAGGGCAATCCCCGCTGGTTCAAGGAGTGGTCTTTCACCACTCGGCCGTAGCGTTTCCCGGTCGCGGGATCTGGTCTATCTGAGCAACTCGCGCGGCCGCCTGCCGGTGCTTCGGGGGCTGAAGTCGCTGAAGGCCGAAGGGGATTTGAAGGAGATCCCGTGGGAGAAGTCGTGGGGGAGCGCCTTCCTCTCGGGCATCCGCCCGGACGGCATCGCCTACACGGGGGCGGGCGGGAATGTCTTCGTCATCGACTTGAATGATCCCGAGCGTCCCAGGGAGCTTGCCCGGATCCCAATAGAGGGATTCAAGACCGATTCCCTGCCTACGTTTCCGGAGGAGCACGCGGTTTCGAGCGCCGCGGCGCCATGTACCTTCCCCAGTACGACGGGCTGGCGGTCGTGGACATCACCGAACCTTCGCGTCCGAAGCGGATAGGGGAGTTCTTGGATGCCGATGGTCGGCCGCCGTCCGAGCCGTGCATCGACCTGTCTGATTCCTGCGCCTTCGTCGCGGCGGCGCCCCGGGGGAAGGTTCCGAGCCGGCTGCTGACTTACGACATTTCTCAGCCGTCTAAGCCTCGTTTGCTGGGCACCATCGAGATGAAGGATGGCAAGGGCTTCCGCGTCCTCCTGGCGGGCGGTATGCTCTACCTGGTGGGGTTCACGGGAGGGCGGATCATCGCGGCGGACGTCGTCGACCCCGCGCATCCCCGGATCACGGCTGATCTGAAGGGGGCGGACCGCAGGGGATGGCAGTACTTCGCCTGCGACGTGCTCGTCGAAGGGGGACGGCTTTACCTGGGTGACTACGGAGGTCCGGAGATCTACGACCTCAGCGACCCGCCCAGGCCCAGGAGGCTGGCCCGGTACCGAAGTTCCTACGCTTGGCAGATCGGCGCCGTGCGCGGGAAGCTCCTCTACGTGCCCAAGCTCGACGGCCTCGAGATACTCGAACTGCCTGAACCGTGATGGAAGACCTCGAGCTGGTGGCCCGGCTAGTCCGCGGTGAGGCGCGGGCGTGGGAGGCGTTCCTGGAGCTGTACGGGGGCGCCGTGATGGAGGCGGCGCGTTTCACGCTCCACCGCGCGCTCGGCGAGGCACGCCGGCAGGACGTGGAGAACGTCGTCCAGGCGGTCCTCCTGGCGCTCTGCGAGAAGGGCTGCCGCCGCCTGAGGTCCTTCAAGGGCCGCTCGAGTCTCAGGACGTGGCTTTCGAGCGTGGCCTGCCGGTTCGCCCTCAACTACGTGCGGACGGAGAAGCGGAAGGGCTCGCTGCGGCTGGGCTCGATGGACGCCCTCACGGGCGATCTTCCCGATCCCGCGAAGATCGTTCCCTACTGCCCCGAGGAACGCGAAGGGGTCCACCGGGCCATCGAGCGTCTCCCGCCGCGCGAGCGCCTCATCCTGAAGCTGTTCTACTTCGACGGGCTTTCGTACAGGGAGATCGCCGAGGTGCTCGGCATGCCGGTGAATTCGGTTTCTCCATTCCTGATCCGCGCGCGGGAGGATCTCAGGAGGCTGGTGAAGGCCCCGGGATGAGCGTACTAGCGGCGGCGCGGGCGGTGTCCATTTAGTTGGCGGGGGTGTTGATGGATTGTCCCGGCCCGGAGCAGGCGGCGGCGTACGCGGACGGGCGGCTCGACCCAGGCGAGGAGTCGATTTTCCTGGAGCACTGCGCAGGATGCGATAAGTGCCGCCTCGAGCTAGCGCCGCTGCTGCTGATGTCGCGCGGACGCGCCGCCGCGGCGCCGGCGCCGGAAGCCATCCCCGCAGGGATGCGCCGGGCGGTCCTGCGCACGGTGGTTCGCGGGCGCGGGCCGCGCTCGACGGAGGCACCCCTGCCGCGGCGCATATACTG
>FWPU01009787.1_pt1 | contig 14800 bp, 13 predicted proteins | sample 2228361 | NCBI WGS metagenome assembly FWPU01 (sample SAMEA103939777, study PRJEB20133) | metagenome
CAGGTGGACGCCCGGCTGAAAGCCTCCTAGAGGCGATTTCAATCGCTGAACGCCATTAACTGAGCAGTTACAAACGGCGAACGTTATCTCGTTCGCCGGCTTGCTTTACTCGCCAACATGTGCTAGACTAGGGGCGTGGAAGAAGAGTGGATGGGGGGCAATCGCGGCCCAGATTGTAATCCCCGTCGAGTGAGGGGAAGGTACATACCATGAGATCTGTTCAGCAGATTTACGAAGAAAGCATAAAAAATTTGCCTGCGGTTGAGCGCCTGCAACTGGTCAGGTTGGTGATGGACGATCTGATGAGCGAGCCCATGACATGGATCGTGGATGACAATGATGTGTGGAGTCAGGAAGACTATGCTGATTTGGCACGGGCCTCGCTGACCTATGCCGTCCCATCTCTGGAGTGGGAAACAACATGAGCAGCCTACACCCGGGTGATGTGGTAACGATTGATTTCCCTGGTGTGGTAGGCATGAAACGCCGGCCCGCAGTTGTCCTTTCCAGCCCTGTGTACCATCGCTATCGCCCTGACGTGATTGTAGGGATTGTTACCTCGCAGGTTCAGCAGGCCACTGCTCCCACCGACTATGTGCTGCAAGACTGGTCGAGCGCAGGGCTACACCGTCCCTCTGCATTCCGCACCTTTCTGGCCACGCTGCCGGCTAGTGCTGCCACTCCTATCGGACGCTGCTCCTCGCGGGACTGGCAAGGGATCGTGGCCTGCCTGGGCAAAGCCATTGCCGGTCTCGGTGAAGGCCTCGAACCGTAGCTATGTGGCCGGTTAGCAGCTTGTACCGCTTTAAAATTGACCTCATCCGGCGCTGGATCGGGATCACGCGGCCAGGGGGGTGAGAATTTGAGAATCGGCTTTGTTCAATTTGCCCCTATTCTGGGTGACGTGCAGGCGACGATGCGCCAGATTGACCGGCTCATCGGCCAGGCCGAAGGCGCCGATCTGCTGGTTTTGCCCGAGCTGTGCAATTCAGGCTACAACTTTTCCTCGGCAGAGCAGGCATGGGCCACGGCGGAAGAGATCAGAGACAGCATCTTTTTGCGCTACCTGGAAGCCTTGTGTCGGCGACATGGCTTCTACCTCGTCTCCGGCTTTAACGAGCGGGCCGGCGATCGCCTGTACAATGCGGCGGTGCTGGTCGGCCCGCAGGGCTACGTGGGCCGCTATCGCAAGCTGCACCTGTTTCTGAACGAGAAGGATTACTTTCAGCCGGGCGACGAGGGGCTGCCGGTATTCGATATCGGGCCATACCGTGTCGGGATGCTCATCTGCTTCGACTGGCTCTTCCCCGAAGCCTGGCGGGTGTTGGCCCTCCAGGGGGCAGACGTTGTGGCCCACCCGGCCAACCTGGTGCTGCCCGGCCTGGCGCAGCGGGCGGTGCCGGTCCACGCCCTGATCAACCGCTTTTATGCTGTCACTGCCAACCGCGTCGGCAGCGAGGGCGACCTCACCTTCACCGGCCTATCCACCATCGCCAACCCCAAAGGCGAGGTGATCCTTCAGGCTTCGCCCACGGAGGAGGAGGTCGGCCTGGTGGATGTGGAGATTGGCCTGGCACGGGACAAGTGGATCACCCTCCGTAACCACGTCCTGGCCGACAGGCGGCCAGAGCATTACTCGCTGCTGCTGAAAAGAACGGCATGATACCGGCAAAAAAGGCCCCACCGCCATTCGGTGGGGCCTTGGCTTGAGGTGGGCGGGGCCGTTCGGCAACCGGTGGCTCAGAAGGCCGCAACGACGGTGCTGAACAGATTGCCGACTGCCGGGCCGAGCAATAACAGGACAAGAGCGACGACAATCGCGACCAGAATAAGAATCATCCCATACTCGACCAGGCCCTGACCCTCCTCATGCAGTAAGAAGAGCATGGTTCCACCTCCCTTCTGCAACCGCTCTCCCTGCCGGTGAGGGTACCTCTCCCACTGCTATAGTATACAACCTTTTATTCGGTAGGGCAATAGTACCAGAGGCCTACTTCCCTGTTGGGTATCATAGCAGGTTGACCGGGTCCACGTCAGCTTGCCAGCCGTGGGGCAAGGCCATGTCGCGCAGCAGCGGCATCGGATCTGGTGCGCGGATGATGATCTGCCAGCGAAAGCGCCCCCCTACACGGCTGAAGAAACAGGGGGCCGGACCGATGAGGTCAGCCGGCAGGCTCAGGCGGCGGACCGCACCGGCCAGCCAGCGACCCAGGCGCTCGGCTTCGGCGCGGCAGCGGTAGGGGTCGGTGTCGCTGAAACGCAGGGCCACCAGCCGGCTGAAGGGTGGGTAGCCAAGCCGGCGGCGATGGGCCATCTCCTGCCGGTAAAAGCCGGCATAATCGTGGCCGGCTGCGGCCTGGATGGCATAATGCTCCGGGTTGTAGGTCTGGACGATCACCTGCCCCCCTCGCTGCCCACGCCCCGCCCGCCCGGCCACTTGGGTCAAGAGCTGAAAGGTGCGCTCGGCAGCGCGAAAATCGGGCAGATAGAGGGCCGTGTCGGCCGAGATGACCCCCACCAACGTCACCAGGGGCAGGTCCAGCCCTTTGGCGATCATCTGCGTGCCGACCAATATGTCGGCGCGGTGGTCCACAAACGCCTGCAGGAAACGCTCATGATCGAGGCCGGTGGCCGTATCCCGGTCCCAGCGCAACAGTCGGGCCGTGGGGTAAAGTTGGCGCACCTCCTCCTCCACCCGCTCGGTGCCCAGGCCAAAGTAGCGGATGCGCCGTCCGCCGCAGGCAGCGCAGCGCGTTGGGACCGGTTGGTGGTGGTTGCAGTGGTGGCACACCAGTCCTTCCTTATTCAGATGGTGATAGGTGAGTGGCAGGTCACAGCGAGGGCAGCGGACCACGTGGCCGCAATCGCGGCACAGGACAAAGGTGGCCGTCCCCCGCCGGTTAAGAAAGAGGATCGCCTGCTCGCCGGCTGTCAGCGTCTTGTGCAGCGCCTCCTGGAGCGCACGGCTAAAGATACTGCGATTGCCGGCGCGTAGCTCCTGGCGCAGGTCCACAATGCGCACGGGGGGCAGGGGGGATGTTGGAGATGGGACGTGGGGTAGGATGCGGTGAGGGAGTTCCAGAAGGCGGTATTCCCCCTGAGTGGCGCGGTAGTAGGTTTCCAGGTCGGGGGTGGCGCTGCCCAGCAGGACCGCTGCGCCGCTTAGCCGTCCCAAGGTCAGGGCAACATCGCGGGCGTGATAAGGGGGCAACGGGATCGGCTCATCCTGTTTGTAGGAGCCGTCGTGGGCTTCGTCCAGGACGATCAGCCCCAGCCGCGAGAGGGGGGCAAACAGCGCCGAGCGGGGGCCGATGACCACGTCGGCCTCGCCGCGCCGCACCCGGTCCCACACGGCGTAGCGTTGCCCCAGGCTGAGCTGGCTGTGCAACACCGCCACCCGCCCCGGAAACCGGGCCTCGAAGCGGCGGACGGTCTGGGCCGTCAGGCTGATCTCCGGAACCAGGACGATGCCCCGCCGCCCGGCTGCCAGCACCTCTGCCAGCGCCCGCAGGTAGATTTCGGTCTTGCCCGACCCGGTCACCCCATGCAGCAAGGCCACAAACCCCTGCCTGCTTAGCCCTTTCTTCACTTCCCGCCAGACGGCTTCCTGGTCGGGCGTCAGGCGCGGCGGGGCCTCAGGGCCGGATAGGAGGGGCCGCTCATATTCCTCGGCGTGGAGGCTGACCAGGCCTTGGTCGGCCAGATCGCGGAGGGTGTTGAGATCGGCGCCGGTCTGGGCATAGATGCCGCCCACCCACACCCGTCCGGTCGTCCCTTGCAGCGCCTTTAACACGGCGCGGTGTTTTTCGGCGTGGCGCAGCTCCACCACCCGGTCGAGAACCTGATCCGGCGGCAGGGCCAACAGCACCACCGGATCTTCGACGATCCGTTGGGCCAGCCCCTTCTTTTCCAGCGCGGCGATGGTGGCCGACGGGGTACCGGTTTCCTCCAGGAAGCGGTTGACCTCCACCACTCCGCCACGGTCGAGCAGGGCTGAGAGGGCTGCCGCCTGGGCGGGAGTGCGGTCCAGGGTGGCCGATCTGGCTTCTGGCAGGGCCAGCAATAGGGTACGCCGCGCGGTGACCTCGACCCAGCCCCGCTTGGCCAGAGCGCGCACCGGCTCTTCGCCGCAGCCGGCCGTCTGGCACAGCTCGCGCAGGGTGAGGGGCGCGGCGACGCGGCGGGCCAGGATGAGCAGCAGGTCGGCCTGCTTGGAAGGCCGGCCCAGGCGCGGCAGGGCAGCGGCAACCGCCGCATCGTCGGCCAGCAGGCGGACGAACTGGACGCGAGGTGGGGCCGGTTGGGGCGGCACCAGGGCGTAGCGGGTGTCTACCAACCCCCGCTCGGCCAGGGCGTGAACCGTCGCCTCTGGCTCTTCGGCGCGGATCTGGCTCAGGAGGGTGCTCAGCCGCAGCCGCCCTCCCCGGTTTTGCAACAGGCGCAGGACAGCCGATTCCTCCGGCGTCAGCCCTTCGGGCGGCGTGGCGACCGTCTGACCGGCAACGACAAAGGTCCGCTCCTCCAGACCGGGCGGCAGCATCAGCCGCAGCGCCTGGTTTAGGGGAGCCAGGTACTCATCGGCGATCCAGCGTGCCAGCTCGATCTGCACCGGGGTGACGGCCGGCAACGGGTCGAGTAGTTCGGCCACCTCGCGGACCTCGACCCCCGGCGGCAGGTCGGGCGGTGGGCCATCGCTCAGGGCAATGACAACGCCCAAAGCCATGCCCGGCCCAAACGGCACCTGGACCAGGTGGCCCACGGTCACCATCCCCCTCAGCCGATCCGGCAGACGATAGGTGAAGGTTTGCAGCCGCGACCGGTCGCCCTGCAACGGCCCGGATCCGGCCGGCGGGCGGCGGTGGGTGGGGCGGTTGACGACGACCTCAACGTACATCTGTTGAAATGACGAAGGACGAAGGAGATATCCTCGGTCCTTCGTTCTCACTCATTGGGCCTTGTAAACAGCCGCTGCCATATAGCCGACGGTATACTGACCGGGCCACTTTTGGCCGGTCACGTCGCCAGAGTTGGTGTGGTGCAGCACCTTCACCGCGTCGGCGCCCAGCGCCCTGGCTGCGTGCAGGACGGTCAGGATCGGCATCCGACCACAGACGGAGCAACGCGGCGACATCAGCAGTGCGGTGAGCGCCTCCAGGTCGTAGGCGGCGATTGCCTCTACCACCGCCCGGTCACGGCGGACCACCTCGTCATAGTTTTCAATGTGGTGCAGGTCAGAGCTGGCGACGAGAAGGAACCGGCGGCCCTCTTGGGACCGCTCGCGGATGGTGTTGACCAGGGCGGCGGCCAGGCGTTGCGCTGTGGCCGGATCGTCGGCACCGATCTGGATCGGCACCAGGCGAAAGTTGGCCAGTTGGCGTTGCAGGAAGGGCAGTTGGATCTCCAGCGAGTGTTCGGCATCGTGCTGGATGCGGCGCAGCGGCAGTTGTTCGGCCAGAGCAGCGATGAACTCCTGGTCCAGGGGAACCAGCCCCAGCGGCGTCTCGTAGGCATCTTCGACGTTAACGGCATAGTCGCCCACCCAGGCGCGGTGGCTGGGGCCCATCAGCACGACAGTATCCACCTTGCGGCCCTGGAGCTGGCGATAGGCATAGGCTGCGGTCTGGCCCGAATAGACGTAGCCGGCGTGCGGGCTGATCAGGCCCAGCAGCTCGCCGGCAACGGGCGGTTGGTCTACGCCGGCCAGATAGTCGTCCACAGCCCGGGCCAGGCTCTTTTCGCTGCCGGGATACCAGCTCCCGGCGATGACGGAACGGCGAACGGTTTGCAGATTGGGCGTTGTCATGTGCTACCTCCTTGCCCTCATGGGCATACAGCCTGTTAGGAAGGTCACCAGGCCCGGCCCGCCGGCCGGGCACTTTTATTATAGCACCAGGTACCTTGTGGCGCAACGCGCCTTCGGTCTGGATCAGGGGATGAGGCGATGTAGCGCGTCCAGGTAGGGTTGGACCTCGGCGGCTTTGTCGGGGTTGAGTTGCCGGTATGCTTCTAGATGGACCAGGGCGTCGGGGTAGCGCGTCAGTTCCAGGTAGGTGAGGGCCAGGTTCCAGTGCGAGGCTGAATCATCGGGCTGCAGCGCCAGGGCCGATTCGTAGGCCTGGGCGGCCAGTTCGGGTTGCCCCAGGTAATTGCGAGCCAGCCCCAGTTGGAAATAGAGGGTAGCATCGGCCAGGGTGGGGTCCTCTGCCAGGGCCTGCTCCAGCTCGGCGGCAGCCTGGTCCCACTTTTGCTGCTCGAGGGCCTGTTGGCCGCGCCACAGGTGGCTGTGGGGTCTGTCGCGCCAGGCGACCGTTGCCAGGGCTGTGCCGCCCAGCAGAAGCACTGCTGCCAGCGCCAGGGCCGGCCAGTAACGCCCCAGGCGGTTGCGGTCCACCAGGCGCAGGTCAAATGGCTCCGCCTGGTAGCGAGGCGCCAGCGCCCAGCCCAGCCCCAGGCCGCTCACCAGGCCGCCCAGGTGGGCCAGGTTGTCTATGCCGGGTTGCGTGAAGCCCAGGAGCAGGTTGAGGGCGATCAGGAAGAGGATGTTGGCCAGCCGCGCCCGCCCCCAGCCGCCCAACTGCCGCCGATAGAGGGCAAAAAAGGCCGCCAGCGCCCCGATCAGGCCAAAGATCGCCCCCGACGCGCCTGCCGCCAGATTGAACGTAAAGGCATAGCTCGCCAGGTTCCCGAACAGCCCGGCCAGCAGATAGATGGCCAGAAAGCGCCCTGGCCCGAGAAGGCGTTCCAGCTCGGTGCCGATGGCCAGCAGGGCATAGCTGTTGAAAAACAGGTGCATCAGGCCGATGTGCAAAAAGATGGCGGTGAACAGCCGCCAGTATTCGCCTGCCGCGATCAGCACCGTGACCTTGGCCCCCAGGCGGACCAGTACCTCGGTCCGGGTCGAGCCGCCGGCAACCGTCTCGACGGCAAAGGCGACGACGATCAGGCCCAGCAGCACCCAGGTGGCCACCGGCCTGTAGAGCGGCAGGAGATAGGACATGCGCTGGGGGGGCCGAGGGACAGGTTCGCTCACAGGCGGATCTCTCGTGGTGTAGTGCGGCAGTGCTCGGCGCGGATGATGGCTGCCACATCATCCACCGCCTCGTCCAGCGCGCTACGGCGGTTGATGACCAGGTAATCAAAGCTGGGAAGGCAGGCCATTTCCTGGCGGGCGGTTTCCAGGCGGCGCAACAAAGCCTCTTCCGACTCGGTGCGACGCTGGCGCAACCGGGCAACCAGCTCTTCTTCCGATTCACAGTTCAAAAAGATGGTGATAGCATCCGGGATCAAGCCCTTGACCGTCCTGGCTCCCTGCACATCCAGGCGCAGTACTACATCCTGGCCCGAGTGGAGCGCCTGGCGAACGTGGGCTTTGGGGATGCCTTTGTACTGGCCATAGACGCAGGCGTGTTCCAGCAATTCCCCGGCAGCGATCATCTGCTCGAACGCGGATGTAGTGTAAAAGAGGTAATCGCGGCCGTGGACTTCGCCGGGGCGAGGTGGCCGGTCGGTGGCGGTGACCACAAAGTAGAACGGAAAGCCCCGCTCCTTCATCCGCTTCACTATCGAATCTTTGCCCACGCCCGACGGGCCGCTGATGACGACCAGCAAGGGTGAGTGCCTGTGCCGGAATGGATCGTCTGCAGTAGAAATGTCGTTCATCTATTCCGCCTCAGAAGGATACAAACTTGGCCTCCAGGCCCAATTTGCAGTATAATTTCAACCACACAAAGGTCCCGTTGCCGGGCACCTATCAGGATCGAGGTGGTGAGCCATGCCGATTTACGAGTATCGTTGTTCCGACTGTCGTCGCCGGGTGAGCCTGTTCTTCCGCTCATTCGACGCCCTTGACGACCGGCCCACCTGCCCTCGCTGCGGAGGCACCCGCCTGACGCGGCTGATCTCGCGGGTGGCGGTCGTCCGCTCGGAGGAAAGCCGCCTGGACGACCTGACCGACCCGGGGATGCTGGATGATCTGGACGAAAACGATCCAAAAAGCATCGCCCGCTGGATGCGCAAGATGAGCGCCGAGGTTGGCGAGGAGATGCCGCCCGAGTTTGACGAAGTCATAGACCGGCTGGAAGCGGGCCAGAGCCCGGAAGAGATCGAAGAGGCCATGCCTGACCTGGGTCAAGAGTTCGGCGATGGTCTGGAGTAACAGGTCGCAAGTAGACAAGCGGCAAGAAACTTGCTACTTGTCCCTTCTAAAATTGAGCGAACTGGGCGACATCCAGGACAAAGACGGTGGCCCCGCCGATGTGCACATCCACCGGGGTTGGCAGGTACATCTCCCCCGGTTCCATCACCGGCGGTAGCGGGTTGACGAACTGGTGCCGGCTGTGGCAATTCTCACGGACCAGTTGTAGTACGTGAGGCACGCGGTCGTCTTCCACGCCGATCAGAATGGTGGCGTTTCCTTGCCGCAAAAAGCCGCCCGTAGTGCTGATCGTGGTCGCCCGGTAACCGGCTCGGGTTAAAGCTTCTACCAGGCGTCCGGCATCGTCGCTCTGCACGATGCTTAGAACCAGTTTCATTCCCCTCTCCTCTCCAGTCCGGTTTTCAGTGTCTGGCCTCTTGATAGGCGAGCACCGCCTGGCGGATGGCGGCCTGCACCGCGTCCATCGCAGCCGTAGCATCCACCACCACCCAGCGCCCCGGTTCTTGTGCGACCATAGCCAGATAGCCGGCGCGCACCCGCCGGTGAAAGGCGATCTCTTTTTGTTCCATCCGGTTCCAGGCATCGCCGCTGCCCCTGGCCTTGCGGCGCAGTCCTACCTCCACCGGCACGTCGAGGTAGAAGCTCAGGTCAGGCACCAGGCCGCCGGTGGCGAAACGGCTGATGGCCCGCAGCGCCTCCAGGTCAAGCTGACCGCCATAGCCCTGGTAGGCCAGGCTCGAATCGGCGTAGCGGTCGCATAGGACGATCCCCCCCCGTGCCAGGTGGGGGCGGATGACCTGGCCCACGTGTTGCGCCCGCGCTGCCGAAAAGAGCAGGAACTCGGTGACCGGCAGCATCTCGACATGGGCCGGGTCAAGCAGGATGGCCCGCACCGCCTCGCCGATGGCCGTGCCGCCCGGCTCGCGGGTGACCAGCACATCGGCCCCTTGCGCCCGCAGGTAGTCGGCCAGCAAGCGCATCTGGGTGGATTTGCCGCAGCCCTCCGGTCCCTCAAAGGTGACAAACAGCCCCAAGGTGTGCTCCTCTTTTAGCTCCCCTTGAGCCTTTCCAATGACAGGCGATCTTGCAGCTGGGCCAGATCGGGATCTCCGGAAACCAGGACAGCCTTTAGCTCGTCGGCCGCCGCTACGGCCAAGGCATCGGCATAAGAGATGGCATACTGCATTTTGAGCGGACGTAAAACTGGATACCGTCCCGGAGGCCTGACGCCTGCCTGATCGCCTTGGGGATGACTACCTGACCTTTGGACGACAGCCTGGCCAGCATAGGGTTCCCCTCCTATGGTTTCTTACTCTTGAATCGGTATTGTAAGACAGAAAGGTGTCTTTGTCAAAAAAGGGTCGGTTAAGGGGCGCGTTGGGTAGGGGGTAGGGGCGAGGACAAAAAAGGGGCGAGGACAAGCCTCGCCCCTACGGGTATGCGGTGGGTAGGGGGAGGGGGTAGGGGCGAGTCTGGCCTTCGCCCTTGCTCGCCCTCGCCCCCGCCCCTACAGGGTTTAAAAGTTCTTGGTGATGAGTGGCAGGTAGTAGTAGCGCAGGCCGAGTTCCACTTTCACCGTGTCGGTCACCACCGTCTGGCCGCAGGCGTTTTCTACCGTCAGCGCGACGATATAGTCGCCGGCCGCAGTGTAGACGTGGGTGACGACCATGCCCTCGCCGGTTCCGCCGTCGCCAAAGGCCCAGGTGTAGGTAAAGGGCGCTGTTCCTTCCACCGTGGCGGTGAAGGTGACTGTTGCACCCACCACCGGCATAGCCGGCATCCAGGAAAAGTCGGCGTTATGGGCCGGGTCGCAGACGCAGATCTCGTCGCTCCAGGTGACCTGGCCGCAGGCGTTGCTGGCGGTGAGGGTCACCGTGTAGCAGCCGCCCGCCTCGTAGAGGTGGACCGGGTCTTCCAGGTCGGAGGTGTTGCCGTCGCCAAAGTCCCAGGCGAAGGTGAACGGCTCGCTGCCGGTCACGGTAGCATCAAAGGTCACTTCTAGGTCGTTAATGGTGTAGGTCACGTCCACCAGTTCGATGGGGACCAGCACCGTCATGGTGACGGGGACAGTGACCTGGGGCTCGTCGGCATCGTTGCTCAGGATGAGCAGGTCGGCGAAGTAGTCGCCCGCCGGCAGGCCGGTCGAGTCAAAGGTGACCTCGACGACCATGCACTCGCCCGCCAGGATGGTCCCGGTAACGGGGTCCTCGCTGATCCAGGGGAAGTCGGGGTAGCCCGGACCGGCGATCGTGCCTTCGATGCGGAAGGCGATGTCCTGCTGCGTGGCGCCGATGATCGACCAGTCCTGCCATTCCGTGCCCAGGCCAAAGCCGCCGCCGGGGTTGATGAACTTGCCCCAGTAGCCGTTGGTCGTGTCGGCCGGCTGCCGGCCGTACTGGCCGCCGGTGTCAAAGGCCATCGTCGGGTAAAAGACCAGCCACCAGTGGCCGGGCGGCAGGGTAAACGGCGCAGCCAGGGTCAGTTTCGTGTCCGAGGGCATGCCACCGGAACCGTTGGTGATGATCACCTGCGTGTCGGTCGGCGCAAGCGTCAGCGTCCAGACCGGCGGGTTGCCGCCACCGGAGGGGTCGCCGTCCGGGAAGCCGGTACCGTCGTCGGCATAGATCTGCCAGGTCAGGGCCGTGGCGTTCAGGAGGGTGGTAAAGCCGTTCCAGCCGTTGCCGGGGACAAAGATGGACTCGATCTGCCACGGGTCGGCGTTGACGAAATCGTCGGCCAGGAAGGAGGAGTAGTCGGGGTAGTCGGTGAAGTCCTGGTCCACGTAGGCGTTCTGGTTGACGCTGCTGAGCGGCTGATCCCAGAGCACATCCTCGGGGCTGGGCGGGACGGCCGTCACCTGGGCCGCCGGAGAGGCGGCGGTCAGGCCAGGGTTGATCCCCTGGCCGGCGACCTTCACCGGCACGAACGGCATCGAGCCGGCGAGTGCCAGGGTTGGTGTCATCTCGTGGATCTCCCACTCCAGGTCGCAGGTGCCGACGTTGCAGATCTGGAGGTACTCCACGCCGGTGCTGTCGGGGCAGATCTCGGCCCACAGCGACGGCGGCGTGACCTCGATCTCGGGCTCGCCCAGGACGGCGGTCGCGGCGTCAAAGGTCACGACGGTGGTGCCGTCGCCGGCCACGCCCTCGTTGACGATGGTCTCGCCGCAGTAGGCGGTGACGAGCACGTCAAAGGCGATCTGGACCTCCTCGCCGATGGGGCCATATAGCTGGAGGGCCAGCTCGTAGCCTACGGGATAGTACCAGGTGACGCCCGGCGCCTCTAAGGCGACCGCAGAGTCGAAGAGGCCGTTGCCGATGGTGTCGGGGTTGCCCGCCTCCCAGAAAAAGTCGTCGCTGCCCCAGCCGGTGTCGTTGTAGATCTCGATCCAGTAGTTGCCGGGATCCAGGGCCACCGGCGTGGCCAGGGTCAGGGTGTGCCTCCACTCGTGGACGCCAAAGAGGACGATCCCTGTCTGGACGCGCTCGTAAGCCACGGGCGACTCGACGGCGACCACCGGCCCGGGCAGGCCGCCGGCATCCTCATGGAAGATGACGGTGATGTTGTCGGGGTCGATGGGCGTGTCGCTGGGGTAGTAGCCGCTCCAGAGGACGATCTGGCCGATGGTCTTGGGCTCAGCGAAGGCAAAGTTCTCGGCCAGCACCTGCGCCCCGCCGCACAAGTCGCAGCTCACATCCGTGAAGATGCCGTTGGTCTGGTTGGGCTGCTGATCGAGCAGGAGCTCGCCCTGGTTCACGCGCGGGGTGCCGGCCACATCCGGATCATGGCCAACGTTGCTCGCTCCCAGATCCAGCAGGCTGGAGGGCCTGACGCCCGAGGGCGAAGGCGCAATCCACGCTGGCGCGCTGGCCGCCTTGGGGCCAGGATAGGTCCAGTAGACGGCGTTGTCGTCCGCGTCGTACCAGGCGTAGCCGGCGGTGTAGGTCAGGTTATTGGCATATTCTACCCCAACCGGCAGCACGTCGGTCATGAACATGCCCGGCGCCAGGGCGGGGGCGGCGATGGTGATGGTGTAGCGCATCGTCTCGCCGGACAGCACCTCGGCCGGCGCCTCTTTCCAGGCGTCGAACTCGCTCGGCGGCTGGCAGAGGATCTGGACGTGGTGGTCGGACAGGCCGGAGTAGTTGAACCCGCCGGTCGAACCGGCGATCTTGTAGATCTCGTTGTCCAGCGTCGTCGCGCTCGTCCGGTAGGTCGAGCCGCTGGGCAGCGGGCCGGCCAGGACCCACGCCCCGTCGTTGACGTCATAGTAGGCGCTGTTGTTGGTCAGTTGGAAGGCGGCGTCGGCCCCGTTGACCAACCACAACTGGTGATCGGTGCCGCCGTGCCACTTGTCGGCATAGCCCATGCCCCACCAGCCCATCGGGATGGGCGGGATGTCGGCGTTCTCGGGGTTCCAGGAGGTGCCGTTGTAGCACTGCGTGCTGGTATAGACCACGTTGCTCGCGTCCACCCCACCCATGACGCAGAGCATGCCGTTGTGAATAAAGGCGGCGTGAAAGTCGCGGGCGGTGGTAAAGTTGGGCAGCGGGTCCAGCCAGGCGTTATTCTCCGGGTCGTAGACATAGACCGTGGTCAGGTTACCGCCGCCGGGGGCCGTCGCGCCGCCGGTCATGTAGCAGAGGCCGGTCGCGGGGTCGTGCACCCAGGCGGGGGCCCAGATGCCGCTGTACGGCGGGGGCGTGCCGCTGGGCGTCAACTGCGCCCAGGTGTTGGTGTCCATGTTGTAGCCCCACAGCCCGGTGAAGCCGCTCGTCGTCGAGTCGCCGTAGGTATAGATCATGTTGCCGTGGGTGCAGCCGGAACGGGCATAGTTGGGCGCCGGCGGCACCGTGCCGGTCGGGGTCAGGGTGGTCCAGGAGTCGTCGACCGGATCGTAGCGGTAGACGCTACTGCCGGCCCCGTAGCCGGTGACGTCCCAGATGTAGCCGCCGTAAGCCCCGACCACGTTGTCCATGCGGCCGTCCGGCATCGTGGCGATCTGCTCCCAGTAGGTGATCGCCTCGACCAGGTGCTTGGTGATCCAGGAGACGTCCGAGTTGTTGGGGTTGCTGGCGTCTTCGGCATAGACCTGACAGACCACCGTATCGCCCGGCGCGCCCTGCGGCGTCAGGTCCACGACGATGGGCAGGTTTCCGCCGTTGGGCACAGAGACCGAGTCCGGCCCGCTGCAGGTGCCCGTGCCGGCGATCACGCTATAGGACAGGAGGACGGTGGTGTCGTAGCCGGCGTTGTTCCACACGGTAAAGGTGTGCTGCTGCGGCTCAAAGGCGCAGCCCTCGAGCTCGATGTTCTCCGGCGTCAGCATGATCGGGTCCAGCGTGCAGGGCGGGATGGCGGCCCGGGGCTGGACGGCCTCATCGCAGGCCGGCTGCCCGCCGGGGGTGTAGTTGTCGTTGGAGCAGGGGTGGTGCGGTGGGTTGCCGTACTCGTCGCCGCTCCAGTACCACGACTCCAGCGCATCCGGCGTGCCGCTGCCCGAGATCACCTCGAAGCAGTAGTAGGCCGTGCAGTGGTCGGTGGTGGTCTGGTAGCGGGCGTGGGAGATGTTGACCTCGTAGGGCGGGGTCTGGAACGACCAGGAGAAGGCCCCCCAGGAGCCGCTGTCACAGACCGGCGTCCCCTGGACGTAGACGTTGGTCACCGTCCAGTCGGTGGGGAACCTTTCCCAGAGGTTGTAGACGTACTCCCAGTCGTTGGTGAACGACTCGGCGCGGAAGCAAAAGGTCTGCGTCACGCCGGGGATGTAGCAGGTATCCCCGCCCACGGAGGGGTCGAAGACGACGAAGGAGCCGCTGAGCGACTCGATGCCGGGGTTTGGATCCGTCCCCAGGGAGACGTTGGCCTGCGGCGGCGCCGCCGGCTTTTGTGGCGGCGGGGCTGCTGTGGCTACCGATACCGCCCCCAGCAGCAGGATTAGCATGGCTAACCAGATTAATCCTTTTTTGAATCTCATATTCCCTCCATTTTCTTATATTAACAATCGTTTGGGACAAATAAAGCAATCGTCTAGAGCAAACACCTCCTTTCTATTGAGCCTTACCCCCACCTTTCCCCCCAGGGGTTAGCTACTGGAAAAATCCCCGCGTCTCCCCACAGAGGCACAGGGAACGCAGAGAATCTAGAGGTTATCGTTTGAGACATTCCGCGATCTCGGTGTCTCTGGTTGAAACATGGTTTTCAGCACCCTCCACAGAATGGGATGAGGGTGGAAGGCCCAAACCTGCCGTAAGAGGGTCGGTGCTCTGGTAGGATCAGGTGACAATTTAGCAAAAAGACGGGAGCAGGCGACATCAGAGACGCGCGCTGCTCCCAGCCAAATGGCAACCGGCGTGCCAGTTGGAATTTGGTGTAACAAGAGGCCAAGCAACCAACCCCGCATGTGGGTGCATCTGTGCCCTTTCTCCCTTTCTACTGGGCAAACGGACCGTTCCAAGACACCTTTATTATACACTGCCTTTTGCCTTTTGTCAACAATGGGATAAGGGTGATGACAAAAAAGGGGCAAGCGCAAAAAAAGGGGCGAGGGCAAGAAAAGGGGCAAGGGCAAGCCTTGCCCCTACGGGTATGGGGTGGGTGGTGGGTAGGGGCGAGGCTCGCCCTCGCCCTCCGCCCGCGCGGTAG
>FWPU01009788.1_pt1 | contig 14799 bp, 9 predicted proteins | sample 2228361 | NCBI WGS metagenome assembly FWPU01 (sample SAMEA103939777, study PRJEB20133) | metagenome
ATTATGTACGATATGGATTCAGACTGGAAAAGGAAGCAATCTGGGGGGAACTTAATCAATTGAAAGAGATAACAGGGATGAGTATAAGTTTATTAATCAGGATTATGCTGGAATGGGAATTTTTAGTGAATGGAATACATCAGGTGATGCAGACAATACAGCTTGCGGGAGGAAGGTATCCGTTGATGATGAGGCGGATGTGGTTTTGGGTGTGGGAGGGGTGGATGAGAAGATTGATGGGAGGAATAATTATATCTGGAATTGAGTTCTCCCTCCTCATCCATCACCCCACAAACTCTTTCCAAATACAGTATATATTTTATTATTAATGAAAAATTACAAATAAATATTTATAAAACTATAATATAAAATAACTAAACTAAATTTTTTCATAGGAGATTATATTTGTTTCAAAATCAGTCGAACAGAGTCCGATAAGAATTTTAGAATCTCAATAAAAAAATGATTTACATATAAACAAAAATTTAGTACTTGATTTTAAAGTACTTTTTTTTTGTTTGCTAAACAAAATAGAAGTATTATAATTGGTTTAGGAGACTATATGAAAATAAATCGATTTTATACTGCTCAGCTAACAGAAGAATTTCAGTATAATGAAGAAAAGCCTTGGGAAAATCGTGTATGGAGTTTGTTCACATGGGAAAAAAGAACTTCTAAAATCATCAATATTGATGGGTCAATTGTTTTTGAAATGAATAATATAGAAGTTCCGGGTGATTGGTCTCAAGTAGCTGTTGATATACTTGCTCAAAAATATTTTCGTAAAGCGGGTGTTCCAAATAAAACTGTTCGGGTAATTGAAGAAGATATTCCAGTCTGGCTACAGTCAAGGAAGTCCCATCCTGAGGCTTCTAATGGCAGTGAATTTTCAGCAAAACAAGTTTTTCATAGGTTAGCGGGCACATGGACTTATTGGGGCTGGAAATATGAATATTTCAATTCAGAAGAAGATGCTTTAGCTTTTTATGAAGAAATGCTATATATTCTGGCTCATCAAATAGGAGCCCCTAATTCTCCTCAATGGTTTAACACAGGATTGTACTGGGCTTACGGTATACAAGGAAGAAGTCAGGGACACTACTATATTGATCCTGTAACAGAGGAATTGGTACGTTCAGAATATGCCTATGTTCGCCCTCAACCTCATGCCTGTTTTATACAATCTGTTAAGGATGACCTAGTTAATGAAGGTGGTATAATGGATTTATGGGTAAAAGAAGCCCGTCTTTTTAAATATGGCTCTGGAACAGGAACAAATTTTTCTTATATTCGCGGAGAAGGTGAACCATTGTCAGGAGGTGGTAAGAGTTCAGGTTTAATGAGTTTTCTTAAAATTGGAGACAGATCTGCAGGAGCAATTAAATCTGGTGGAACAACACGAAGAGCGGCAAAGATGGTTTGTCTTGATGTAGATCATCCTGATATTGAGAAATTCATTGATTGGAAAGTGGAAGAAGAAAATAAAGTTTTAGATCTTGTTGTTGGATCAAAGATTGTTAAAAAATATGCTGACCAAATTTTACAGGCAATCAATGAAGAGAAAAGTCCGGAAATCAAATATGATATTAATAAAAATCCAAAATTAAAAAAAGCAGTATACGAAGCGAAGAAGAATTATTTACTTGATTCTTTTATAATTAGACTTATTGAGTTAGCAAAACAGGGAATAACTTCCATTCAATTAGAAGAATTTACAATTGATTGGCAGTCAGAGGCATATCAAACTGTATCTGGTCAGAACTCCAATAATTCTATAAGAATTACCAATGATTTTTTAAATGATGTATTTCAGGATAAAGAATGGCATTTATACTGGAGAACTGAATTAGAAAAAGCAAAAAAAGAAAATCGATCTCCTAAACCAATTCGAAGTATTCGTGCAAGAGATTTGTGGGATAAAATATCTTATGCTGCCTGGTCATGTGCTGATCCGGGACTACAATTTCATACAACTATTAATGAATGGCATACTTGTCCTGAAGATGGTGAAATTCGTGCTTCTAATCCCTGTTCAGAATATATGTTTTTGGACGATACAGCCTGTAATTTAGCATCAATCAATCTTGTTAAATTTTTAAATCAGATAAGTAATGAATTTGACGATCTTGCTTTCAGATATGTATCAAGATTATGGACTATTACCCTTGAGATATCTGTTCTGATGGCGCAATTTCCTTCAAAAGAAATTGCGAAACTATCCTATGAATTTAGAACTCTCGGTTTAGGATATGCAAATTTAGGTGCTCTTTTAATGAGGATGGGAATTCCTTATGATTCTGAGAAAGGTAGATCTATTGCAGCTTGTATAACTGCAATTATGCATTTTACGTCAGCAGCGACCAGTGCCGAAATGGCAAAAGAGTTAGGACCATTTAAAAGATATGGAAAAAATAAACATCATATGTTACGAGTAATGAGAAATCATCGAAGGGCTGCTTATAATTCTCCTGTGGAAGAGTATGATGGTTTAACGATAAAGCCAATAGGAATTTCCACAGAGCATTGTCCGGAAAATCTCTGGAAAGCTGCTCGCGAAGAAGCAGATAGAGCATTAAAAATGGGAGAAGAATTTGGTTATCGGAATGCTCAATTTACAGCAATTGCGCCCACAGGTACTATTGGTCTTTTGATGGATTGTGATACTACTGGCATTGAACCTGATTTTGCTCTTGTAAAGTATAAAAAATTAGCTGGAGGTGGATATTTTAAAATTATTAATCAATCAGTACCGGATGCTCTAAGAGTACTAGGATATACTCCTCAGCAAATTGAGGATATAGTTCGATATGCTGTTGGTAGCATGAGTCTAAAAAATTCGCCCTATATTAATTTTAGTACACTAGCAGAAAAAGGTATCTCTCAGGAGGTTTTACAAAAATTAGAAGAGAATATTCCCAATTCTTTTGATATTCGTTTTCTATTTAACCGTTATATTCTTGGAGATGAAATTATTGAAAAAATAACAAAAAAGAAAATTTCAGAACTTCCTTCGAACTTTGATCTTCTGAAATATCTGGGTTTTTCTGATGAAGAGATTTCTTCAGCCAATGATTATATTATGGGAACGGGAACTATCGAAGGTGCGCCTCATTTAAATGAAGAACATTATGCTGTTTTTGATTGTGCAAATAAAAATGGAAGAAAGGGGAAGAGGTTTTTATCGCCTAAATCTCATATTTTGATGATGGCTGCTGCACAGCCATTTGTTTCAGGTGCAATTTCAAAAACTATAAATTTACCAAGAGAAGCAACTGTCAATGATGTTAAAGAAGCTTACGAGTTTTCCTGGAATGCAATGATTAAAGCCATTGCTTTATATAGAGATGGTAGTAAGTTATCACAACCTTTAAATATTGCTCTGGACGAAAATTCCTTTATAAAAGAATTCGAAGAATCAAAAACAATGGTAGAAAAAATAGAAAAAACAGCGCAGCGAATGGAAAGAATAATTGTGAAAAGACATCGATTACCTTCAAGACGATCGGGATATACACAGAAAGCGATTGTAGGTGGACATAAAATCTATCTTAGAACAGGAGAATATGAGGATGGAAGACTTGGCGAAATCTTTCTTGATATGCATAAAGAAGGTGCAGCTTTTCGTTCATTAATGAATGCTTTTGCTATTTCTATCTCCCTCGGATTACAATATGGTGTGCCTTTGGAAGAGTATGTGGATGCTTTTGTATTTACGAAATTTGAACCTAATGGTATTGTTCAAGGTAATCCTCACATTAAAATGGCAACTTCCATAATTGATTATATTTTCAGAGAATTAGCAATTACTTATCTGGGAAGATATGATTTAGCTCAGGTTGATCCCGATTCTATATCGCCCGATGCATTACATAAGCATCAGCAAACAAATCAAAATTCATCGATTCAAAAGCAGGAATATAGAACTTTTCCTTCTTGGGTAGCTGAGCCTATTGATAAAACACAAAAGGCAATGAATTCTGATGATACTGAATTTGAAGTGCAATCTAAAACTAACCTGATTGCCATTGCGAAAATGAAAGGTTACGAAGGAGATCCCTGCCCAGAATGTGGTCAATTTACCATGATTCGAAATGGAACCTGTCTAAAATGTATGAGTTGCGGAGCTACTACTGGTTGTAGTTAACGGGGAGTGATTCCCCTTTATTTTCTTGTTACATTGTCATTTGGTTGGAAACATAGAACATTCCAAAACATTGAAAATTTTTAGAACCTAATCCTACATCATGCACAAATTCAATTTAAGTGTTGAATGAATATCATAAATTCCCAGCCACCACTTAATGATGAAATTCTTATACATGTTAATTTTTTGGGAATCAGTGGAGACTTTAATAGGCTTAATTTTGAACAGAAAATCTGCCTTTAAATACCTGAAATTTGTTTCTAAGATTATTTTCTAGCAGAATTGGAAATGCTTTCTCGAGGGGCAAATAAAAATAGGTTTTTTCTTTTTATCCATAGTTAAAACTGTCGAATAAACTGTTAGAGAAGTCATCATTTTAATTCTAATATGTTTACCAAAGTTGATTTGAGGAAGTAAGGGAATTCCAATAGTTGTTACTATATTTTTTCCTAAAATGATTTTTTTTTTAAAAGAGATTCTCAGCTGAGATAAAAATTCAATATAAGGTGATGATACAAAAAAATGGATTTTATTAAAAAACACAATGTGATTTTCAACTTGTTGAAAATCACCATAATTCTTTGAAAATGTAAAGAGTTTAAGGTTTCTATTTCCAAAACTAAAACCCTTTTTATGTAATTTTTCTCTTACGTTCTTTATAAAGATTTTTGTAAATAAATTCCTGAATATGATGATTATAATGGATAGGAAGAACCAGTCTAGTGTAAGTTTCCAGATCGATTCTAAGTCTTATAGACTCCTAAATTACTTTTTTATTATAAATTTACAAAAAAATTTTTCTATCATCTAAAAAAGGATTCTATTTTTAATAAAATATTGATTTTAAATTCAAAAAAAACTTGCAAATGAATATAAATTAAATTCCTTAAGAAATCAGGAGAAAACGATGAGTTATGATTTTATTATAATTGGTTCAGGTTTTGGGGGAAGTGTATCTGCAATGAGATTATCGCAAAAAGGCTATAAAGTTTTAGTAATTGAAGCGGGAAAGAGATTTAATTCCAGTGATTTTGCAAAAACGAATTGGAACTTTCGAAAATATTTCTGGTTTCCCAGACTATTTTGCTATGGAATTCAAAGAATTAATATATTAAAACATGTGTTAATTCTTTCTGGTGCAGGAGTAGGAGGTGGAAGTTTGGTATATGCAAATACATTATATGTTCCTTTAAAAGAGTTTTTCGAACATCCCATAGTAAAAAAAATAGGAAGTATGGAATCCTTAATGCCTTATTACGAAATTGCAAAAAAAATGTTAGGAGTTGTAGAAAATCCAAAAATTTTTTCAGGGGATGTCTATCTTCAAAAAACAGCAGAAGAAATGGGATTTGGCCATAGTATTAAGAAAACACCAGTAGGAGTTTACTTTGGAAATCAGAAAGAGCCTGTTGATCCTTATTTTGAAGGCGAAGGACCTTTGCGGCAACCCTGTAATTTTTGTGCAAATTGTATGGTAGGCTGTCGTTATAATGCAAAAAATACACTTGACAAAAATTATCTATATTTTGCAGAAAAACTGGGAGCAGAAATTTTGCCAGAAACACTGGTTGTAAAAATAGTTCCCCTGAATAAAGGAAAAGATGGATATGAGGTTTATACGAAATCCACAACAGGTTTTCTGGGATATCCTCGAAAGAAATTTTATACAAAAGGAATTGTTCTTTCAGCAGGAGTACTAGGAACAATGAAGTTATTGTTTAAAATGAAGCAACAGGGAATTATTCCGGAAATATCTTCCAGATTAGGTCACTTTGTTCGCACAAATTCTGAATCCATTATTGGGGTAACATCTCGTAGAAAAGATGTAAATTTCTCAGAAGGAACAGCTATCACTTCCAGTGTTTTTCCTTCTGAAAATACTCATATTGAGGTAGTTAGGTATGGAAAAGGTTCAGATGCGATGAATGCGCTTGCAGCACCATTTATGGTAGATGGAGGAGGAAAAATTCCTCGACAAATCAAATTTCTGGCTGGATTTTTAAGACATCCTTTTCAAGCATTAAGATTTTTAATTCCTTTCGGATTTGCTCATAAAAGTATAATTTTATTAGTAATGCAGTCAGTGGATAACTATATAAAAATTTTGCATAAGAGAACTTTATACTTTCCTTTTTTTAAAATTTTGACTTCCGAGCTGGATAAGGGGGGAAAACCTCCCAGTTATATTCCCATAGCAAATGAATTTGCAAGGAAATTAGCGAAAAATATTGATGGAGTTGCAAGAAGCTCTATAAATGAAGTTTTATTAGATATACCAATGACAGCTCATATTTTAGGAGGTGCATGTATGGGAGAATCACCAGAAGAAGGAGTCATTGATTTTCAAAATCGTTTGTTTGGTTATGATAATTTTTATATTTGTGATGGTTCTATGATTCCCGCTAATCTGGGGGTAAATCCCAGTTTAAGTATTACTGCTTTTACAGAAAGAGCAATGAGTCTTATCCCTCCTAAAAATCAAAAGATGCATATATTTAGTTTTGAAAAAAAATGGGGAATTGAAAATCATCTGAATCAAGGAAGTATCAATGAACTTCAAATACATTAAGAATTTTATAATTTTTTTTATCCTAATTTTTATTACGTTATATTCAATAAAAACAATAGAAGATCAATATCTGGAATCGAGAAAAATCATTAATATAGGAACTAATGTATGGCCAGGTTATGAATTACTTTATCTTGCCCGAGAATTGAACTTACTACCTCAGAAGGTACGGCTTATTGAATATAATAATACCTCGGAAGTAATGAGAGCTTTTCGCAACCGAACAATACAGGGAGCAGCTTTAACTCTTGATGAAGCTTTTTTTTTAATAGATAAAGAATATTTCGTTGTTTTAACTTTAATCTTTGACTTTTCCTATGGTGCAGATGTAGTAATGGCGAGATCCAGTGTAAACGAAGCTATTTTAAAAAACATGAGAATTGGCGTTGAAAAATCAGCACTTGGTAGATATATGTTATTTCGTTTTTTAAAGACTTATAATCTTTCAGAAGACGATTTGATTATCAAAAATATAGAATTCAATGAACATTCTAAAAGTTTTTTTAATAATGAGGTAGATTTAATCATTACTTTCCCACCTCAAAAAAATTATATTTTAGAGAAGTCAAAAGGCACAAAAATTTTATTCAGTAGTAAAGATATATATCCTGAAATTCTGGATGGTCTTTTTTTTGAAAAAGAATTTTTGTATAGTCACAAAGAAATTATCAGGGAAACAATAAATGCCTATTTCATTGCCTATGAATTTTTTCAAAATCATCCTCAGGAAGCGCAAACCATTATTAACAGAAGGATGAAACTTCCTTCGCAGGATTTTCAGCAAATTTATAAAGAAATTTATATACTGGATAGAAAAGAAAATAAAATTTATCTTTTAAATCAAAACATTGAGCCTGTAATCAATAGAGTATGTAACTTTCTTAAAGAAGAAAGTCTGGTTCATAATCAAGATTTATTATGTAATCAATTAATAGATACAAAAATTCTAAAGGAAATCTTTGATGTATAAACTACGAGAAATATTTTTGTATTTTCCTCTAAGGATATTTCTACCAGCAAGTATAGTAATTCTGGTATTCATTATTTCTTTAATCATTTTCTATATTGATTATAAGCAAAGTATTCAATATGAAAAAGAAATTCATTTAAAGAATTTTAGTTTAAAGATGGATTTATATCAACAACAAATTGAATATTTTATTCTTAAAAATGAGCATATAGAATTAATAGATAAAATAATTGTATCAGCTTTTACTGATTATCGAATAAAGGAAATTTTTTTAGTGGATCCTGAAGATAAAATTATTGCCTCCCATAAAAAAGAGAAAATAAATGAAATCTATAAAATTTCTTAACTAAATAAAGAAGGGTGTTATTTTGTTCAAAATGAAATAGGTCAATGTTTAGCAAAAATTGAATTTTTAAATTACAAAAGAGGCTGGCTCTTTATTTTATTTTCTTTAGAAAGAGATATTGAAATTCTATACTGGAATCTATTAAGAAAATATTCAAGGCAAATTTTTATAATGTTTTTTATTACTTTTATCTTTTACAGAATCTACAATTCTTTAATAACAGAAAAACTGAAAGAAATGATTGAATATTTAAAAAAATTGGAATCAGGAGGAGAGAAAGAAGAATTAAGTTATTTTGGCTTTAGTGAGCTTGCGATATTATCAAGAAGTCTAAATAATGTAGCAAAAAAAATCTGGAATTTAGTGCATCTCGATTATTTAACAAAAATTTATAATCGTTTTGCACTGGAAAAAAAGATCAATCTGGAATTAGAGAATTCAAAATTCTTTTTAATGGGAATGATTGATTTTGACAATTTTAAAATTTACAATGATATATATGGGCATGAGATGGGAGATTTAATATTAATAGCATTTGCTGAACGATTAAAATTAATCGGAAATAAATTCAATCTTCTATTCGGTAGATTTGGCGGTGATGAATTTGTTTTTTTCAGAAATGGCGAGATGAATCTATTATCTTTTATTGAAGAATTCAGAAGTTATATGAAACCAGCCTATTTCTTAGGAAAGAACATAATACAGCTTAAATTTTCAACTGGAATTGTTTACAAAGAAAAAACAGATAGTGATAATTTTTATAAAATTTTAAAAGAATGTGATTTTGCTCTTCTGGAATCAAAAAAGAAGGGAAAAAATCAAATCAGTTTTTTTAATGAAAGATTGATGATAGCAGAAACAAAAAACAATATTTTAATGAATGATATTTCGTATGCAATGGAAAGAAATCAATTTTTCCTTGTTTATCAACCTATATATGATCGCGATAAAAAAATTTATGGATTTGAATCACTGATGAGATGGCATCATCATAATCTGGGAATCATTTCTCCCAAAGATTTTATTCATTTAATGAATATTACCAATCAACATAAACAATTTTTTGAATTTGTTTTGCAAAAAACTTTTACTGATCTGGGGAAGTATCAGCAATTTATGCTTCATATTAATATATCTGTTACTCAGTTGTTAATACCAGAACTAAAAGATAAGATTTTATTTTATTGTAATAGATTTAATATTCCCTGTAATAGAATGAATTTAGAAATCATAGAATATGAAATTTTACAGGAAAAAGAAAATTTAAAGAAAATAATAAAAGAGCTTAAACAGTATGGGATTCAATTTTCTATTGATGATTTTGGTACAGGATATGCAAATTTTTCTTATTTACTAGATTTTGATATTGATATCCTGAAAATTGATAAAACCTTAATTCAGGATCTAACAGAAAATGTACGCAGGCAAAAGATAGTAGAATCAATCATACAGGTTTGTAATGCGCTAAAGATCAAAACTGTGGTGGAAGGAGTGGAAACTGAATCCCAGTTTGAACTATTGAAACAAAAAAATCTAGATTATTTTCAGGGATTCTTTTTGAGCAAGCCTCAAGAAATTGAGAACATTAAATCATTGATATGAATTTAGGAAATGGCTTTTTCTTTCACATTTTCCTGAGTCCTTCCTTTAAATTCATCCATTGTATGATTTACTCCTAAAAGATTGATAAAAAAATCGAAAAACCATACTGGAAATAATCTTAAAATGGGAAGCAAATAAACAATCCAGGGCATATAGAGTCTTCTTTTATTTTTCTCAATGGCTTTCGTAATTTTTTTTACGACTTTATGTTGATCTAAAATTGGCAGAATCCATGGGAATCTGGTTTTTACACCATCAAACATACCTGTATTGATATAATAGGGACAGACCACAAGATTTTGAACTTTCCATTTATTTCGTGCAATTTCCATTCGCAGAGATTCATCAAAACCAAAAGCTGCAAATTTGGAGGAACCATAATCAGTTTGTTTATAAACACCAATTAATCCGGCTGCAGATACAATATTTACGATATATCCTTTCTGATTTTTTATCATTTCAGGTAAAAATGCTCTTACAGTCCAGAAATGTGCCAGAACGTTGACCTGAAAAGTTTTATCAATAGCTTCATCAGAAATTTCAAGAAGGGATTTACCTGAAACAATACCGGCGTTATTCACTAAGATATCTATATGTTTAATTTTTTCTAAAAGAGATTTTGCCAGTTTATAGATCTGATCTTTATTTGTTAAATCACAGAACATAGTAATTAATTTTGTCTGCAAATTGTGTTGCTTCCATTCCTCTTCTAATTTTTTTAGGAGAATTTCATTAACATCCCAGACGACAACTATAGATGCTTTCTTTTTTTCTATTTCTAATGCAAGAAGTTTTCCAATACCACTTGCTCCACCAGTAATCAAAACATTTTGATTTTCTATATTCATATTTTCCCCCGGAAATATAATAAACCAATTTCAATATATTTCCTTTTTTGTCAATAAAAATAACAATTATGTAGTCAATTTTTTTGATTCAAAAATCAAAAATTATTGACAACACAAAATTTTTAATTCTTTAATTACAATATGAAAATTAGATTTGTATATATATTTTTGTTTTTGTTGTTGTCTTGCTTTACCAATCCTTTTCGTATTCAGAAACCTCTGGAAGGCGAAATTCATTATACAATAACGAAAGATAACTGGAAAATTACACTGGAAAGATTTTATAAGTTAAATGATCCTAAGAAAAAAAAATATCCGGTAATCTTATGTCACGGACTTATGGCAAATCGTACTTTTTATACTATAAATGGTATGGATTCAACTGCTTATTTACTTATGCAGGATGGATATGATGTATGGGCAGTGGATCTTCGTGGAAGAGATAAGGCAGGTACGCCTTCGTTTTTCTTCGGTGAAAAAAAATATAATTATTCCATAGATGATTATATTCAATATGATATGGAAGCAATTATTGATTATGTTTTATCTCAAACAAAATCTGAAAAAGTGAACTGGATTGGTCATTCTATGGGGGGAATGATTGCTTATGCAAGGATTGGAAGCTTTCAGGAGAATCGGATAGCAAATCTTGTAACGATAGGTTCTCCATTCAGCTTTGAGTTACCATCTCTTTCTCTCGAATTATGGCATAGAACTAGCAGTTGCGGATTGTCTGTATTTCCGACTATTCCTGTAGGAACTATTGCAAAAATAAATAGTTATTCATGTCTTGATTTAACACCGAGGGCAGGTCTACTGGAAATTTTAACCTATCCAGAAAATACTGATAAAGAAGTTTTAAAAGGTGCTCAAAGATATATGATGACGAATATTGCAAAACCTGAAGCTTTACAATTGAGGGCAGCTATTGAAAATAAAGAATTTTATTCTTACGATGGAAAAATCAATTATACAGAAAATTTAAAAAATATTCAATTACCGGTGCTTATCATTCTGGGACGAAGGGATCATCTGGGAGGTGGTTATACAATAAGGCAAATTTATGATAAAATTCCTTCGAAAGATAAAACTTTACTGATTATAGAAAAAATGCAGGGAAGTGCAGATGATTATGGCCATGCAGATTTGCTCATAGGCAAACATTCGAAACAGGATGTAATTATTCCTATTATAAATTGGTTAAATGAAAGAAACTGAGGAGAAACTATGAAAATTTTATATTATATACTATTTTTATTTTTTATTCATTGTGGAGTATCCATACAAAAATATAATTCGAATTTCGACAGAAATTCAAATTATAATTATTCTTATTACAAAGCTGACCAAAAACCCCAGGGGATTATCATTCAACTTGATCCTTTAAGTTTTTCAGTTGATGTTTTAGAAGAATTCTGGATTCCTTTCTGGATTAAACAAAATTATGAAGTACTCCAGATTCAACAAAAAGAAAAAAAATTAATCTCTCCAGAAGAATTACATTTTCTTCTTAAAGAAATTTTTGATAATTTTTCATTTGAGGAAAATGTAATACTTGCAGGTTTATCTTTAAATGGAATTTCAGTTCTGGACTGGATTGCTTCAGAAAAATTTCACCCACATATTATCAAAAAAATAATAATTATTGGTAGTGGTTTTGATTATAATTACAAAGGTAATTTATTTTATGAAAAACCAGAATATTTAAATCATACTATCACAAATCTTAATTATGAAATAGATGCAAAATACAATAATTGGATAAATAATTTTTATGTTCCCGAAATTCCCATAAAAAATAAAAATACAGCTTTATTGCCAGAAAGGAATCTACCGATTCTATTTGTCATTGGTAAAATTGATAGTTTCGCACCAGAAGATAGTATTATTCCATTTGTAAAAAATTATGGTAAAAATCGAAATTGTAAGGTAAGTACTATCATTCATCGCTGTAACTATTATATAGAAGCAAGTAGAGGAAATTTTTTCGATAAAGATTATCATCATTTTGATTTATTTTTATATAAAAATGTCCAAACAGATTTATACAAAGAAATCCTGAACTGGGTAAAAATTAAATAAAGAATGCCTTTTATCATGTTTAAATCGAATTAAAATCCAGAGGAAGCTGGATTTTAAAAAGTAAGAATGTTTCTGTTTTTTTGCAAAATTTTGAATTTTTTTATTTTTTATTTATAATCTTGAATTTGTCAATTAATTGTTTTAATTCTTCTGCCATATTCGCAAGATTATTACTGGACTTTGCTATTTCCTGAATGGCTCTGAGTTGTTCTTCGAAAGAGCTTAAAGCTTTCTGGGTAAGGCTTGCATTTTCTTCTCCCATTTTTCTTAAATTAAAGATAAGTTTTAAGATATTATCTTTATTATTTTTCATTAAATTAGAAAAATGATTTAATTGTTCTATGTTTTGATTGGCACTTTCAATAGCAGAAGAAATTAAATTAAATTTTTCTTTTGTCTCTTCTATATTTTTTTCCTGTTCGGAAACAATATTTTTTTGTTCATTAATAGTAAAAGAAACTAAATTGGATTTTTCTTGTACATCATCGATAAGGGCTTTTATTTCGTCAGTAAACTTACCGGATTCATCAGATAATTTTCTAATTTCTTCTGCAACAACGGCAAAGCCTTTTCCGGCATCTCCTGCTCTTGCAGACTCAATAGCTGCATTTAAAGCTAGTAAATTTGTTTGATCAGCAATATTTTGTATTTCCGAAATAAAATCAATTATATTTTCAATACTTGAAAAATTCGTCTGAATGACTTCTATTACTTTATTGGAGGATAGTTTATTTTTTTCGAATTTTTCTATTAGTTTTTTTAAGATTTGATTTCCAGAATCTTTTTGTAAATTAATTTTTTCTGCTGATCGAGATAAATTTTCTATCTGCTGAATTGCCTGCTCCAGTATTTGTGCTAATTGTTGAGTACTTTCTGTTGCATAATGTGTATCTTTTGCTTGTTCATTTGCTCCTGTTGAAATTTCGTGAATGAGCTTTTCTACTTCTTCTATGGAACTGGTAGTTTGTTCAGAAATAGCAGATAATTCTTCGGATGAAGAAGCCAGTTGTTCTGCAATTTCTGCTGTTTTATCAATATAATTAGAAATATTATCTTTCATCTTTTTTAAGCTTTGCATCATTATTCCAAATTCATCAGTTTGCTTTGCATATTTCTGAAAGACTAAATCATCATCAAACGAAAAATTCAATTCCCCCAATCTATGGATTATACTGGTTAGTTCTGATACAGACTTTATTATTTTTCTTGTATAAAGAGTGAGAATGATTCCTATAAGAATTGTTATAACTAATCCTATTAAAATGTTTGTTATTAACAACTGATTTGCTTCAGAAAAAACTTCTTCTTCGGGTAACACTATTACAAAACTCCAGTATTCCTCAGCTTTACTAATTTTGAAAGGATAAAAAATTTGAAAGACATTTTTGTGAACAATTGTAGAATATTGGGAATGGATAAATATTTTTCCTTTTTGGGTTTGTTCCATAACTTTATGGAATTCTTCTATTTCTAAGAATTCCTGAATATGTTTACCTATAATTTCTCTTTTAGGGTGAGCTACAATGATACCTTTTGGAGAAACTAAAACACCATACCCTGATTTATAAAATTGAAAATCATCAATTATTTTATATATTTCTTTTAGTTCTAAATCAATACCTGCAACCCCTATAAATTTTTCTTGAATTTTAATGGGAATAGCAATGGAAAGATAATATTGTTTCGATCCCAGAGAACTTTCATATTCCAAAAAGAATATCTGTTCTTTCCCTGTTTTTTTGGGAAGTAAATAATAATCGCCCATTCCTTCTTTATCGTAATGTTCTAAATAAAATTGTTGAATTTTACCCTGTTCATCTCGAAAGAGCCAGGGTATAAATCTTCCGGTAGAATCATGTCCTTTTTGATTTTTATATTGTGCATCTTTACCATCAAAGGCATTAGGCTCAAATCCTAACCAGATACCCTGAAATTCCGAATTTTGAGATAGGATTTCCTTTAAAGAAGCTACTGTCTCTTCTCTATCTATCTTTTTCAATTGTATTTGAGCTTGAAGAAAATATGCCAATCCTTTTGCTTTTTCAAGAGGAGTGCTTGTTAATACTTTTAGAGAATTTCCGAAAGCTTCAGCTTTAAGTGTGGAGGTAGTTATAAGATTCTTTTTTTGCATTGTATAAGAATAATAAGAAGAAATAAGGATTAATATAAAATATCCAATCATGGTAGGACCAAGTATAAATAATAGAACTTTTTTTTGAGTGCTCATAAGCTCATGAT
>FWPU01009789.1_pt1 | contig 14798 bp, 5 predicted proteins | sample 2228361 | NCBI WGS metagenome assembly FWPU01 (sample SAMEA103939777, study PRJEB20133) | metagenome
ACGTTTGCAAGACCCTTGAGGTCAGAACGCGCGCAAACCACGCGCGACGACCGTTCCGCCCGTCCGGTTCACCGCCAGCCCTGTTTCACCGGCAGAGACCTCAAGGGTCGGGACACATTCCACATTCTACGTTCGCACGTTCCACGTTCGCACGTTCGCACGTTCCACGTTCCACGTTCCACGTTCCACGTTTGCACGTTTGCACGTTCCACGTTCCCACGTTCCACGTTCGCACGTTCTACGTTCCAACGTTCCACGTTTGCATCCCGATCACGGTGACACTCCGAGTCGTTCCAGCGCCTCGCGTGCCAGCGGCGCCAGGTAGCCATCTGGGTCTATCGCGAGATACTCGCGATACCGCTGGATCGCCAGCTGCTCGTCGCCACGTTGTTCATAGAGTGTCCCCAACCGGAAGTACGGCTCAGGAAGCGCCGGATCGACAGTGATTGCCTGCAAGAATTCACGTTCGGCATCTCCCGGACGACCGATAGTCAATAACCCCACACCGAGTTTGTTGTAGTTACCGGCGACCGGGCTGGCGCGCACTGCAGCGCGGTATGCCTCGATCGCCTCATCGAAGCGTCCGGCGTCGATCAGGATGTCGCCGAATAGATGGTGGAGCGCCACGTCATTCGGGTTGGCGCGAGCCGCGGGTCGGAGCACCTCCACGGCATCTTCGAAGCGACCAAGCGCGCGGTAGCGTTCTGCCAGCGCGTATGCAGGACCGGCATCGCCAGGATTTGCCTGGACCTGTTGCTCCAGTTCTGCGATCACCGCAGGATTCCGCAGGTCATTGTCAGGCGGCGCAACCGGGGCCACCGGTTCTGGCTCGATGTCTTCCTCTTCTATTACCGGAAATGGCACAACCGGTGCAGACGCTGGACGGTTCAGCGGCGGGAGCATCGGTAGCGTGTGCACACTATCGTTGACACGGTAGATCGTCACCTGGTCGTTGCGAAACGCCACATCCAGAAACGAACCGGTCATCTGCTGAAACTTGAACAGCCCGGCATCGCCATACACTGCGCGTTCGATCGGACCTGCATAGATGTACCGAACCTGGTAGAGCGACAGAAGTCGCAGTGCCTCCTGAGTATCGGTTGTGCGGTAGATCTGCGCTACATCCAGGTCGCGACGGTAGACTGCCTGTGGGTCGCGTTGCTCACTTTCGTGCAGCGGGCTGACGATCGTGGGGAAACCGGTGTTGGCGGCGACACGCACGCCATAGGCGCGATAGAACTCGATACTTGATTGCAGCACCACCGGCGTTCCGCTCACGTTCTGATTGAGCCAGCGGATTGCCTCATAGTCGTAGCGGAGCGGAATGATCACCGGCGGTGCGCCGGTCGGCTGCAGATACGCGGGGAGCGGGAACGACTCGTGTCCCATGAACGCCAGCCCATCGAGGGTCGGTCCGGTGGTGTTGCCGGGGAAACGATACGCCGTGCGACTCGCTGTTCCGACGATTGGGTAGATTGCTGCGAGCGCGATGAGGGCGATCATCGCGCCATACCCGACCGCCTGCGCCGCTGCGCCGCGCCGCTGAAGCGCGCGCAGCAACGACGGCAGCAGCAGGGTTGTGGCTATTGCCAGCAACACCCACGCCTGCAAGCCGAACTTGAAAACGGTGTTCATCCGGTACCATTCGCCGCCGTCGAGATGATCGCGCACATAAAGGATTTCGCACAGCAGCGACACGATCAGCGCCACACCGAATGACCAGAAGGCAAACCAGGTCGCCGGACGCAACGCGCGTATGCACGCCATTCCCACGACAACCGCCAGTAACGCTCCCAGCCAGATGCGCAGCGTCAGCGGCGCCAGCGCCTCTGCTGCAATGCCGGACGCTGTCGCCAGTCCATTGAGACGCAGTGCCAGCAGGAGCGGCGGTAGCAGCGTCACCGCGCCGGTCACGAGCACGATGCCGCCGGTCAGCATCAGGAGCGCCAGCGGTGCGCGCCCCGTACCCGGTGTTCCCGGTGCGCCCGCTACAAACCCTGTTGCTTCTGGCGAGGCGCCGGGCGTCGAAAGGCGTCCGCGCAGCGACTGGCGATGGGTGATATGCAGCGCCCGCCATGCTGCGCTGAAAAGCGCGATGACAAGCGGCACAAAGAAGATGCCGTAGAGCAGCAGGTAGTCGCTCAGAAGGGTGGTGTCACGCACCAGACTGACCCCGCTCACCATCGCCTGGAAATTCTGGAAGAACGGCAGGTACAGCAGGAGCGCCACACCACCGAGAGCAACACCGCCAAGCGCTGCACGACCCAGATGGAGCGCCAGTCCCCAATCGATACGCCGTCCAGCGCGCCATGCCCGCCCCAGCAACACGCCACCCAGAAGCAACCCATATGTCGGGAAGTCCCAGGAATTGGTGACGGCCAGTGCGCCGAGGGTCAGCACGGTCAGGCCCCAGCGCGCAAGACGTTCCTGCCAGCTGTCGGATTGTGCAACGAACGCCTCGAATGCCAGCGCAATCATCAACACGGTCAGCGGAAGGGCAATCGTGTGAGGATGCAGATCGGCGAAGAGAAAACTGAAATACGGGAATTCGTTGATCGTAAACGGAATGACCCGGGTCGGTCCAACAAACCAGTCGCCGAGGCGCTCGCCGAAGCCAGACAGTCCCTGCTCCAGTGATGCGATCACCGGTGCAAAACCACGCGCCCAGTTTGCCGGGAAGACCGCTGCCAGATTGCCCGCCACGCCGACCAGCAGCGCGCCTGCCACGCCCCAGCGCCACGATCCGCCGATGCGCACGATGAGTGCGAACGCTGCAGTCAGCATCAATCCGAACAGCGTCGGCACGATCAGGTTATAGGCGACCTCCGGTGCAATGCCGGTCAGACGCACCGGCACGGACATCAGAAAGAAGCCGTAGTAGTAGTAGTTGATAATGCCGTCACTGTAGAACGGGTTGTACGGCGGCAGCACAGGGGTGCGGATCAGCGCATTGAGGAACCCGAACTCGAAAGGCTTTTCGCCGCCCCAGATCGGTTGCCACAGATCGGGATTCAGCCAGCGAAGCGCCAGAAGGAACGCGAATGCGCTCAAGAAGAGCGCCTCACCGCCAGCGATCCAGCGCCATCGCTCACGCACTATGTCGCGCAGCGTCCACAACCCACGGCGCAGGTCGAGAACGAGCATCGTGGAGGCGGCTGCGTCGGTCGCCTCGCGTACCTGCCTTCGTCCGAGCGCTGCCAGCGCCGCACTACTCAATGCCAGAGCCAGCAGCAACCCGATGACCATGCCCCACAGATCGTACTGCCACAGGCGCGCGCTTACCGGAAGCCAGATCGCATATCCGAACAGCAGCAGCCCGATTGGTCGCGCCCAGAGCCATCCGGCGTCCGGTGCGCGCGCGCCGAACACCAGCGCTGCCAGCGGCAAACCGAGTGCCGCGAACGCATACCATACCAGCAACCAGAGCGCTACCGCGATAACCGGGTTGTTCGCCAGCGGATTCCATCCGCGCATCTCCACAGCCGGCAATTCACCGACACGCACCGGCAGCATCAGATCGTTCTGCGGCGTGGGTGTCGGTGCGCGCACCGGCAGCGACGTCGTGAGCACTGCAGGCGGATGGTCAGCAGGGGGCACGCGGTAGATGCGCGTTTCGCCTGTACTGTAGACCGTTTCGATCCGACCGGCGGCTGCCAGCGCGTCGAACTTCGCCAGCCCTGCCGGGTCGTACAGTGCACGCTCGATCTGTCCGACAACGACATATTCGATGCCGTAGAGCCGCAACATGCGGAGCGTCTCGCCGGCATTCGTGTCATTGTAGAGATCGCGGATCAGCATCTTCCGCGCTTCGATCACCGGTCCCGCGTCGACGACGCTGCGTTGCTGGGTCATGTGCCAGGGCCAGCCGAGCAACGTCGGCAGACCGGTGTACACCGACACGCGCCCACCCCAGCGGTATGCCTCCAGATGCGCCTCCAGGACGATCGGCGCGCCTCTGACATTGGTGCGCAGCCACTCGAACGCATCGGCATCTTCGGCAAACGTGAACTGACGATCATGTTCCGCCCAGCCGCTGCGCGGCGAGCGCAGAAATGCCGTTCCATCAAGAGTCGGTCCGATCGTCGGATCATAGCGATCGGCAAGGCGCGCGGGTGTGGCAGTGAGCGGATAGACGAACGCGGCAGCGATCAGCAGCATGGCAGCGCCACGCCATCCCTGGCGCACCGCTGTAGCACCCCACGTCGCCGTCGCCGTCCACATCCAGGCGAGCGCTGCGCCACCGACCACGGCGAAGAGCAGCCAGACCTGCATGCCGAACTTGAACACACTGTTCATCCGCCCAATATCGCCCTTCGCCACGACAATCTCGATCAGAAAGGTGATACCGAGCGCGGCAAGCCCCAGCAGCAGGGTGAGCAGCGTGGTCGAACCAGCGCCAGGGCGAAGAGCGTCGCCGGAATCCAGCGTTGGCGGATCGTCCACGATGCCGGGCAGCGTCAACTGCACCGGTCCCGCTGGTTCGAGCGCGTCTTCGGTGCGGGACGAGATGACCGTGCTACGGAACAACAGATCGGTGAGCAGCACAATGCCGCCTGTCAGCAGCAGTGCCTGGAGCGGCAGCGCAGGTATTTCCAGAGTCGCCATCAATGACGCCAGAACAATCAGCCCGCCGCCGATCGCCAGCGCGATTGAGGCGCTGAGTCGACCGCTGCGGTAAGCCAGCGCCAGTGCGCCGCTCACCGCCAGGAACAGCCAGAGCCCGTGGATCTGTAAAAACTCCGATGCCGGCGTGCGCGCTCCATTCCAGAACTCGAATCCGGCATAATCGGTGGCGAACCGCTGGACGAAGGGCAGGAACAGCAGCCGTGACAACAGCGCCAGCGCAGCCGTCCAGACAATCCACAGCGTCAACGCCTGACTCAGCGACTGACCGCGCCGGCAGCGACTCCAGGCGAACACCCCGATGCCCAGCGCACCCAACCCGATCGACGTCGGATAGTCCCAGGTATTGGTCGCATACAGCGCGCCAGCGGTCAGCGCCAGCAGGAGGGTCGTCACCGCCAGCGACGAAATCGCCAGCGAGCGAAGCGTTTGTCTGCGTTTCTCTGAAGAGCGCGCAATCGCCACAATCAGGTTCAGCGCCGCCAGGATGAGCGGCAGCGCGAGCATATGCGCATGAAGATCGGCGAACAGGAAGGTGAAAAACGGAAATTCGTTGATCGTCCCGTCCCCCAGCGCCATTGCCACCAGCCGGGTTGCATCCCAGAATGCCCATTCCGCCCGCCCGCGACACTCCTGCTGCGCAGCGTAACTCGCCAGTGCGCGACACGCCTCGGGCAAACCGGGGTCCTGCGGGTTGCCGGTTCCGGGAAAGAACCAGACCGCCTGCGCCAGGTTCCCCACAAGCACGGCAAAAATCGCCGCTGTGACACCTGCAATGATTGCCCGCCGTTCGAAAGTCTTCCAGAGGGCGGAACGGGAAGGAACAGTGTTGAACAGACGCCCCCAGAGGGTGCGAGGTTGCGAGTCCGGATCGGCGGGCTGACCGGTCAAGCGTTTTCGTAGTGCGATCAGGTTGTACGCGGCGCCCCACGCGCCAACCGCCGTCAGCGCCGCAAACGTCGGCACAGCCAGGTTGTATGCGGTGGTCGGGACGATGCCGGTCAGGTGGATGAGGGTCGCAACCAGCACAAAACCGAAGTAGTAGTAGTTGAGATAACCCCCGGCAAACCACGGATCATACGGGGGAAATGCCGGGCTTTTGACCACCGCCGTGAGGAATGCCAGGTCCATCGGCTTTTCGCCGCCGCGCGCCGGATGCCACAAATCCGGGTTCAGCGCCCGCAGCAGCAGGAACCCGAAGAAGAAGGCAAGAAAGACCCCTTCGGCTGTCAGAATGGCAGCGCGCCGTTGTTGCCAGAAGGCGCTGAGCGCAGCACGGTTCCAGCGCAGCGCCAGCGCACCCGCACCGGCGAACGCGATGGTGCACAGGACCACGCTCCACGTGCCGAACGGTACAAGCGGTGAGCCGAGCGAGCCATGCGCACCCGCAGGACCGACCGACGCCAGCAGCCAGGGCACATACGCCACGATCAGAAGCCCCAGGATTTTCGACAGCGCGTACCCGCGATCCGGAAGCGCCGCCATGCCGCGGAACAAAAGCGCGAAGCATGCCAGCCCCAGCGCCTCGAGCGCCAGCAGCCAGAACAGCCAGGGAACCGCATTCGCCAGGCTTGATGGATTGAACAGGGTCGTCCAATCGCCGGCTGCGCGGTAGAGCGGCCACTGATCCTGCGTCAGGCGCAGCGCGGTCGGCGCTTTGTTGACCCGCAGCGTCGTGATCTTGTACACCTCGCCCCACGCCACATCGCCGAGGATGAGCTGTTCGGCTCTGGCGCGCGAGTATTCAGGCGTCTTGCGGAAGATCAGGACGCGCGGGTGATCATAGACGCTGAACGCCTCTTCCGCCAGAATCGGTGTCGGAATCGGGATGCCGAACAGTTTCGGGAACGAATGAATATCGGCAACCAGTTCAAAGCCCAGATTGCCCTCGAAAAGATGATAGTAGTAGCGCGAAAGCGCCGGGTAGCGCGCCGGCAGACGGGTCGCCGAGTCGTACACCCGGTTGCTGCTGAAGATCAGATAATCGGCGCGGTCGAGTTGATCGAGCAAGCCCTCGGATACCGAGCCGTCGCTGGACATGTATCCGTAATATTTGAGCGGTTCATCCTCGCCATACGGCGCCATGCTGATCCCAATGTATTGTCCCGGGTTCTGACCGTCGATCGACAACGGGAGCGGATCATCCCATTGCTCGAACGTGATGACCGCACCTGGCGGAATATTCTGGTAGATCCAGCGTGATGCCTGTATGCGCGAATGAGGTTCGGTGTAGATGCGGGTGAATGCAAATCCCCACAGCGCAGTTCCCGCCACCGCAACGATCAGCGGCGCACGCCAGGCAATCTGGCGCCAGCGCGACCCTGGAACGCGCCGTGCACGATCCCAGAGTGCAAGCAATCCTCCGGCAGCCAGAACGATCAGCAGACCATACAGCAGCACATAGTAGCGCATGGTCATCACGAACTGACCGCCCTGCCAGGCAAAGTAGAACGCAATCCACACCCAGGGCGCGAGCAGGCGTACATCGCCGTGGCGCAGCATACGCCACCCGGCGATACTCCAGGCGACCCACGCTGCGATACCTAATGGCAACCCCATCCCCCACAGCACCATGTTCTGGAGCGAAAAGAGGAAAGGAGTGCGTTGCGCCCACTGTTGCGACGGAGGAAAGTCGGCCTCACCGCTGACCAGTCTGCCGACCGACGAGATATTGTCGAGAAAGCGCGGCTCTGGACGAACATCGAACAATGACGGTCCGGTGAAGGCATCGGGTTGCAACAACCGAAACGCCACGACAGTCACGACGCCTGCCAGGGCAACGCGCCAGGCAAGCGCAGCCAGCAACCTCGGCGACGCCATCAGCACACACGTCAGGATGCCAGGCGTTTTTGCTTCTGCGGCGCGGCGTCTGGTTTCCTCGACCAGACGCGCCAGCGCTCCTGCGACAACCACCAGCCCCAGGGTCGCCAGCGTGACGCGACACGCCATCGCTGCACCGATGCTGAGACCGGCGCCGATCGCACTTCCCGCGCCGCCACCCTGCGCGATACGCACCGCCCAATAGACCGAGAGCGTTGCAAAGAATGTCGTGGCGGCGTCAACGGTGAAAAAATGCGAAATCTGGATCGGGAACGCCGCCGTGGCATACAGGAATGCTGCAACCAGACCGGTACGCTGATCGAAGAGCCGTCGACCAATCAGGAAGACCATAACGACCGTTCCCAGGTCGTACAGCATCGAAAGAGTACGTCCGGCATCACGAACCATTTCCGGCGAAATACGGGATGGTTTGCCTTCGATGTTCGCCTGGAGTTCGACGACCAGTCGTGTGACCGTTGTTGGGAGCGTACCATAAACAAAGAAGCGCGACCAGTTGTAGTTGCGCGGATTGAGGGTATTGCACCCGCTATCGCGGGTTGGCTCCTGCTGGTTCAGCGGGATCGGGTTGCCTGCACCATCCGTTGTTGCGCGCGCCGCCGGTATCTGCCCATCGACCACGCAATTGCTGCGCAAATAGTCGCTGAAACTGCGTGGAACCTGAAGGTTATAGGCCGTAAAGATGATGAACCGCTCATCAGGGTGGAGGTACGATGTCCCGTCCCAGGTGGTCAGCGCCGTCGAACGGAAAAACGCCCCAACCAGCAGAATGAGCGCAAGCCAGCCCCAGGGAGACCGGGAGAAGCGACGTACAGGCGACGCAGATGAGGTATCGGCAGTGGTGGGAGACATGTTCATGCGACGTTAATGCCCGTCGGTGAATGATGATGCAACGCAGATAGCATGCCGGGTCGCATTCGGCTTCGTCTTATCGGGAGGTCTGCGCAATCCGCTGCGCAGCCTGTGTGCATTATAGACATTCTTGCGGAGAACGTCCAACGGACTTTTGGCAGTAAGGGTTCAGATTTGGGGTATAAAGCATTCGCGCAACGTCGTTGCGACCGCACCCTCGATCCCAGGAGAAGTGTGAACAGTTACTTTTGACAGACATCCAACGGACGATCAGCCGAGGGGTGCAGGTATGCAGGCGTGCAGCATGCGTTATGCGCTCTGTATTCTCAGCGCATTTGTGGTATGAATATGGAGGCGCGCAGAATGCCGCACCGTTCTCTTTCTCCGTGCCTTTGTAGTGTAATACCAGTTTCAGTTGAATACTCCGCAAACGGAGTTCCGTCAAATCGCATCAGAACGCCCTGCGCGATAATCTCCAATCCAAAATCTAAAATCTAAAATGGTATAACAAGCAGGAATGCAGCGCAACGCTCGCGTCATCACGGCGATCCGATCACCGGCCACCCCGCGACCGATTCGCCCAGGTGCAACGTCAGACCGCGCGCATCGACCGGCACATCGAAGATCACCGGCACGCTCACCTGACCGACTCCGACGGGAATTGCCTCGTCGAGGCTGAAATCGCCATACCTGCCGCGACCGAACGTCTCGAGATAGAATGCCGAAAGCGCCGGGTTCGGCGCATAACGATTGCCACGTGCATCGATCAGGGCAAACAGTTCCGGCGGCGCGGGCGCCGGCGTGGCGCCATTGTTGGCGACGGCCACGAGCGCCAGCACGAAACGTCCATTCGGTTGTTGCGCCCCGATCGGACCGTTTAGCACCAGAGCATGATCCGGGCGTAGCAGCGTCAGTGTCCAGGCGTCGCGCAGGATGACCGTGCCTGCTGCAAGGGTTGGGATTGGTGTGGATGTGGGTAATGGGGTAACTGTTGCCGTGGGGCGCAGCTGATCCGTCGGCGCGAGCGTCGCCAGAGGCGGCGTTCCAGGAGGTGCGGCTGATACGACTGGTGACGGGGACATTGGGGCAGGGGAAGATGCCGGCAATGTCGCTCCGACAGCAGGTTCCGGCGTGCCCGGCGGCAGGTCTGGTTCGGTGCGAGCCGCTGTGTTCAACCAGCGCGAGTTTGCAAGCAGCATCACGAAGATCAGCACTGCCACACCTACACCGGCAATCCCAATCCAGCGATACCTGCTGATGAAAGGCGGTGCGGTCGTGGCGGACTCGGACGTTGCCTTTGCAGGTATGGCAGCAGGCGGCGACGTGAGACCCGGTGTTGCCGATGATGACTGCACCACAGACGGTCGCGCCGGCGATGCGGCGGGCGAAGGAACAGATTGTTCAACAGAAGGTGGCGCGGATGACGCGCGACGCGGTGTTGCCGATGATGAATGCACCGCAGACGGTCGCGGCGGCGATGCGGCGAGTGAGGGAACGGATCGCGCAATGGAAGGCGGCGCCGGCGAGGCAACAGGGTGCGCTGGCGGCGCCGGTGTAGATGCAGAAACTGGAGGACGAGCAGCGGCATCTGGTTCAGGCATAGACGCAGAGGCGGCTTTCACAAGCGCAACGACGCGCCGCAACGCCATGCGTCGTTCGTTCTCGTGTTCAGCCACATCGGCAAGCGCACGCCACACCCACAGATTATCGGAGCAGCGGGTCGCCAGCATGCGGAGCAGCGCCCGCGCACGCCGGGTATCACCCTGCTGGCGAAAGTGTGCCGCCTTCTGCAGTAACGACTGCACGATAGCATCAGAGAGAGGGTTCTGTGGGGGATTATTCATTGTCTGAGGCGATACGCCATAGGGGCGATACACAATGATCGCCCCTACGACAATCCGTGCAACAGGCAGGTTCCTGATGACCTGACAGCACGAAACCCTTACACCGTGTGTGGTTGCACTAGGGCACCGACCCGATCACGACGAACCCTTGATCCGGTTTGTTGCGGGCGAACAGCATCAGATCAGTCGCTCCTGGCGCGACATCGAACACCAGGTAGACGCTGGTGGTCAACCCGTTCGACGGGATCGGCGTTTCGTGCCCGACATCAGCATTGACGCCCGGGCGCACCGCCGCGCTCGACACCTCTGGCCGCGCCTGGTAGACACGTCCCTGTGCATCCTTGAGCACAAAGAAATCGCGCGGCAGCGGTTGTTCGGTTCCGCTGTTGTTTGCAACAAAGACGAGCACATGCAGAAATCTGCCCTGTTCAGCGGTGAAGTTCCCAACCTGTGAACCAAGCGGCAGTGCATAGTTCTGATTGGGATACGTGAAGTTCCACCCATCCGCCTGCAGGACTGTCCCGATCGCCACTGGCGCTGGTTGCGCTTGTTCGGGAGGTACGACCGGCGCTGGCTCTGGAGTCGGTTGTTCTGCTGGCGGCGCTGCGGTTGGTTCTTCAGCGGGTGTTGGTTCTGGTGTTGCATCGCCGGGTTGCGGCGTCACCTCGCCAATCGGTGGAACGGCGCCTCCTTCTGGCGTAGCGGCTTCGCCCGCTGCGCCCGGCGCCGTTGGCTGTTCCACGACCTGCGTCGGCGGTATCGGACCGGGTCCGCCACCTGGCGGGAAGAAGAGCTGAATGATCAGGAAGACGATCAGCACCAGCGCAATGACGCCGAGCAGGATCCAGAGCAACGGGCTGGGACCGCGACGCACCGGCTCCTCGTCCTCGTCCTCGTCGCGCGCCGGTACGGTGGCGGAGCGTGGCGGAGTCGGCGATGAACGCGGCGGCATTGGCGGCAGTTTCCCGGCTTCTTCAGGCGGCGGCTCAGTGCGCGGCGGCGGCGTGGCGCGCGGCAGTTCATCATACGCATCGAACGCACTGTCGAGTTCGGCAGCAAACTGTTCTTCTTCAGTCATGGGCGCAACCGTTTTTGCCGGCGCTTCAGGAGGCGGCGGAGGCGGCGCCTCAGCCGGAGGACTCTGAAGTTTCCCTTCTCGTTGCGGCAACGGTACACCCATCGCCTGCAACCCCTTGATCGCCATTTCGTTCGTCGGGTCGAGTTCGAGGACGCGCTCGAGCGCCGCACGGCGCTGTTCCGGTCCTTCAGCGACTCCGGCGAGCCACAGCCATGCCTGAATATTGTCAGGTTCCTGACGGGTGAGCAGACTGAACAGATTGCGCGCTTCCTCGCGGTTGCCCTCGCGCGCCGCGTCGATTCCTAGCTGCAGAAGAGTTTCTGGCTCCGCCATGAGCGTTCCTTCCTGCTGAAGCAGCGGGTGTCAGGGTGAATCGTGGTTGGGTGGCAATGGTCGCATCTTTACCCTTCAATCGGCGTTATTCTACCACACGCATGCATAAAGTCAACGCCTTTTTCGAGACATGACGCGCTAACAAGGCAAAGAAAGCGATCATGTCCGTGAAAAGTGTAATTGCTTACGCTGGTGCATTATTCTGCACCAAATATGAAGGTTGTAGAAAGAAAGGTTGTAAGAAAATCGTCAGATGTATGCCAGAGACGGGGACTGGGGAACGTGGAAACGAACCCGACCCCTGAGGTCTCCGCCGGAGATGCGTCTCTGCCTGAAAAACGTCATCGACGCTGCAATTCCTGCCCACGTTTGGTGATCGTGTCAGACCTCAAGGGTCTTGAGGGTGGGAACGGGGAACGCAGGTGGCGCTGAGTCTCTGGTTCTCGGTTCCTGGTTCTCAATCCGGCAACAAAATGGAGGCATCAAGCGTTCATGGGTATGGGCAACACGAGCCACACTCGCGAAAGGAGCGCTTTGCATGCAATCCGTACAACCACAGCTGCGCCAGCAACAGCGCTGGTTCGTGCACTTCCTGCTGGCGCCTGTCTTCGTCTACCTCATCTTCATCGCCGTGTGGCTGGCGATGCGGACAGTTTACGAGGATCGCTGGTGGTGGCTCTTTCTGCTAAATGCCGGAACGCCCTACCTGCTTCTGCCGCTTCCTCTCGTCTTCTTTTTTGCACTGATCGTCCGGCATCCATGTGCTATTGCGTTCAGCATGCTCCTGCTCGTGCCTGGGGCGCCGCTGCTGGCTGCGCCCTGGATGCCGTCCATTACGCCTGGCGTTGCCTCGCAGTCATCAGAGTTCAGTGTGATGACGTTCAACATCAACGGCGGCAACGATCATCCGGATCGTGTCATTGCGGCGATTCGCCAGGCACAACCCGACATCGTTGCGTTGCAGGAACTCAATCCTGACGTCGCTGCTGCTCTCGAACGCGATCTGAAGGACGAATATCCCCACCAGGCGCTCGATCCACGGTGGGGTGTCACCGGCATGGGGGTGATCAGCCGGTTTCCCCTGCACCGCACCGATGCGCAACTGCCAGGCGATTACTGGGTCGGCGATCCGCAGATTGTCGCGATCGACGCTCCAGGTGAAACGATCACACTGGTGAATGTGCACGCATTCCCGCCGGTCGGACCGCGCGACCGGATGACATGGTCTGTCGGTGAACGTGAGCGCCAGGCGCAGGCAATCGCTGCCTTCGCACAGAATCGCCGCACACCGCTGGTCGTCGTCGGCGATATGAATGCAACGCCATTCCATCGGGCGTATCGGATCCTCGAAAGCGAGTTGATCGATGTCTGGCAGAACCATGGCGACGGCGCCGGATTCACCTGGCCCGGCGGGGAACGAAGGCTGATGGGTATTCCGATCCCGGCCTGGCTGGTGCGCATCGACTATGTTTTTATCTCAAACGATCTGACGTGCACAGGCGCGTCGGTGGGACCGTGGGATGGCGTTTCGGATCATCGTCCGGTCGTGGCGACGATCGTTCGTTGTTGAAAGAACTGGAGAGTAACCTTCGACGATCAGAAACCGCTGGCGAACCTCACGCACGCCGATAAGGCGTCTGTGTCGCCCGCGGACCCGTTCATGCTTCCTCTTCGCTCCGGACATCGGTCACTCCGAGGAGTTCACGCAGGTTCCCGATGAAGGGAATGGCGCCGTAACGCCCGAGGATGTAGTCTTTTTCGAAAGAGGCATCGTTGCGCACAATTTTGCCATCGATGCGGTACTCCAGGAGTGAGTAGAGGTTCGAATCGCCCTGACGAGACTCACTGACCAACAGGAATGACCAGCTGCTTGGGGAACGGCGTCAGGCTCTCGAAACGTCCGTCCGGTGCGCAGTAGCAGGTGTCTTCGATCCGCACGCCGAAGCCGCGGCTCGGGTAGTAGAGTCCGGGTTCGACGGTAAAGACTGCGCCGGGTTCGATCGTGTCGCCGCGGTCGACCAGCGATGAGAAACTCAGGTCTTCGTGAATCTCCAGCCCAAGCCCGTGACCGAGCGAGTGGATGTACCCTTCTTCGATAGGGTAGGTGCGCCGGATGGTATCGTGTCCGCGTTCCTCGAAGTAGGCGCAGACCATGTCCTGATATGTTTTTGTCGGTGTGCCTGCCTCGAATGCAGCGGTCACCATCTCAAATGCGCCGAGCACCTCGTCGTAGGCGCGCTGCAATTCTGGCGGCGCATAACCAATCGCAAACGTGCGTGTCATGTCGTGGTAGTATCCTCCGCCGGTTTCGCGCGGGAAGATGTCGATCACGATCGCCTGCCCCGGACGCAGCGGCATGTTGTCGTCGCCGCGGGCGTGCGGCAGACCGGCGTCGCGTCCCTGAGCGATGATCATGCCGGCGGGCGCTTCCAGCCCCTGGGCGGCGATCTCGCGTGCCATCACCCGCCGCAGATCGCCGATTGTGAGTTGTGCGCCATCTGCGCCACGCACACCATCACCGTCGATCCGTCCTGCCTGGATGACATCGATCGCTGCCTGAAGCACTGTGCACGTCTTTTGTCCAACAATGCGCATGCGCTCGATCTCATCAGCATCTTTGGTCAAACGCGCCATCGAGATCACATCGCGGTCGAGCTCGGCAACGATCTCCAGTCCGTCGATCTGCTGCGCCAGGCGTGTCATGAGCGCAAAGAACGGTCCTGCTTTGACCGTTCCATAGATGCCTACGCGCCCGCGTATGCCCAGGTCGGTGAAGATGCGGCGACGGTGCTCCACCCGTGCCTCCAGGCGGTCGGGAAATTCCTTGAGAATCTCGCGCAGGTTCCAGCGGTTGAGCGAGACCAGCGTCAGACCGGTCTGTTCGGCTTCGTTCTGTTCCCATGGACCGTGGAGCAGCAGGGTGGGTTCGCCGCGCTTTTTGATGATCAAACCAGGGATGTGCCGTCCCCCCACGAAGTAATTGTAGTCGGGGTTGGCGCTTTCGAGTCCGTCAGGTCCTTCGACAACAATCGCGTCGAGGTTTCGTTCTGCCATCAGCCGGTCGAGATCGCTTTTCAAGATGTCCTCCTGGTCGGAATTGCAGAGAGTTGCGGTTCCACGTTTCACGTTCCCTGTGCCATCCCCGCTGTCAACGAATGGGAAACGAATAAACGAATGCGGGCGCGCTCCGTGCACCCGTGTCCCCACCCTCGCGCGCCTGCGCTCGCGTT
>FWPU01009791.1_pt1 | contig 14795 bp, 15 predicted proteins | sample 2228361 | NCBI WGS metagenome assembly FWPU01 (sample SAMEA103939777, study PRJEB20133) | metagenome
CTGGGTGCAGCTCGCCGGCGGGGCCGGGGGCCGCCACTGCCCGGCAACCCGCTCCCGCGTGACCGCGCTCACCTGGCTCGATGCCAGCACGATCGCATTTGTCACGCCCGAGCTCGCCCGCACCGGCTGGCGCGGGTTCGATGTTGCCCGGGGCGAAGAATTCGCGCTCGATCCGCTCGAATCCCCGCGCATCCTCCAGGTGGGCGCGCCCCAGTACTACTCCGTCCTCGGCGAGCGGATCGACATCGAGGATGGCGCAGCCACCTGGACCGCTGCCGATGGGGCCGCTCGCCGTACGCTGCTCGCCCCCGGCGGCGGCCGCGGCCCGTTTGCGATGGTCACGTGGGCGCCCGATGGCGAGGGTGTGATCCTCGCCGAAGGCCCGGCCAAGGCACTCTGGGTGGTCGATCGGACGGGCGCGAACGCGCGCCGCATCGCCGCCGCCAGCGGCGGCGTCGCCTCCTGGTTCGTCCCCGGCGTGGGCGCCATGCCCCACACCGACCTCACCTGCACGCTCCCCTCCGAGGCGACCTACCACTGCCAGCCAGCGCCCTGGCGCCCGCTCGCCGACGAACCAGTCCGGCCCGGCGAGGTTGTCGTCATCGCCTGGACGTCGTGCCCGGGCGCGACGGGGTACGAGGTGGAGCTGCGTGACCCCGGGGGAGCGCTCCTCCACCGGGCCGTCTCGGCCGGGCAAACGCAGCGCGTCGTTCCCGCGGTCCCGGGCGTCTCCACCTGGCGGGTGCGGGCCCTGGTGGGCGGCGTGCCCGGCCCCTGGGGCGAAGCGCGTCAGCTCTCGGTCGTCGCGCCCTGAGGGGGCGGCCCGCCCAGCGGGTTCCGGCCGATGACGAGCTCCGTCACCTCGCGCCCGCCGACCAGGTGCTCGGCGGCCACCCGCTCCAGGTTCTCCGGGGTCAGGCAGCCGTACCAGGTGCCATCGGGGTACACCACGCCGGTGGGCCCGGCCGTGCAGATGCGCAGGCAGCCCACCTTCGTGCGGTAAAGCTTCGGCGCCCCGGGCGTGCGGTTGACCCGTGCCGCGAGCGACTTCAGCCGCTCCCACGCCCGCTGGCCCTCCTCCGGCGTGCAGCAATCCGGCCCGGTGCAGAGGAGGATGTGCCGCGCGTAGCTGCCGATCTCGCGCTGGCCGGCCGCCTCCCGGGCTGCCGCCAGCGCCGCCGCCGTCTCGTCCGCCAGCTCCATCGTGCACAGCGTAGCCCGTCCGGGCGCACGGTCGAGCCCCCGTGCCGGCCCCGCGCCGCCATAATGCGCGCAACGCCATCACCGGGGGTGACCATGTTTCCCGAAGGTACGTTCCGCGGTTTCGAAATTCGCCTCGAGGCGCCGGGCATCGCCATCATCACCTTCAACCAGCCCGAGCGCCTCAACGGCCTCGCCCAGCCCATCAAGCGCGACCTCATCGAGGCCATCACCCAGGCGCAGATGGACGACCGCGTGCGCGTTCTGCTCTTCACCGGCAGCGGTCGCGCCTTCAGCGCCGGCGACGACATCACCGGCCGCCCGCTTCCCGAAGGCCCGGCGCTCGTCCCGGAGATCTACCCCGGCCACCGCGAGGAGATCGGCACCTACAACGGCCTGCGTGTCCTCTCCCAGGCGCTCAACACGGCCGTGCGCAACCTGGATAAGCTGACCATCGCCGCCATCAACGGCGTCGCCATCCAGTCCGGCCTTTCGCTGGCCCTCGCCTGCGACTTCCGCATCGCCTCCACCGAGGCCCGGCTCGGCAGCGCCACGCTCCGCTTCGGCCTCCTGCCCGACGAGGGCGGCCACGCCCTGCTCGTCCAGCTCCTCGGCATTGCCCGGGCGATGGACTTCCTCATGCGCAAGCGGATCGTCTCCGCCGCTGAGGCGCTCGAGCTCGGCCTCGTGCACGAGGTGTGCGAGCCAGGGGAGCTGATGGATCGCGCCCTGGCCCTCGCCCGCGAACTCGCCGAAGGCCCGCAGGTGGCCATGCGCCTCCTCAAGCGCTCGCTCTACCTCGCCGCCGAGAGCACCTGGGCGCAGGCGCTCGAAGATATCGCCGCCCGGACCGCGATCAGCGACCACCACCCCGATGCGCGGGAGGGGGTGGCGGCCTTCCGCGAGCGGCGTCAGCCCCGCTTCAACGCCTGGCTCGAAGGGCGCTGAGCTCCCCGGCCGCCCGGTCGCGATCGTTTCGGTCGAAACGATCTGCACGGGCAGCTCCCGCCTGCCGAACTTCTCGGTGGACGATGCGGCGCGTCCCGGAGGACACCCGGGGGCTTGGCCGGGGAGGCGTGCATGTGGCCTAATCTCACCATGGGCGATGCCCCCGGCCCGCAGCGGCGCCTCTCCTGGCCCTCCCCCGGCGGAGCCGATGACGACAGCGATGCCCCGCCCGAGGACCCGGGCGGCCACTGGGTCGCGGAGGCGTATCGCGCGGCCGAGGCCGCACCTGCGCAGCCGCCCACCTTCGATTGGGTCCTGCGCGACCCGCGCCGCTGGGCGCCCCAGCACGGCCCGGCCGGCCGCGACCCCACCGCCGTTCCGGGCCCCTTCCTGCCACCGGAGCCCCTGCGGCCGCCGACGCCTGCCGCTGAAGCGCCCCCGGCGCCGGCTCCCGCCCCGGCGGCAGCCCCTGCCCGCCGCCGCGCCACCCTCGCGCGCGAGATCGTGGAGACGCTCCTCCTCGCCCTGCTCGTCTTCCTCTCCGTGCGGGCGAGCGTGCAGCACTACCGTGTCGATGGCACCTCCATGGCGCCCACCCTGGCCGATGGCGAGCTCCTCCTCGTCAACGCCCTCGTCTATACCCGCATCGATGTGGAGAAGCTCGCCCGCTTCGTCCCGGGCTGGGATCCGGGCCCGCCCGCCGAGCGCTACCTCTTCCATGGCCCGCAGCGGGGCGACATCGTCATCTTCCACCACCCGTCGGGCGTGCACCGCGACCTCGTCAAGCGCGTCATCGCCCTGCCGGGCGAGACGGTCGAAATCCGCGGCGGTGTCGTCTACATCGATGGCCGCGCGCTGGTCGAGCCGTACCTCGCGGGCGGGGAGGTGCCGATCGGCGACATGGCGCCGGTGCGCGTGCCCGAGGGGAGCTACTTCGTGCTCGGCGACAACCGCAACCACAGCCAGGATAGCCGCGTGCTGGGGCCAATCCCGGCGGACCTCATCGTCGGCAAGGCGTTGCTCTCCTGGTGGCCGCGCGACCGCTTCGGCCTGGCACCGAACCAGGCGCCGCGGTTCGCCGCTGCCGATGGCCCCTGAGGACCAGGGCCGGCGCACCGCGGCCGCGCTGCCTGCTCAGGCGGTGAGCAGTTCGCGCACGCGCTCGATGGTGTGCTCGCTAACGCCCTGGCGGCGGAAGAACGCCTCGGCCCCGCCGTGGTGGCGGTGCAACAGCTCGATGAAGCCGGCCATCCGTTCCGGCGGGGTCGCCAGCCGCGCCCGGATCTCCTCGTCGGTCCCCTCGAGCTGGCGGCCGCTGGCGCGCAGGTAGGCGAGCAGGCGGTCGATGCTGGCGTCGCTCAGCCCGTACTCGTGCGCGATGTCGGCCGGGTCGGCGCCGAGCACGTCCATCACCATCCCGATGAGGACGCCCGTGCGGTCCTTGCCTGCCGTGCAGTGCACCAGCAGCGGGTAGCGCGGTTCTTCCGCGAACAGCTCGAAGGCGCGTGCCAGCCGGTCGCCGCCGATTTCGAGGTAGTGGAGGTAGCGCCGTGGCGAGGGCCCGGGCCCGTAGAGGCCGTTCAGCTCGGCGATGAGCTCCTCCTGCTTCAGGTCCTCGCGGAAGATAGAGAGGCGCACCACCCGGTCGTTCAGCGGGTGCGGCTGCGGCGCCATCGCCAGCTCATCCGGGTGGCGCAAATCGAGGATGGTGCGCACGCCGATGCGCTGCTCCAGCACCTCCCGGTCCGCCGGGGTCATGGGTTCGAGCGCGCCCGAGCGGAACACCCGCCCCGGCCGCATGGTGCGCCCGCCGGCCACCCGGTAGGGGCCGACGCTCCGGAAGTTGTGGACGCCTTCGAGGTCGCCCGGGATCGTCGTCTCGTGCATACCCAGAATCTACGCGATTGTGCGGCCGCGCGTGTTCATCCGCCGTTCACATGGCGCCGGGCTCAGCCGCCGCAGGTCGCCTCGCCTACCGCCACGTTGATGGCGGCCGTGCGCACGGCTCCATCGGCAAAAATGCCCTCGAGCGTGATGCTGTAGCAGCCCTCCGCCGGGAACGTGACCGTCACCCCGTGCACATCGCGGAAGGTGCCGACGGGCGTCACCCAGGTGACGCGCAACGGCGTCGGCTGGGAGGCATCGAAGTAGGTCACGGTCGCACCCACCTCCACCCGCGTGGGCCCGCTGATGGCGGCGTGGGGCCCGCTCGGGGTTGGCGTGGCCGTGGGCGTGGCGGTCGGCTCCGGGGTTGGCGTCGCGCTCGGGGTTGGCGTGGCCGTGGGCGGTGCGGCTGCCGCGGCGGTCGGCATTGCAGTCGCCGGTGTCGTGGTGGCTGCCGCCGTGCTGGTTGGCGCTGGCGAGCCGGTCGCCGCCGGGGTGGCGGTGCCCCCGGCGTTGCCGGCCGGCAGCGGGATGGCCGTCCGTGTCCCGGCGACCGCCGTCACCGGGGTAAAGCCCGCCGTCGGGGTGGCCTCCGGCCCGGCGGCGACGAACTCCCCATCGCCGCCCCGGTCCAGGGCGGCCATCACCAGGGCGGCCGCGAGCATCCCCAGGCCGGCGGCCACCAGCAGCCCGCCGACCGCGCTGAGCGTCATCGGGCTCCCCTGCGGCCGCGCCGGCTCGGCCTGTTCCTCGGGCGCGAGGACGCCGATCTCGCGCGCGAAGGCAATCAGCGCCGCCTCGAACTCCCGCGGCTGCTCCAGGTTCGCGGCGTGGCCCGCCTCCGGCAGGCCGATGACGCGCGCCAGCCCGTGGGGGAGCTGCGCCAGGAACGCCGGCAGCACCTCCATCACGTCGCGGTCGCGCTGCCCCACTACCACCAGCACCGGCACCTGCAGCTCGGGCAGCCGCTCGAAGGCGTTGACCGCCGGGATGAGCCCCTCGGCCGTGCCGGCAAGCCCAGCCGGCTGCAGCCGGTCGAAGTCACGCGTCAACAACTCCCGGGAATGCGGGTCGAGCCGGCGGCTGTGCGCGGGGTAGAGGCGCGTGGCGCGCAGGAAGTCGATCCCCTCCCGCCGCACCCGCTCCGCGAGCTGCAGCATCCCCGGGCGCACGCTCTCCGCCCAGGCCGGCGTGCCCGCGGCCGAGGCCGAATTGATGATCACGATGCCGGCGAACCGCTCCGGTGCGGCGAGCGCACAGCGGACGGCCACGGCACCACCGAGGGAGTGTCCGCAGAGCAGGATGCGGGAATCGCCCAGCGCATCGGCGAGGGCCAGGATGCGGCCCACCGCTGCCTCAGGCGCGTAGAGGGCCGGGTCATCCGGCGCATCCGACCCGCCGTGCCCGAGCAGCTCTACCGTCACCACGGTGAAGTGGCGCCGCAGCGGCTCGATGTTGGCGGCGAATGAGGCCGCGCTCGCGGTGAAGCCGTGCAGCAGGTAGAGGGGCGGCCCGCCGGCGGGGTGGGGGTATCGCTCGTACGCGATGCGCTGGCCCGGCTCGCCGAAGAGCGGCATGGCCTGACTCTAGGGGTTGCCCGCGCCCCGGGCAACCGGCGGGTGGGCCCGCATCAGCGCTTCAGCTCGCGCTCCAGGATCTCCGTCCACTGCCCCCAGCTCAGCGGGTTCTCGTAAACGGTGCCGTTGATGACGAAGGTTGGCGTGCCGTTGATCCCCAGCTCGGCCGCCCGCTCCAGGTCGGCGAGCACTGCCTCCGGGCCGTCGAGCGTCGCGAGGCAGGCCTCGAACGCTGCCCGGTCGAGCCCGGCAGGCTCGGCCATCGCCACCAGCCCCTCGTACACGAACGATTCGGTGAGGTACGGCCGGCCGCCGGTGTTCGCCCGGGCCTGGGCCGCGAAGAGGAGGTTGTGGTACTCCCAGAAGCGGTTTTGCTGGGCGGCGCACCACGCGGCGATGGCCGGCCCCGCCGTGAGGTCGCGCAGCGGCATGAAGCGGTAGATGAGGGCGGCGCGCCCCGGCACGATGTACTCCTCCAGCAGCCGCGGCTCGATGGTGACGGTGAACTCGAGGCAGTGGGGGCAGCCGAAGTCGGCGAACATCTCGATTTGCAGGGGGGCGTCGGCTCGGCCAAGCCGGACCCCCTCGGCCAGCCCCGGCGGCACCTCCCGCGCCTCGAGCAGGAGCGCCCGGTCGGCCGGGGTGGCGGTCGCCTCGGGCGTTGCGGTGGGCCCGTCGCTCCCCCCGTCGCCGCAGCCGGCCGACCCCACGAACGCCAGCAGCGCGGCGAGCGCGAGCGCGGCGGTTGCCCTATTCCGCAAGGAACGCATTGACGTGCCCCATGAAGGTCTCGAACTGGTCGTGGTGCACCCAGTGCCCGGCGCCTTCAATCTCTACCGCGCGGTACTGGTGGAAGGCCGAGAGGTCGGGCGGGCCGCCGGGGCGGGTGCCCCAGCTCTCCCGCCCCCAGATGATGAGCATCGGGCAGCGGATCTGGTTCCACAGGTCGCGGGCATCCTCCATGTTGAACTCGTAGGGCGAGCCCGCGTGGGTGTAGTTATCGAACTTCCAGGTGTAGCCGTCCTCGGCCTGGCGCACCCCGTGCACGGTGAGGTGGCGGGCCAGCTCCGGCGAGAGGTGGCGGTTCGCCTCCATCATTCGCCGCGTGGCATCGTCAATCGTCGGGTAGGTGCGGAGCTGCCGCTGCTCCAGTTCGCGCATGCTCTCCACCCACTGGCGCATCCGCCGGTGTGCCGGCCGCCGCTCGCGCTGCCATCCCAACCCGCCCAGCCCCTCGATCGTTACGAGCCGTGCCACCTTCTCCGGGAAGGCGCCGGCGTACTGGAGCGCCACGCCCCCGCCCAGGCTGTGCCCGATGATGATGTACGGCGCCCGTCCGATCGCCTCGCCGAGCGCGTGGATATCGAGCGCGTAGTCGATGATCGAGTAGTTCCCGCCAATCGCCCAGTCCGAATCGCCGTGGCCGCGCAGGTCCGGCGCGTAGACGCAGTAGCGGTCGACGAGCGCCTGCGCGACGCGATCCCATGAGCGGGCGTGGTCGCGCGTGCCGTGGACCAGGATGAGCGGGGGCTTCGCCTCATCGCCCCAGACGAGGTAGTGCAGGCGGAGGCGCTGGGAGGTGTAGTAGCGGGAGACCGGCTCCATGCGGGCATGCTAGCGGGAGCGGCCGCTCCCGTCGCGCCTCAGCGCCCGTGCACCCGCGGCAGGGGGATGCCGAGCGCTTCCTCCAGCTCATCGATCGCCCGGGTCGTCTCGTCCACCTTGATGGTGTGCATGCCGAGCGCCCTGGCGCCCTTCAGGTTCGCGCCCAGGTCATCGAGGAAGACCGCCTCGTGCGGCGCGATCGCCAGCCGCTCGCACGCAATCTCGTAGATGCGCGGCTCCGGCTTGCGCACGCCCACCAGCGCTGATTCGACGACGACATCGAACAGGCTGTGCACGTCGATTCCGGAGGTGCGCCGCTCCGGCGGCTCATCGCGCGCGACGTTGTTGGTGATGCTGCCGAGCTTCACCCTGCCGCGCAGGTGGCGCACCACCGCCACCATCTCCGGCCGCTCGCCGAAGCCCTGGAAGAACCACTCCAGGAACCCGGCCCCCGTGGCCCGCGTCTCGAGCCCGCGGATGTGGGCGTCGAACAGCTCGGCGAACCCCTCCGGCGGGATCTCGCTCCGCTCGAAGCGCGACCACGGCCCATCCTCGGGCGCGAAGATTGCCACGCGCACCTCATCCGGGATGCCGTGCTCGCGGCAGAACTCCTTGATGCGGGTCACGGGGGAGTGCGTCAGCACCCCGCCGATATCGAAGATCGCGGCGCGGAATCGGCTCACACCCCGGATCTTAGGCGGCCGGGGCGGTACATGCCGCGCCCGTTGCATTCTGCTACGCTTCGCAGGTCACCCCGCGCCCGAGGAGGAGCCCATGCCCCACCCCTTCGAAATCGTCTTCCTCGGCACGGGCAGCCCGCTCCCCAGCACCGACCGCGTCGGCTGCGGGCACGTCATCGTCGCCGGCGACCAGCACGTCCTCGTCGATTGCGGCTGGGGCGCCGCCCGCCGCCTCCTCCTCGCCGGGGTTGTGCCAGCCGCCATCGACGTCGCCATCTTCACGCACATGCACTCCGACCACATCACCGACTTCCCGGACTTTCTCTTCCTCCGCTGGACAGCCGGCGCCACCAGGCCACTGCACGTGTTCGGGCCGGAAGGCACCGCCGAGATGGTCGAAGGTTTCCTCCTCGCCATGCGCCGCGACATCGGCTTCCGCCTGGCGCACCACGGCGACAAGCTCCACCCCGACGGCATCGTCGTCGAGGTCACCGAGGTGCCGACCTCGGCCCGCCCGCAGCCGTTCTTCGAGCGGGAAGGGCTCGTGCTCGAGCGGTTCGAGGTCGATCACTTCCCCGTCGTGCCCGCCTTTGGCTACCGTGCCCGCTTCGATGGGCGCACGGCCGTTCTGTCTGGCGACACCGCCTTCTGTGAGTCGCTCCTGCACGCTGCTGAGGGGGCCGACCTCCTCGTCTGCGAGGCGATGAACACCGCGATGCTGAACGAGCGCATCGCCGGCCTCCGCGCCTTCGGCCGCGAGCTGCAGGCATCCCTCCTCGAAGATGTCCCGAGCTACCACATCGATGTGGCCGAGGTTGCCCGGCTCGCCGCGCAGGCTGGCGTGCGCCAGCTGGTCCTCGACCACCTCATCCCGCCGGTGCCGAACGCCGGGCCCGATCTCGAGCGCTTCACCGCGGGCATGGCCGCCCACTACGCCGGGCCCATCCGCGTCGCCCGCGACGCCGAGCGCATCCCTGTCCCTGGAGGCACCCCGTGAGCCACGAGGCCATGTTCGTCGCATCCCTGCGCAACCGCATTCGCGCCATGAACACGCTCTGGGAGCGCGCCATCAGCGATATGACCCTGGAGCAGCTCAACCACCACGAGCGGCCCGGCGTCCTCCCCATCGCCTTCAGTTTCAGCCACTACATCCGCTCGCAGGACCAGTCGATCAGCGCCATCTTCCTCGGCGAACCGCCCCTCTGGCAGACCGGCGGCTGGGCCGCGCGCGTCGGCGTCGCCGTCGATGCCCTCGGCCGCGAGGAAACGGTGGAGCAGATGGAGCACCAGCGCTTCGCCGACCTCGAGGCGTGGAAGGAGTACCAGTCCGCCGTCATCGCCCGTACCGATGCTGTGCTCGAGACGCTCACCGCCGAACGCCTCGCCGAGGTGGTGCTCCCCCAGCTCCCGCCGAACATGCAGAACATCTTCTGCGCGCTCGTCATCGGGCCCGGCGCCCCGCTCCGCCGCCTCGATGTGCTCGAATGCTTCGTCTACCAGCACGGCCTGCGCCACATGGGCGAGGTGGAACACGGGCGCGCCCTCGTCGGGCTCGGCGGCATGACCTCCTGAACGCTCGCCGGAATTTCTCCTGTTGCATCTGGAAATTGTTGCCGGCGTGAACGATACTGCCACCCCATGGCAGGCGAGGCATCCCCTGGCCGCCGTATCCTGGTCATCGACGACGAGGACGCCGTCCGCAGCATGCTCGTGCGCGCCCTCGCCCTCTGGGGGTATGCCGCCGTTCCCGCCGCCTCGGGCGAGGAGGCGATCACGGCGCTCCAGGCCCAGGGCCCGTTCGCCTGCGCCCTCCTCGACCTCACCATGCCCGGCATGGGCGGCGAGGCCGTGCTCGATGAGCTCGAACGGCTCGCGCCCGGCATGCCCGTTGCCCTCATGAGCGGCTACCCGCGCGACGACCTCGCCCGCGGCAACCGCCGGTTCCTTGCCAAGCCGTTCGACCTCCAGCGCCTCCGAGAGGTGGTCGATGAGCTCGCCGGGGGCTGACCCCGGCCCGCCCGGCGCGGTGGTATCCTGAACGCATGGTCGAGCAGCACCTGCAGGCGCCGGCCGAGGTTAGCCCCTACTGCCCCGCCTTCCAGCGCACCGTCGAGCTCATCGGGCGGCGCTGGACGGGCGCCATCATCCGCACACTGCTCGCCGGCTCCAACCGTTTCGGCGAGATCCTCGCGGCCATCCCCGGCCTCTCCGACCGCCTCCTCGCGGAGCGCCTGCGCGAGCTCGAGGCCGAGGACATCGTGACCCGGACCGTGTACCCGGAGCACCCCGTGCGGATTGAATACCGGCTGACGGAAAAAGGGCGGGAGCTGGAGCGAATTGTCGCCGCCATCGATGCCTGGACGGCCCGCTGGGCCGAGCACAGCGCCGCCGGGGATCGCCACTAGCGCCCTGTTTACAGCCCATCACGAAATCGCCTAGGCTTCCCCCGGGGGCCCAGGAGGGTTCGATGCGCACGAAGCTCGCCATCGTCGCGCTCGCCGCGCTGCTCGTCGCGGCGTGTGGAGGCGGGGGCGGCGGGGGCCCGGGCGGCAACCCGTTCGCGACCGGCACCCAGCCGCCCACGCAGAATTCCCCGGCAGCCGGCACCCCGGCCACCGCCGCTGCTTCGCCCCCGCCGGCTGCGCCCACGGCCACGCCCACGCAAGCCACCCCCGGCACCTACACCGTGCAGGAGGGCGACACCCTTGGCGCCATCGCCGAGCGCTTCGGGGTGACCATCGCCGAGCTGGCCGCCGCCAACGGCCTCGCCGATCCGGACCTCATCTTCCCCGGCCAGGAGCTGCGCATCCCCGCCCCCGCGGGCACCAGCCCCTAGCCCGGGCGCACTTCCGCAGCCATCGGCAGATTGGTGAAGAGGAACTCGGGCACCGGCGCGCGCCCCGCCGGTCGGGAGTTGATCGCCCGCGACATCGGCACCGTCAGCGGCTGGAGCCCCTCGTACAGGCGGGCGATTGCCGGGTGGGCGGAGTTGGAGAGCGCGAACCACGCCCCGCGTGCCGCCAGAGCACGCACCGCGGCCGCCAGCCGCTCCTGGTCGGCCCAGCCGAACGCCTGTTCCGTGTAGGCCGTGAAGTTGGCGGTTGCGCTCAGCGGGTGGTAGGGCGGGTCGAGGTAGACGAAATCGCCGGGGCCGGCCAGCGCACAGATCGCCTCGAAGTCGGCTGCGTGCAGCTCGGCTGTGGCCAGCTCCGCCGCGCAGGCGCGCAGGTTGGCGGCATCGCAGATGAGCGGCCGGGCGTACCGACCGTGGGGCACGTTGAAGCGCCCCTGCCGGTTTACCCGGTAGAGCCCGTTGTAGCACGTCCGGTTGAGGAAGATGAGGCGGGCTGCTCGCTCGGCCGGCGTGCCCGGTTCGGAGGCGCGGATGCAGTAGTACAGCTCGCGGCGGCCCGGGCGGTCGGCCGCGAGGTAGGCCGCCGCCATTGGCTCCAGCGCGGCGATCACCTCCTCCACGCGGTCGCGCACCGCCGCGAAGGCGGCCACGAGCTCGGCGTTCGCATCGGCGAGGATGGCCGGGGCCATCAGCCCGCGCGCGCGGAGCCCGAAGAACATCGCGCCGCCCCCCAGGAACGGCTCGATGTAGCGCGCCACCGCCACCCCTTCCAGCGCCGCGGCCACGGTCGGCACCAGCCGCGCCTTGCCGCCGGCCCACTTCAGGAAGGGCGTCGCCATCGGCCACCATCGTGCCCCACGCCCGGCCGCACCCGCAATTCCACCCCCGCGCTGCTGGCTGCTACCGTGGAAGCATGCCATACAAAGCGCCCGGGTCCGGCCGCGAGGGCAGCGCCATCTTCCTCGTCGCGCCCGATGGCTCCATCCTCCTCCAGCAGCGGGACGACGACGTTCCGCCCGCCGGTTTCGGCCGCTGGACGACCCCCGGCGGCGGCCGCGAGCCGGGCGAATCGCCGCTCGAGACGGCGCGCCGCGAATTCGAAGAGGAGACCGGCGTCCGCCTCCGCCGCCTGCGCTACATCGAAACGGTGACTACCGCCCAGGTGCCCGACCTCCTCCCCGCCCGCCTCCACCTCTTCGTCGCCGACGACCCCGTCCCCCGCGCGGCCATCGAGGTGCGCGAGGGGCTCGATTTCCAGTACCACCACCCGGCGAGCTTTGCCGCCCTGCCCATGAACCCGGGCACCCGCCAGCTCCTCGCCCGCTTCACCGCCAGCGATGCCTACCGCGGCACCGTCGGCATGCTCCAGCCCTTCCGCGTCGGCGTCGGCATCATCGCCCTCGACCGCTGGGGCCGCGTGCTGCTCCAGCTCCGCGATGCCGACCTGCCCCCCGAGCGCTTCCCCGGCCAGTGGGCGATCCCTGGCGGCCTCGTCGAGCCCGATGAGCCGCCCGACGCCGCGGCCATCCGCGAATTCGAGGAGGAGACCGGCATTCTGCTCGAACAGCTCCGCCTCTTCCGCGTCTACCGCAGCAGCGAGCTGGCCGGCGCCCTCACCCACGTCTACCACATCTACTACGACGACCCGGACATCCCGGAAGAGCTGATCGACGTCCTCGAGGGCCAGGCCTTCCGCTACTGGGCCCCGCACGAGCTCGCGGCCATCCCCGTCGCCGGCCCGGCCGCCGCTGTCCTGCGCGACTTCCTGGCCAGCACCCACTACCGACGGCTGTTTCACTAGCAGCGGCGCGGGCGCACGGGCACTCCGCCGCCGGATGCCCGTACCCCGGGAAATGGTATACTTAGTTCAGCGGTTTTTCCCTCGCGCTGCGCTCCCCGGAGGCCTGCTTGACCACCGAACCCACGTCCAACGTCCGCCCGGTCGAAATCGAGACCGAGATGCGGACGAGCTACCTCGATTACGCGATGAGCGTGATCGTCGCCCGCGCCCTGCCCGATGTGCGCGATGGGCTGAAGCCCGTCCAGCGGCGCATCCTCTGGGGCATGTACGAAGGCGGCGCCCGCGCCGGCACCGCCTACCGGAAGTCGGCCGCCACCGTTGGCGACGTCATGGGAAAGTACCACCCCCATGGCGACCAGGCCGTCTACGACACCCTCGTCCGCATGGCGCAGGACTTCTCCCTGCGCTACCCGCTCATCGATGGCCAGGGCAACTTCGGCTCTGTCGATGGCGACCCGCCGGCCGCCATGCGCTACACCGAGGCCCGCATGTCGGCCATCGCCGAGGAGCTCCTGGCCGATATCGACCAGAACACGGTCGATTTCGAACCCAACTACGACGGCCGCCACGAGCAGCCCTCCATCCTGCCCGCCCGCATCCCCAACCTCCTGCTCAACGGCTCCAGCGGCATCGCCGTCGGCATGGCCACCAGCATCCCGCCCCACAACCTCGGCGAGCTCGCCGATGCCATCGGCATGCTCATCGAGAACCCGGAGACAACCACCCTCGATGACCTCCTGACCGTCATCAAGGGCCCGGACTTCCCCACCTACGGCATCGCCCTCGTCGGCAGGAACAAGGCACAGCTGCGCGCCGCCTATGGCGAAGGCCACGGGCGGATCACGATGCACGCCCGCACCCACGTCGAAGAATCGAGCCGCGGGCGCACCAGCATCATCGTCACCGAGCTCCCCTACCAGGTAAACAAGGCCCAGCTCATCGAAAAGATCGCCGAGCTGGTGCGCGACCGGAAGATCGACGGCATCGCCGACCTGCGCGATGAGTCCGACCGCAACGGCATGCGCATCGTCATCGAGCTGAAGAAGGAGGGCTCCGTCCAGCAGGTCAAGAACCTCCTCTTCAAGCACACCGCCATGCGCTCCACCTTCGCCATCAACATGATGGCGATCGTCGATGGCGCCCCCCGCCGCCTCGGCCTGCGGCGCGCCCTCGAGCTCTTCATCGACCACCGCCGCGAGGTCATCCGCCGGCGCACCGAGTTCCAGCTCGAGAAGGCGCGCGAGCGGGAGCACATCCTCCAGGGCCTCCTCCGCGCCATCGACCTGATCGACGCCGTGATCGCCACCATCCGCGCGGCCGAATCGGCCCAGGCCGCCCTCGAACTCCTCCAGGGCAACGGCCTCGTCCAGCTCGAGCGGCTCCCCGCCAACAGCCCCGCCGGCATCCGCGCCCTCGCCCAGCGCAATCCCTTCTCCTTCACCGAGGTGCAGGCCCGCGCCATCCTCGATATGCAGCTCCGCCGCCTCGCCGCCCTCGAGCGCCAGGCCATCCTCAACGAGTACGAGGAGCTCATCAAGAAGATCGCCGAGCTGGAAGACCTCCTCGCCAACCCGCGCAAGATCGACTTCCTCATCCGCGACGACATGCAGGAGCTGAAGAAGAAGTACGGCGACCCGCGCCGCACCGAGATCGTGGAGGCCGACCCGGAGGACTTCCGCGAGGAGGACCTCATCCCCCACCAGGACTGCGTCGTCACCCTCAGCCGCCGCAACTACATCAAGCGCATGCCCCTCGAAGAGTTCCGCCGCCAGAAGCGCGGCGGCCAGGGCGCCAAGGGTGCGCCCACCCGCGAGGAGGACGCCGTCGTCAAGCTCGTCGTCTGCGACAGCCACGATAACCTCCTCTTCTTCACCGACCGGGGCAAGGTCTACCACCTCCGCGCCTACGACGTGCCCGATACGAAGAAGCAGGCCAAGGGCCTGCCCATCGTCAACCTCATCGAAGTCGATGCCGGCGAGCGCGTCACCGCCATCCTCCCCGTGCGCAGCTACGACCGCGACTTCATCCTCCTCGCCACCCGCCGGGGCGAGATCAAGAAGACGCTCCTCCAGGAGTTCGAAGAGGTCCGCCGCAACGGCAAGATCGCCATGAACCTCGAAGATGGCGACGAGCTCATCGCGGCCCGCCTCGCCACCAACGAGACGAACGTCATCCTCGTCTCCAGCGAGGGGCAGGCGATCCGCTTCCGCATCGATGACCTCCGCCAGGCGAGCCGCACCAGCGGC
>FWPU01009794.1_pt1 | contig 14791 bp, 12 predicted proteins | sample 2228361 | NCBI WGS metagenome assembly FWPU01 (sample SAMEA103939777, study PRJEB20133) | metagenome
TAGCTCCCGATGGCTTCCAGAAGCGTTTTTGGTATAAATTTGCCACTTCTTTGTGGGGAAAACCACTTTTTTGGCAATTTGTACGCCACCCTCAATGGATTTATCCCATTGCTAATTTTCTAAGTAAAATATCTTTGATTTCCAAAGTAAAATATAGACAAATTAAAAACTTTACAGATACGCCTCCCAAACGCTTGCTTTTATGGAAAACTTGGCTTTCACAAAAAAATTTTTCTCCACAACTGAAAAATATTAGTCAGATTTTGGCTCAGAAAACAATGAAAATGCAAATTTTTTTGGCACATCAGGACGAGCTTTGTCCCGAACAGCCTATTATAGCTTTTGCTAATAGCCAAGAATCGGTTTTTTTGCTTTCTACTTTGCACAAACATCACCGAATTTTGCAAGAAGTTTTGAAAGATAGTAGATTTGCAGAATTTATGAATAGCTGAGTTAGGTCTAATTTGTGTTAGAAACGGGAAGCAAGATGTTAGACACTATTCTTTGAATTTATTGAACTCCAATCCTTTGAAATTATGGAAGCAAAATTTGTGAAAAGTAGCGTTAGTTTAGAGCATTGTCCGCCCTCCAATAAACCCGAATATGCTTTTATTGGACGTTCTAATGTGGGCAAATCTTCATTGATAAACGCTTTGGTGGGGCAAAAAAATTTGGCTAAAACTTCCCAAACACCTGGCAAAACACAGCATATCAATCATTTTCTTATAGAAAACGCTTGGTATTTGGTAGATTTGCCTGGATATGGCTATGCCAAAGTGAGCCAAAAAGAACGCGAGCATTGGGAAAAAATGATAAAAAATTACTTGCTAAAACGTGAAAATTTGCTTTGTACGCTTGCACTCATAGATTTACGCTTGCCTCCACAAGCTAATGACATTGAGTTTTTGCTTTGGCTTGGGCAGAATGCTTTGCCTTTCGTTATCGTTTTTACGAAAGCAGATAAACTTTCTCAATTGCAACAAAGCAAACAAGAAAATTTGTACAAAGAAGAACTTTTGCAATATTTTGAAACATTCCCTCGTTATTTACTTCGGCAGAAAAAAAGCAAGGATTGGAGGAGCTAAAACTCTTTTTGTACGAATTAAATCAAAATTTCAACAGATAAATTTGTCTTTTCGCAAGGAATGTTTTAACTTTGTAGCCCTTTTTGAAAAAATAGCGTAATTATGGAATTAAAAGAAATCGCCGCAATTTCGGGAAAAGAAGGTTTATTTCGTATCTTAAAGCCTGCTCGTTCAGGGGTAATTGTAGAAACTTTAGACGCTCAAAAAAGTAAAATGGCTGTGGGCGTTTCCGAAAAAGTTTCTATCTTGAAAGAAATTTCTATCTACACTACTACCCAAGAAGGCTCTGTTGCATTGGAGGAGGTTTTATTCAAAATACACGAAAAATATCAAGGCTCTTTGCCTATCAATGCCAAAGCCGATAGTGCCGATTTGATGGCTTTCATTGAGGAGGTTTTGCCTGAATACAATAGCGAAAAAGTATATCCCTCTGATGTGAAAAAACTCGTAAAATGGTACGAAATTCTCTTTCGCGAAGCCCCCGACGTATTGGTAAAGAAAGAAGAAACACCCGTAGAAAGTACAGAAACACCCGCAACCGAAACGGAGGTTCAGGTAGTAGATAATACACCCGCTCAAACCACCGAAGTTGAAAATAAAGTAGAGGAGCCTGCAATCGAAGAGAAACCCAAGAAAACACGTTCTACCAAAAAGAAAACAGAAACCACCGAAGTTGAAAATAAAGTAGAGGAGCCTGCAACCGAAGAGAAACCCAAGAAAACACGCTCTACCAAAAAGAAAACTGAAACTACCCAAGAGCAAGAAACTACTTCGGAAACAGAAAAGCCTAAAAAGAAATCTACCAAAACCAAAAAAGAAGCATAACCCTAAAAGCGAGAGTTAGCCTCTCGTTTTTTCATTTAATATAGCAAGATGATGAAATTCACAGAATTAAACCTTTCTGAAAGCCTATTAAAGGCAGTTGCCGATATGGGCTTTACAGAGCCTTCTCCTATTCAGAAGGAAGCTATTCCTTTGGCTTTACAAGGAAAAGATATAGTTGGAATGGCACAGACAGGCACGGGGAAAACCGCCGCTTTCGCTATTCCTTCCTTAGAGAAAATTAACGAAAAAAGTAAAAATCCGCAGGTATTGGTACTTTGTCCTACTCGCGAGCTGGCTTTGCAAGTAAGTGAAGAGTTTGAAAAACTCGCCAAATACAAAAAAATTCGTGTCGTTACGCTGTATGGCGGAGACCCTATCGACCGCCAAATTCGTGCTTTGAAAGCAGGAGTGCAGGTGGTAGTAGGTACGCCCGGGCGTATCATTGACCACTTGGAGAGAGGAACTTTCCAAACCGAGCATATCCATACCGTTGTGTTGGACGAGGCAGACGAGATGTTGGATATGGGTTTTAGAGAAGATATTGAAGCCATTTTGGAAGAAATGCCTTTTGAACGCCAAACTTTGCTTTTTTCGGCTACTATGTCCAAGCCTATTTTGGCTATTGTACAGAAGTTCCAGAATGAGCCACAAATTGTAAAGGTTATTCGCAACGAGCTAACTGCCGAAAATATTGAGCAACTCTTTTATGAAATCAAAGCTACTGCCAAATTGGAGGTGATGTGTCGCTTGATAGATTTTTACAATTTACAGCAAGTGATTGTTTTTTGCAATACCAAGAAAAAATCTGATGAAGTGGCTTTGGAACTGGTAGAGAGGGGCTATAAAACCGAAGCCATACACGGCGATTTGAGCCAAAGACAAAGAGAAAAAGTAATGAAGCAGTTTCGTGATGGAGCTATCAATGTTTTAGTGGCTACTGATGTAGCGGCTCGTGGCATTGATGTTTCGGGGGTTGATGCCGTTTTCAATTATGATATACCCTTAGACCCTGAATATTATGTACATAGAATAGGTAGAACGGGTAGAGCAGGCAAATCGGGGAAGGCTTTTACCTTTGTAGTAGGCAGAGAGTTTTTCCGCTTGCGTGAAATTCAGGATTTTACTAAAAAGCAAATCAAAAGAGGGGTAGTACCTTCTATTGAAGATTTGATAGGTATCAAGCAAGCCCAGTTTGTAGAAAAAGTTGCGTCTATCGCACAAAACGAAGATTTAAGCACTTTTGAACCTTTGCTCACACAACTTCGCCACGCAGGCTTAAAAGACGAAGCCATTATCAAAGCCCTGATACAAATGCAATGGCAACATCAAAAAACAGAGTATCTGGATATAGAAATCCAAGATTTTAAGGCAAGTAAAGAAAATTCAAAAGAAAAAAGTTTTGGCAAAGAAAAAGAAAGACGAACAGCAAACAAAAATATGGTTCGTTTGTTTTTGAATGTAGGCAAAATGGATAGGGTACGCCCTAATGATATTGTTGGGGCTTTTACAGGTGAAACAGGGATAGCTTTCAAAAATATTGGGCAAATTGATATTTTGGAAAAGTTTTCTTTTGTAGAAGTAGCCAAAGAAGATGCTCCCAAAGTTATCAAGAAGATGAAAAATGCAACCATCAAGGGCAAACCTGTAAATATTGAACTGGCAAGATAAAATTGCCTTTTTTGCGGATTTTGTTTTCGTATAAATTTTTTGTAGATTTGCTTCAAAATGTTTAGTATGTTGCGAAAGCTTGGGATTTTCGGTGTTTTGTTCTACATAGTGGTAGCTTGTCAGAAAAAAGAGGAAATAAATGTATGTAGAACTACTCAACCTTTTGTAGTAGAGCGTATTACAGACCCCAGCGGTTTGCCTTTTGTACCCTATGCCATACAAGAATGGTCTTTGTTTTTAGCAGAAAAAGACTATGAATGGAAAGACAAAAATCAAGTAATACAAGAATTTGGGGAGTATAAATTTGATGCAAGTACTCTGGATTTAACTTTTATTCCTGCAACACGCAGTTTTTTCACCGATACCACTAAGGCTTATCGTTTTAAGGCAGAATACAATTGCAACGAATTAGTTTTGCGTTCCGATTCGCTTGCAGTTTTCGTGTATTTGAAAAGATAGAGGAGTGTATTTGCCTCAAAGTCAAATTATTTATATGGAAAGCTGAATGTATTTTGAACGCAAGTTTATTTGTAGGTTCATAAGTTTGAGGTTTTAGGGTATAATAGTTCAAAAATCTCAAACTTGAAAACCTAAACTTTTTCAAATCTGCTTTCATAAATAATTTTGTAATGCTTCTAAATCAAGGCTGAAATATTTTGCAAATTCATTTAGGATTTGTAAATTTCACAAGATTTTTGTTTTCGTTCCACACAAATAAAAATTTATTGTTATGAAACGTTTTAGAACTACATACATTGTAGCTCTTGTGATTGTAGCTGTTTTCGTGATTTTAGCGGAGGTAGCTGTACAACTCGGTTTTACGGCTTCGGAAGAAGATGCAAAACTTATCAACATAGCCAGCAGGCAAAGGGCTTTGGTGCAAAAAATTGCCAAAAGTTCTGTTATTTTATCTCAAACTAGTAGTATAGATACTTTCCAAACCTACAAAAAAGAGCTTTCTGAAAGTTTGGATTTGTGGCAAAAATCTCATCAGGCACTTTTGAAAGGAGATATGGTGATAGGCATCAAAAGCCCCAAAAATTCTCCTGTTACTATGCAAAAGTTTCAAGAGTTGCAACCTTTTTATGAGCAAATCCAAACTGCCGCTACGGCTATTGCCGCCAACGATTATTCTTTGGTAGTAAGTGATGAAACCAAAAAACTTGAAATAAAAAATAATGCAGGAATTATTTTGGAAAATGAAGCCAAGTATTTCCCCATTATGAATGAAATTGTGGGGCAGTACGAAAAAGAAGCCAAAGGACGTACGGATACAACTGCTCTAATAGCTTGGAGTGTGGGAGTTACCATTTTAGGCGTCTTGTTACTTTTGGCAATATTTTATTTTGCTCCTGTAACTCGCAAAATGGAGGAGTTTATTGATGAATTGGAAAGGAAAAACAAGAAAATGCTTCAATCGGAAGAAGAACTGCGTAAGATTACAGAGGAGCAATTGAAACTGAACGAGGATTTGTTTGTAGCTCAAAAGCAAGTACAAGAACAAAACGAAAAGTTGAAAAAGGCAGAAGAGGAAACTCGTTTGGCTCTTGAACGTCAGGAACGTACTAACCAGAAACTTTTAGTTGCTCAAAGAGAATTACAAAAGACATTGATTGAGCAAAATCGCATCAATCAGCAACTTATTGCCGCCCAAGAAGAAGCTCAAAAGAAAGCAAGAGAACTTGAAAAAACGGAGCAAGAAATGAGGCAACTCATTGACGCCCAAATGGAAATGAACGAAAAGTTATTTTTGGCACAAAAACAAGAAGAAAAAACTAAAAATGAACTGGCTACCACGGTTCAGAAGCAAGATGCTCTGAACAGAATATTGCAAAAGTCAATTCTGACGAATAGCTCTAATTTCAACGAATTTTTAGAATTTACCATTGATGTTTTGAGTGAAATCAAGTTTTTGGAGCTTTTGCCTGGGGTAGGTATTTTCTTAGAAAAAGAAGGTGAAAGCGAAACGTATGAGCTCGTAAGGCAAAAAAATATTAGCCCTAAAATCCAAGAACTTTGCCACAACATCAAAACAGGACAATGTTTGTGCGGTTTGGCTATCAAAACCAAAGAAACCCAATATGCTCATTGCGTAGATGAACGCCATACTACTCGTTTTGAAGGCATTAAAGAACACGGACACTACAATATCCCAATTCTCTATCAGGAGGAGGCATTGGGAGCATTGGTGGTGTATTTACCTCACGGACACAAACGGGAGCAAAGTGAAATAGATTTCTTGGAAGCTGTTACGAATATTGTTGCTTCTACTTTTATCAAAGTAAGAAATGAAAAAGAACTGCAAGCTACTATGGAAAGAGTAGCTCGCTCTGAAAAAGAAATGCGTCAGCTTGCGGAAGCTCAATTGGAAACGAATGAAAGGCTTTTACTTGCTCAAAGAGAAATTGAAAATTCTAAAAAGGAATTAGAAGAAGCTTTGTCAAAAGCCGCTCGCTCAGAGCAAGAGATGCGTTTGCTTGCGGAAGCTCAATTGGAGCCTAATGAAAGGCTACTTTTGGCTCAAAGGGAAGCAGAAAAATCTAAAAAAGAGTTGGAAGAAACTCTTGAACAGCAAAAAGTGATTACTAGCAGTTTGGCTCTTGCTCAAAAAGAATTGAGCAGACGTGCCGAAGAACTTGAAAAAGCAGAGCGTGAAATGCGTCAACTTGCCGAAGCTCAAATAGAAGCCAATGAAAAGCTGATTTTAGCTCAGAAAATTGAAAAAGAGCGTACCGCCAAAATAGAAAAGTACAATGCTATTCTAACAAATCTCTCCACTACACCTTTTGAAAAATACGAAAACTTGGAAAAGGCTCTCCAAGCCATTACAGAAGCCGTAGCAGAGGGTTTAGGTATTGAAAGAGCAAGTATTTGGGATTATACAGGAACAAGCCTCGTTTCCAAAGACTTATTTGAAAAAACTAAAAACCAACATTCGGCAGGGCTTGAGCTTTTTGCCAAAGACTTCCCTGCATACTTTGAAGGGGTACAAAGTGGGTTGGCTATTGTGGCTCACAATGCTCATACACATCCTAATACTTTTGAGTTTTCGGAAGTGTATCTGAAACCTTTGGGAATTAACTCTATGCTTGATGTACCTATTCGTGAAGCAGGGGAACTGAAAGGAGTAGTTTGTTGTGAGTATGTAGGTACAGATTTTAAAGAATGGACTTTGGAAGATGAAAACTTTGCTCGTTCTATTTCTGAAATTATTTCGCTAATGATAGAGGCGGATAAGCGTAAAAAAGCAGAGGAGGAGTTACAGATTGCTTTTGAAAACCTTAAAAAATCTCAAAAAGAAATTGAACGCTTGGCTCTTGTGGCTTCCAAAACGGATAATGCCATTATTATCACTGATGCCAATGGCTTGATAGAATGGGCAAATGAAGGTTTTGAAAGACTGACAGAATACAAGTTGGAAGAAGTAAAAGGCAAAAAACCGGGTTCATTTTTGCAAGGTGAAAAAACAAATCCTGCTGATGTATTTGCCATTCGTCAGGGAATTGCTTCGCTCAAATCTTTCTATCAAGAAATTTACAACTACTCCAAATCGGGTAGGGGCTACTGGTTGGGCATCAATATTACGCCTCTCTTTGATGAACAAAATAATCTTACAGGTTTTATTGCTATTGAAAGTGATATTACTGAACGTAAGCAGGCTGAAATAGAACTTCAAAATGCTCTGGAAAAAGCTAAAAAGGCAGAAGATGATATGCGTTCTTTGGCAGAGGCTCAATTAGAAGCCAATGAAAGGCTGATGATGGCTGAAAAACAACTCAAAGAAACCTTAGAGCTTGAGAAAAAGCAAAAAGAAGAGCTTGATAGACTGGTGGCACAGCTCAAAGAAACCCAAGGACAACTTGTACATAACGAGAAAATGGCTTCGCTAGGGCAACTTACGGCGGGTATTGCCCACGAAATCAATAACCCTATCAATTTTGTGTATAATGGTATTGATACCCTCAAAATTTCTTTGGACGACCTGATGGAGATTGTCAAAAAGTACAATGAATTAGACTCCGCCAACGGCAACAAAGAGGAAATTATCCAAGAAGCCAAAGAACTTAAAGACCAATTAGGCTTTGAAGATTTGACGCAAGATATTGAGCATCTGGTTGCCGACATCAAAAAAGGTGCAATACGCACTATGGAAATTGTGAAAGGCTTGCGTATATTCAGCCGTCTTGATGAAGAAGAACGCAAAATGGCAAATATCAAAGAGGCACTTGAATCTACGCTTATTCTGCTCAACAACAAAATGAAGGGTAGAATAGAAGTCAAGAGATACTATGATGAAACAATGCCTGAAATTCTTTGCTATCCGGGTCAGCTCAATCAGGTATTTATGAATATCCTTAACAATGCTATTCAGGCGATACCTGAAGATAGAAAAGACGGCGAAATTACCATTTACACCGAAAATCAGGCTGAAAATGTGATTATTCGTATCAAAGACAATGGCGTGGGAATGAGCGAACAGGTAAAACGCCGAATTTTTGAGCCTTTCTTTACCACCAAGCCTGTTGGGGTAGGTACGGGTTTAGGGCTTTCTATTACTTTTGGTATCATTGAAAAGCATAATGGGCAAATATTCGTAAATAGCGAGGAAGGTAAAGGAACAGAATTTGTTATTCAATTGCCCAAAGAGAGAATTTAGACCTCTTACTTCAAATATGAGCAACAACATCACTATTGGGTGATGTTGTTGCTTTTATTTTCTTACCAAAATAGTGAAATCAAACATTTGGTAATCGTGCAGAAGGGCAACATCACGAGAAAAATTCCGCATACAATAGTCAAACATAAAGCAAGGATTGGCATAGTATAGGTCGGGGCGTTGTTTTTCTTTATCCGAATAGCTGGTAAGCATATTGAAAGCAAAACCTTTAAGGCTCTTTTCGTGCATTATATCCAAAGTTTCTAAGATATAGCCCAAAAATTCGTATTCTTTCAACTCTAATTTTTTATTAAAAATACCACTTGCTACGATATAATCTGCTTCTTTCATTTCTTTTGGGTGCTGAATAAGCTGAAACGTAGCAAAATTAAGGTGGGCATAGGTTTTGTGAGCTTGCTCAATCATAGCAGGGGCAAGGTCGTAGCCGTAAAAGGTAAAATTTTGAAAGCCTTTTTTTTGCATAAATTCGGCTAATGCTCCATAACCACAACCCAAATCTGCAATGCTGAAAGGAGCATTGGGTGGCAAAATTTTCAGCAGTTGTTCAAATCTGCCTATTTGGGCTTTTTCATCTTTCCAATTTACGCCTTGGGCAGTAGAGCCGTGCAAAGCAAGTTGCTCGGCATAAAACTCGTTCAGTGTTTCTAATATTTTTTGCATAATTTTGGTGATAAATTTCAAAAAATCTCAAATTTAGAGGCTCTTGCTTTCAATTTCTACGCTATGCCTTTCATACACATTCCTAATAATGCTTCTGGGTCTTTGTTTGATTTCCAAGAAAATTTTTGCCAAATAAATACCCAAAATACCGATACTGAAAAGAATTAAGCCTCCAATAGCCCAAATAGAAACGGCAAGACTTGTCCAACCCTCAATTTTTTCATCATAAGCAAAATACTGATAAAAAGCCCAAGCAATATAGCCCAAAGCAAAAAGTGTAATAAACAAGCCCAAATAAAAAACAAAATACAAAGGCTTATGACTTACAGAAGTTATGGTATTGAGAGCAATCTGAAATTTGCGTTTGAGCGTATAGGTAGAACTGCCCTTGAAACCTTTGCTTACAACCACAGCCTTTTGTTTGAAGCCCGCCATCTGAAAAATACACCACAAATCCATTTCTCGTTCGGGATATTGCAAAAGAGCTTGCACGTATTTTCGGCTCATTAGGCGGGCAGTGAGCGTATTGGCGGGGTATTCAATATCCGAAATAAGGCTAAATAGTTTGTAATACACTTTGCCGCTTGTTTTTTCAAACCAATTGCCCTTCCGTTTTTCTTGAACACCATAAATAACATCAAAATCGGGATTTTGCTCCAAGGTTTGCCAGTAGGTTAGTAGCAATTCGGGGGCTTCTTCAAGGTCGCTATCAATCAGAAAAATCCAATCGCCTGTGGCGTTTTGCAGGGCAGTAAGCAAAGCAGGGTGATGACCAAAATTGCGAGAAAGTTCTATGACTTTTACATTTTCGTCTTTTTGGGCAAGCAAAATCGCCTTTGCTAGTGAGTTATCAGGCGAGCCATCATTGACAAAAATAATTTCATAGGCACAAGGGATTTGTTTGAGGCAAGCAAGGGTTCGGTTGTAAAATTCTTGTATGTAGTTTTCGGAGTAATAAAGCGTAGTAAGAACAGAAATTTTCATAAACAAGAAAAATGAATTGAAAACTCAAAATACAGGTGCAAAATTTCTTTTTTCTGAAAAAGATTTCATAAAACGGGGGGCATTGAAACCTTCATTAAAAAGCAAATCTACAATGGAAACTTCGTGAATAAAATCGCCGTAAAGTTGAGTATATTCGGGATAGCCGCTGTAATCCAGATAGCAAACCTTGATGCCACGAGCATTGAAAAGAGTTTCATCAAGATAATTTTTGGCTGAAGCCCCTGTGTAATACTCGGTAGCATTGAGTTGCTGACAAATATCAATCAATCTTTCATTTTTGCCATTTTGGCAAATAGGAAAATCTTTTGAAAAATAAATAGGGGTCTGTATGCCTAATATTTTACAAACCATACGAATAAGCTCTACGTTGATTTCAGAAAGCATTAAATGCTGGGTATTTAGGTAAAATTCTTGCAAAATAGGAGCAATTTGCTCAAAACATTTGGCTTTCTTGTAGTTGTGTTCAAGGGTTTTCCAATGTTTTTTTGCCCAATCTTTTTCGCTAATTTCTACTTCTTGTATTTTCTGAAAAAAATTACCTTTCACTTTCACAGGAACGGTGAGCCAATGGGTTCCTTGGGGTGTTTTGATGATATTGCGGTTTCGCCAATCGCGTTTGGTGTATTGAGCTTCATCATACTAAACAACTACATCAACTTGGTGGATAGCATCAAAATAGCCCTTCCAAGGAATGTAATTGGATTGCGTAATGATGACTTTACACATACTTGTAAAAAAAATTAAGTGAGCAAACAATAAATTTGAAATTTTTTCGTTGCACAAAACTTTTGCAAGATAGTAAATTTTTGCTTTTGAAAAACAATCTTTGCACAAATGCGTTTTAATGGAAATAATTAACAATTCCGATGAAATCTACACAAAGTTTGCTTTCCTTGCAGACTCTCGGCGAACTGAAAGCCGCAGGGTATCAGGTGCGTTCTATCAAAGAAGAATTACGAGAAAATCTTATTCGTAAAATTCGCCAACACGAAAACCCATTTGAAGGCATTTGGGGCTATGAGGAAACCGTTATTCCTGATATAGAGCGGGCAATTCTCTCCAAACATCATATTATACTTTTGGGCTTGCGTGGGCAAGCAAAAACACGCATTGCCCGCCTAATGGTAAATTTACTTGATGAGTATATCCCTGTGGTAGCAGGTTCAGAACTCAACGATGACCCTTTCAATCCTATTTCTCGTTATGCCAAAGACCTTATTGCCGAAAAAGGCGATGCAACGCCCATCGCTTGGCTTCATAGGTCGGAACGTTATGCCGAAAAATTAGCTACGCCTGATGTATCGGTAGCTGACCTTATTGGCGATGCTGACCCTATCAAAGCCGCCAGCCTCAAACTTCCTTATTCCGATGAGCGTGTCATTCATTTTGGGCTTATACCTCGCTCACATCGCTGTATTTTCGTCATCAACGAACTTCCCGACTTACAGGCTCGCATTCAGGTTGCTTTGTTCAATATTTTGCAGGAAGGAGATATTCAAATCAGAGGTTTTAAGATGCGTTTGCCGCTAGATATTCAGTTTGTTTTTACTGCCAATCCCGAAGATTATACGAACCGAGGCTCTATTGTTACTCCTCTCAAAGACCGCATTGATAGTCAAATTCTCACGCATTATCCCAAAAGCATTGATATCGGAAAGAAAATCACCGCCCAAGAGGCACATCTTGCCCGAGAGCAAAAAGATAGAGTGCAAGTGAGCGAGCTACTACGTAACCTCATTGAACAAGTTGCCGTAGAAGCCCGACAAAGTGAGTACATTGATGCTAAAAGTGGTGTTTCGGCACGCCTGACGATTTCAGCTTTGGAAAATCTGGTGAGTGCCGCCGAAAGACGCTTGCTTTTGAATAATGAAACACAGACTTATGCTCGTATTGGCGATTTGATAGGGGTAATACCTTCTATTACAGGTAAAATTGAGCTTGTTTATGAAGGTGAGCAAGAAGGTACGGCAAATGTAGCCCAACATCTTATATCCAAAGCTATTCGCACTCAATTTGTGCAGTATTTTCCTGAACCCGAAAAAGCCAAAAAAATGAAAGACAAAAATCCATATCACGAAATTTTGGAGTGGTTTGGTGCAGGAAACACTTTGGATTTACTCAACGAGGCTTCTAATGAAAGCTATCGCCGCGAATTACGAAAAGTAAAAGGTTTGGAAAATTTAGTGCAAAGCACTTTCAAGAACCTTATAGAAAATGAAAAATTTTTGATGATGGAATTTGCTTTACACGGACTTGCCGAATATTCGCAACTTTCCAAGAAAATGCTTACCCGAAGCCTTCAATTTTCAGATTTGCTTTCAGGAATGTTCAATACCAAAGATTTCGGCAAGTTTGATGATGAAGTTGATTGGAAAAAAAGAAAGTGAAGTAGGAAACATAAATCAAGAAATTAGGAGAGATTGGGATTTCAAATATCAAATCCTCACTCTAAACTTTCTGAAAGTAAATTTTTACACCTAAAAAATGCTTATTATTATGCGAAAAATTCGTTTGCCCTTGCTTATATCCACGCTGTATGTGTTGGTATATGCTACAACGCCCTACTGGACGCCTGAATATGTTACCGCTACAATGTATTTTCTTTCGCCTTTTGTAGTGTTGTATTTGGTTTGGGTGGTTCTTACCAAAGGCGAGCCTTCTCATCTGACCTTTGAAGAGGCTTTTTATGAGGATTTTGCAGGAAAGTAGTAATAAAAACAGGAAACAAGAAGCAGGAAACAGGATACAAGATTAAAAAATCTATAAAGTTTTGATTTTGAAACTTCAATCTCCCAGTTTCTTATTCTTATTTTTACGCTTGCTTTCCGTTTTATAGTGTTTGCTTATGGATAGCTTGTTCCCAACGCCAAGCATCGGCAAGGGCATCGGCAAGGCTTCTTTGGGCTTTCCAACCCAAAATTTTTTCAGCTTTGCGGGCATCGGCATAAATGGCTGTAACATCACCACTGCGGCGAGGAGCAAACTGATAGGGCAAAGTTTTACCACTTACTTGCTCAAAAGTTTGAATAACCTCTAATACCGAGTTACCTGTGCCTGTACCTACATTGATAAAATCAATGAAACTACCCTTTTGATTTTGCAAAAATTGAAGTGCTTTTACGTGGGCTTCGGCAAGGTCGCATACGTGTATGAAATCGCGTATGCACGTGCCATCAGGAGTGGGGTAATCTTTGCCAAAAACATTCAAGAAGGGGCGTTTGCCAATCGCTGTTTGTGTAATATAAGGTACGAGATTATTTGGCACGCCACGTGGCAACTCTCCGATAAGTGCCGATGGGTGAGCCCCAATAGGATTGAAATATCGCAAAGAAATGATTTGCAAATCCGCTTGACTTCTTACTACATCTTGCAAAATCTCCTCACCAATTTGTTTGGTATTGCCATAAGGCGAAAAAGCAGGTAGCACCGCGTTGTTTTCATCTACGGGCAACTTTTCGGTTTGTCCGTATACGGTGCAAGAAGAAGAAAAAACCAACTTCTGCACCGAAAATTTTTGCATTATTTTCAGCAGATTGATAAGCGAGAAAAGATTGTTTTCATAATATTTGAGCGGCTCGGCAACCGATTCGCCAACGGCTTTGTAAGCGGCAAAATGAATAACCCCTTCAAGGCTATGCTCTTGGAAAACTTTTTCCATTGCCGCATAATCGTTGCAATCGGCTTGGTAAAACGTAACTTTTTGTTTGATAATTTGCTCAATGCGGTCTTTGATAAATAGCTCTGAATTGCTCAAATTATCCACAATAATAGGCGTAAAGCCTTCTTCTACCAAAGCCACTACCGTATGCGAGCCAATGAAACCCAGCCCGCCTGTAACGAGTATGTTCATAGCGAATTTTTTGGACAAAAATAGCTAATAATTTGAAAAGAGAAGATAGATTGGCTAACGTTTTTTACTTTCTACAGCCCGAATAGTCGCCAAGTTTTTCTTTTCAATATCGGTAAAAAAGACTTCTGAATTAGATACAAAATTGAGCGAGCCTCTTTCTGTAAAATACTTCTTCCATTTAGGATTTTGAAAATTATGATTATATTGAGCAAATAGTTCGTTTCGCATAATTTCAAGTTCCGCTTTGCTGTAACGTGCCAAGTCTTTTTCGGAAAGAACTTTTTCAGAGGTGAAAGCAAACTGCCTTTTGAAGTTTGGGGCTTTCAGCAAGCTGAGAAAAAAATCGTTAGCATTGCTATAATTGTGCTTTTTAGTAACTGAGCAACCCTCTTCGCCTATTGTTACGAGCATTTTGGTTGATAAAGATTTAGGATTTTTGTTGAGCTTTGCCTCGTATGAGTCGTAAATGGTTTGGGCGGCTACCATAACAACTTGGGCATTGGGGGCTGGAACAAACTCCCACATATAATCGTAAGTAATTTCAGTTTCCCCTTTGTTATTGGTATTCCAAGTGCCTTTGGCTACGCCGCCTGTTAGGAGGCTAGCTTCTTCGCCCAAAGCCCAAACGGCTATTACTTGCTTATCAGAGAAAAAGTAGTAGTCGTAATCGCCACTGGCACAATGAGAACCCACAACTACCAGCCCAGCGGGTGATTTTTGGGAATAGCCAAATAAACTAAAAACAAAAACAAATACCAATAGCATTGTAAGATTTTTCATCGTTGAGGTTTTGGTGGATTAGACTTTGATTGTGTGTTTAAGTTGATTTTATATCAGCGAAAGCATTGCTATCCGCAACGCTCTCGCTTTATTTTTACGCAAATTAAAAGTTTTTGGAAAAAAATGCTAACTTATATGGCAAAAACTTTTTTATTTCCTTGCTTCTATTTCCTCGTTTTTGTTTGGGAACTTTAGTTTTTTGCTGGAAATTTTTATTTTTCTTGCTCCCGAATAAGAGTG
>FWPU01009800.1_pt1 | contig 14781 bp, 10 predicted proteins | sample 2228361 | NCBI WGS metagenome assembly FWPU01 (sample SAMEA103939777, study PRJEB20133) | metagenome
GGCCAGTAGCTCTAACGGCTAGAGCACCGGACTCCAAATCCGGGGGATGGGGGTTCGAATCCCTCCTGGCCTGCCAGGAATGAAATTTTTGTCCCAGGAATAAATAATATAAATCAATGAAGAAGATTAAAGAGTTAATCCAAAAAATTAACCAATTTTTTAGAGAAGTGCGCGTGGAGATGAAAAAGGTTACCTGGCCATCACGGAAGGAGACTTTAGCTTCCACTTCAGTAGTATTGATTACCGTGATTTTAATGGCCTTTTTTCTGGGCATTGTGGACTTGGGCCTTTCGCGATTAATAAAAATTTTTTTGGATTAGGAGCATAATTAAATGGCCCAGAAATGGTACGTAGTCCATACATATTCAGGGTTCGAAAATAAAGTTAAATCGATGCTGGAAGAAAAGATTAAATTAGCTAAAAAGGAGGATTTTTTCTCAGAGATTCTCGTGCCAGCTGAGAAGGTGATCGAAATGGTAAAAGGAAAGAAGAAAGCTACCCAACGCAAGTTTTTTCCCGGGTATATATTAGTGAAGATGGAGCTAAATGACGAGACCTGGCATATTGTCAAAAGTACACCGAAAGTAACGGGTTTTGTGGGTGACCGGGCTAATCCAACGGCTTTGACTGATGAAGAAGTAGAAGAGATAAAGAACCAAATGAGCGAGGGACTTCTCCGTCCCAAACATCGGGTTACTTTTGAAAAGGGCGATCAAATACGGGTTATTGATGGACCTTTTTCTAATTTTAATGGCTTGGTGGAAACTGTCAATCCAGAAAAGGGCAAAGTACGTGTTTTAGTAAGTATTTTCGGAAGGTCAACTCCCGTGGAACTTGATTTCGCCCAAATCAAAAAAGCTTAAAAAAAGGAAGAAGCATAATGGCTAAAAAAGTAATTAGCGTAGTTAAACTACAGATTCCGGCAGGGCAGGCCAATCCATCCCCTCCTGTTGGTCCAGCTTTAGGACAGCACGGAGTGAATATTATGGAATTTTGCAAAGCCTTCAATGCCCAAACTAAGAACCAAGAGGGAACCATAATTCCGGTCGTGATTACTATATACGCTGATCGATCATTTTCATTTGTCACCAAAACACCTCCGGCCGCCGTTTTATTAAAAAAGGCAGCAGGGATTATTAAAGGCTCTGGTGAACCCAATCGGACTAAAGTGGGGCAAGTAACTAAAACGCAAGTAAAAGAAATAGCTAAGATGAAGCTGCCGGATTTGAATACGACCAATTTAGAGGCAGCGATTAGGACAATCGAAGGTGCAGCCCGTTCCATGGGCCTCGAGATAGTTGAAGGGTGAAAGCATGGCTAAAAGAGGAAAGAGATATATAGAATTGATTAAAAAGATTGATCGCACGGCACGTTATGATTTAGATACGGGCCTTAAGCTATTAAAAGAAATGAAGCCAGCTAAATTCGATGAGAGTGTAGATATGGCCATTCGACTGGGGGTTAATCCCAAACATGCTGATCAGATGGTGCGCGGAACAGTAGTCTTGCCGCATGGGATTGGCAAATCAGTGAAGGTGTTAGTATTTGCTAAAGGAGAGAAAGAAAAAGAAGCTAAAGAAGCAGGAGCAGATTATGTGGGAGCCGAAGATTTGGTGGAGAAGATTACCAGCGGCTGGACAGACTTTGACAAGGCCATCGCTACCCCTGATATGATGGGTATGGTGGGGAAATTGGGCAAGATTTTAGGGCCGCGGGGCTTAATGCCTAACCCGAAAGTGGGTACAGTCACTTTTGATGTAGCCAAAGCGGTAAGAGAATTAAAAGCAGGAAAAGTAGAATTCCGAGTAGATAAGACAGGTATTGTGCATACTGCTGTGGGCAAGATTTCCTTTCCTGAAGATAAACTAAAAGAGAATATTTTGGCTTTAATGGACGTAATTATCCGTTCTAAACCCCCATCTAGCAAAGGAACATATTTAAAAAGTATCGCCATCTCAACCACCATGGGACCAGGAATAAAACTTGATCCAAATACCTTAAGAGGGGCGATCAAATAAGGAAAATTTTTCGTCGAAGACCGTAGGTTCGCCAGAGGGCGAATAATTGGTAAATTCCCAGCCTACCGAGACGTGCGCTTTAGTTTTGGGATTAGATAACCAAAAGGTGACAGTCGCAAGTTTTTTTAAATGGATTAATTTAGGGCTGGGGTAAGAATTAAGAAGGGAGATCAGAAGTTGGAACGGGTTGAAAAAGAAAGGTTAGTCAATGAACTTCAAGAGCGCATGAGGCGAGCTAAAGTTGCTTTCCTCACCAGATTTACTGGACTAAACGTAGAAAAGATGACGCAAATACGTCGGGAACTTAAGCAGGCCCATGTGGAGTTGCAGGTAATCAAGAATAATCTTTTCCGTTTGGCCATCAAAGGAACAGATAAAGAATTATTGGCGCAAAAGTTAGAAGGACCGTTGGCCGTTGCCTGGAGTGATGTAGATTTAGTCGTCCCAGCCCGTTTGCTGACCAAGTTTAGTAAGGAATTTCCGGAATTGCAGGTAATAGGGGCATGCTTCAATGGAAAGTTATGGGAACCCGTGGATATACAAACTTGGGTGAATTTACCCACCTTAGAAGAGATCAGAGCAAAGATTATTAGCCTGATCCAGGGTCCGGCTTCTTCTTTACTGCGGTTGTTTACCATGCCAGGTTCGCGCTTGGCCTATTTGCTCAAGGCCAAAAGTCAGAAAGAATAAAATTTTATGATCTTTTCAAGATCAAAAATATTTAATCCCGAAGGAGAAAAAAATGGCTGATTTACAGAAACTTGTTGAAGAATTAAGTGCTTTAACCCTTTTAGAAGCAGCAGAATTGTCGAAACTTTTAGAGGAAAAATGGGGTGTATCGGCTGCGCCAGTGGCCGTAGCTGCCGCTCCAGCTGTTGGAGCAGGACCAGCAGCACCGGTAGCTGAAGAAAAGACGGAATTTGATGTGATTTTGACCGGCGTGGGAGATAAGAAGATCCAAGTTATCAAAGTGGTGCGCGAATTAACTAATCTGGGTTTAAAAGAGGCGAAAGATTTAGTCGAAGGTGTACCGAAGCCCATCAAGGAAGCAGTCTCCAAAGAGGAAGCGGAGAATATAAAGAAAAAACTGGAAGAAGTGGGCGCAACGGTGCAGATAAAATAAAAAACGTTTTTTAATTTTTCTCTGGCCATTGCCAAGAAAAGTAACAGCGCCGGGAGAGAAAATTACCCCAGAAAAGGGGGTTGGGCACTCTGGTCTTAACGATCAGAGGAAAGGGGGCAAATATGGTCTCTTTAACCAGTAGCCAACCTATTAAACGTCTAAATTTTTCCAAAATCGAAAAGGTGATGGACATCCCTAACCTCATTGAAGTCCAGCGCCAATCTTATGAGAACTTTTTGCAGAAGAATGTTCCACCCGCCGAACGGGAAGACATAGGCTTACAGGCTGTTTTTAAGAGTATTTTTCCTATCCGCGATTTCAATGAAACTGCTTCTTTAGAATTTGTTTTCTATTCCTTAGGAGAGCCTAAATATGAAGTGGAAGAATGCCGCCAAAGGGGCATGACTTATGCTGCTCCTTTAAAAGTAACCGTGCGCTTAATTACTTATGAAATAGAGGAAGAGGAACGGAAGGGTAATCCCCGCGTAAGGGATATTAAGGAGCAGGAAGTTTATTTTGGAGAAATTCCCTTAATGACCGAGAAGGGGACTTTTATCATTAATGGAACGGAGCGGGTAATTGTTAGCCAGCTGCATCGCTCTCCGGGAATTATCTTCGAACACGAAAAAGGGAAAACTTACACAGGCAAACCGCTTTACTCTGCCCGCATTATTCCTCATCGAGGGTCTTGGTTAGACTTAGAATTTGACACCAAAGAACTCGTTTATGTGCGCATTGACCGGCGCCGCAAATTGCCCGTGACTATTTTACTGCGAGCCTTAGGTTTCAGTCCAGAAGAATTGTTAAGAACATTTTATGATACGGAAAAGATTTCTTTTCGAGATGGAAAGATTATTAAGCATATGAATTATGACCTCCTGGTTAATAAACGGGCGACGGAAGATATAGTTCATCCGCTTACGGGAGAGGTCTTAGTGCGCAAGAATCGAAAAATAACCAAACCTTCCCTCAAGAAATTATTAGATGCGAAAATTGATTCTTTGCCCGTGGAAGCGAATGATTTAGTTGGCCGGTATTTAGCCCGTCCTGTCTACCATCCCCAAAGTAAAGAGTTGTTGTTTCCCGCTAATACCGAATTGAATTTAGAAAGAATAGAGCAAATTCGTCAGGCTGGAATAAAAGAAATTGAAACGCTTTTCATTGACCAGTTGAATGTTTCTTCTTCCCTTCGAGATACTTTAAGCACAGATCGAATTGAGGACATAGAAACGCGCCCGCTAGAAGAATACCGCAAGCAACACCCCGAAGATAAAACACCTAACCAAGTTTATAATGCTATTTTAGAGATATATCGCCGCTTGCGTCCCAGTGAGCCCCCTACTTTAGAAACAGCCAAAACCTTTTTTGAAAATCTCTTCTTTAATCCGGACCGCTATGATTTATCCCGCGTGGGGCGGCTGAAAATCAATCACCGCTTAAAATTAAATGTGTCTTTGGATTGCCGCATTTTGCGCAAAGAAGACATTCTGGAGGCTGTTAAGTATTTGATTGCTTTAAAAGACGGCCAAGGGGAAGTAGATGACATTGATCATCTGGGAAACCGGCGGGTGAGGTGCGTCGGCGAGTTAGTGGAGAACCAATTTCGGATAGGCTTGGTGCGGATGGAAAGAGCTATTAAGGAACGGATGAGTTTACAAGACGTGGAGACGCTCATGCCGCATGATTTGGTTAATCCCAAACCGGTTTCCGCAGTAGTAAAGGAATTCTTCGGCTCCTCGCAGCTCTCGCAATTTATGGACCAAACCAACCCCCTTTCGGAAATTACGCACAAAAGAAGACTTTCGGCCTTGGGACCAGGAGGGCTGACGCGAGAGCGGGCCGGGTTTGAGGTACGGGATGTGCATTCTACCCACTATGGTCGAATTTGTCCCATCGAAACTCCCGAGGGGCCGAATATCGGGTTGATAGCTTCTTTAAGTACTTATGCTAAAATCGATTCTTTCGGTTTTATTGTAACTCCTTATCGAAAAGTTATTAATGGCCAAGTAACTAAGGAGATTGAATACCTCTCGGCTTTAGAAGAAGATGAGACGAAAGTTATTGCTCAGGCTAATGCGCCCGTAGATGTGAAAGGAAAGTTCATGGCCGAAATGGTGCAAGCGCGCATTGCCGGGGAAGCCACATTAATACACCCTGAAGAAGTTAATTTAATGGATGTCTCCCCTAACCAATTAGTAAGTGTAGCCGCTTCCCTTATCCCCTTCCTGGAAAATGATGATGCTAACCGAGCTTTGATGGGGTCGAATATGCAGCGTCAAGCTGTGCCTTTATTGCGCGCCGAAGCTCCTTTGGTAGGGACAGGAATGGAAGGAGTGGTTGCCCGCGACTCGGGCGTAACAGTGGTAGCGGTAAGAGATGGGGTAGTAGAGAAGGTGGACTCTATGCGGATAATTGTGCGCGCCGATAATCCGGACCAAGATGGACGCCAATCGGAAGTAGATATCTATAATTTAATTAAATATCAACGCTCCAATCAGAATACCTGCATAAATCAGAGGCCCATAGTCCGAGAAGGGCAAAGGGTGAAAAAGGGGCAGGTTATTGCGGATGGACCAGCCACCCAAAATGGAGAATTAGCTTTGGGGCGAAATGTCTTGGTGGCTTTTATGCCCTGGGGGGGCTATAACTTTGAAGATTCAATTTTGATTAGTGAGCGAGTAGTCAAAAACGATAGTTTTACTTCTATTCATGTTGAAGAGTTTGAGGTCATTGCCCGGGATACTAAACTGGGCCGCGAAGAGATCACTCGCGATATTCCAAATTTAGGAGAGGAATCTTTAAAGAACCTGGATGATAGCGGCATAATTCGTATCGGGGCGGAAGTCAAACCGGGTGATATTTTGGTAGGCAAAATTACTCCCAAAGGAGAGACCCAGCCTTCACCAGAAGAAAAACTCTTGCGCGCCATATTTGGAGAAAAAGCTGGTGCGGTTAAGGACACTTCTTTGAGGGTTCCACCAGGAGTTGAGGGAACGGTTATCGGGGCTAAAGTTTTTAGCCGCCGGGGAGTGGAAAAAGATACGCGAGCCAAAGCTATTGAGGAAGAGGAGATTGCCCGCTTGCATCGAGATCGAGAAGATGAAATCCAGATTATCCAACAGATTGCCGCTCAGAAAATCCGCAAACTTTATGTCAACGAAGTTACCGCCAATAGGCTGGCCGATGAACGGACTGGTAAAACTTTGATCTCCAAGAACACTAAGCTGAGTAAAGAATTGTTGGCAGAGATTCCCGATGCCCGCTTACGGGATATTACCATTCAGAATCCCAAAAAGAAAGCTGAGGCGCAGAAAATCTGGGAAGAGCTGGACAAGAAAATCCAGATAATCAGAGGGGCTTTCGAGAAGCGAATAGCCCGCTTAAAGAAGGCTGATGAACTGCCCCCGGGAGTCATTAAAATGGTGAAAGTGGATGTGGCCATTAAACGCAAATTGTCAGTAGGGGATAAAATGGCGGGACGTCATGGAAATAAAGGGGTTATTTCACGGATCCTTCCTGAAGAAGACATGCCTTATTTAGAAGATGGCACTCCCGTGGACATTGTTCTGAACCCCTTAGGGGTTCCTTCGCGCATGAACGTGGGCCAAATATTGGAGACGCATTTAGGCTGGGCAGCTAAGGAGTTGGGGGAACAGATTAGTCGTATGATTGCCAAAGAATATAGTCCTAAAGCTCTCCGGGAGAAGATTAAAAAAATCTATAATGCAGAGTCTTTTGCCGCTTTGCTCGACAGCTTAGAGGATGAAGAATTGCTAGAGTATGCCCACACCTTGGGTAAAGGCTTATTCGTGGCCTCGCCTGCTTTTGATGGGGCTAATGAAGAAGAAATTAAAGATGCCTTGCAGCAAGCAGGCCTACCGATGAGTGGCCAGGTTACCCTTTATGATGGCCGTACTGGCGAACCTTTTGATCAAAAAGTTACCGTAGGGATTATCTACATGATGAAGCTCCATCATTTAGTTGATGATAAGATTCATGCTCGTTCCGTAGGACCCTATTCATTAATTACCCAACAGCCTTTAGGCGGCAAGGCCCAATTTGGCGGGCAGCGTTTAGGAGAAATGGAGGTTTGGGCCATGGAGGCTTACGGGGCAGCTTATGGATTGCAGGAATTCTTAACCGTCAAATCGGATGATGTACTTGGTCGCACCCGCATGTATGAAACGATTGTCAAAGGTGGCCATAGCTTAGAAGCAGGGGTACCCGAATCATTTAACGTTCTGGTAAAGGAGTTACAAAGCCTTTGCCTGGATATTGAGCTTCTGGAAAAAGAAGAAGCTTAAAAAGGAGGCCGACCTTGGAAGATCTTTTTAGCTTTTTTGAAAAACCCAAACACCCCATGGCATTTAATGCTATGCGTATTTCTTTAGCTTCCCCGGAAAAAATTCGCGCTTGGTCATATGGGGAAGTAAAAAAGCCAGAGACGATCAATTACCGTACTTTTAAGCCTGAACGGGATGGTCTCTTCTGCGCTAAAATATTTGGTCCCACCAAAGATTACGAATGTAATTGTGGAAAGTACAAAAGAATGAAGCATCGGGGTGTGGTCTGCGAAAAATGTGGGGTAGAAGTAATCCAGTCGAAAGTGCGACGAGAACGCCTTGGCCATATCGAATTAGCGGCGCCGGTGGCGCACATCTGGTTCTTAAAGAGTCTACCGAGTCGGATTGGCAGTCTCTTAGACATGACTCTTCGGGAGCTGGAAAAAATTCTTTATTTTGAATCTTATGTAGTTATTAATCCCAAAAAGACGCCCTTGAAAGAAAAGGAGCTCTTAAGCGAAGAGGCCTATCGCAAAGCAGTAGCAGAGTATGGGGCGGAGGCTTTTGTGGCCGGTATGGGTGCCGAGGCTATTCGAGAGCTTTTACGTAAAGTTGATGTGCAGGCTTTATCTGAACAGTTGCGCCAGGAGATGCGGGAAGCTTCTTCCGATATTAAGAAAAAGAAAATAGCCAAACGCTTAAAGATAGTAGACTCGTTCAAGGACTCCGGGAATAAGCCCGAGTGGATGATCTTAGAAGTCATTCCCGTGATTCCTCCAGATTTACGTCCTTTGGTTCCCTTAGATGGAGGGCGTTTCGCCACTTCGGACTTAAACGACCTTTATCGCCGAGTCATCAACCGGAATAATCGTTTAAAGCGTCTGCAAGAATTAAACGCTCCTGAGATAATTATTCGCAATGAGAAGCGCATGTTGCAAGAAGCAGTAGATGCCCTATTTGATAATGGCCGTGGAGGGCGAGCCATTTTAGGGTCTAATGGCCGTCCGCTAAAGTCTTTATCCGATATGCTCAAAGGGAAACAAGGGAGATTTAGGCAGAACTTGTTGGGCAAACGAGTAGACTATTCAGGCCGATCAGTAATTGTTGTTGGGCCAGACTTGCGCTTGCATCAATGCGGACTTCCCAAGAAAATGGCGTTGGAGCTTTTTAAGCCATTTATCTATAATCGCTTAGAACAGAAAGGCTACGTAACGACCATTAAAAGTGCCAAAAAGATGGTGGAGCAGGGAAAGGATGAAGTATGGGAAACGCTGAGTGAAATTGTTCGGGAATATCCGGTTTTATTGAACCGAGCTCCTACCCTGCATCGCTTGGGGATTCAGGCTTTTGAGCCAGTGCTCATTGAAGGTAAAGCGATCCAATTACATCCCTTAGTTTGTGCCGCTTATAATGCTGATTTCGATGGCGACCAGATGGCCGTACATATTCCTTTGTCCATTGAAGCCCAAATAGAAGCCCGCGTCCTTATGATGTCCACTAACAACATCCTTTCGCCCGCGCATGGCAAGCCCATTATTGTACCCACCCAAGATATAGTTTTGGGCCTCTACTATATAACTCGGGAGAAACCGGGAGTGCGAGGGGAAGGAAAAGTCTTTGCCAACCCCGAAGAGGTGCGCATGGCCTATGACGCTGGTGAGGTGGATATTCATGCGGCGATCAAAGTGCGCCTGAAAGACAATGGTCGAGAAGGGCTGGTCGAGACCACAGTGGGTAGAGTTTTATTAAGGGAGATATTACCTCCCGAAGTTCCCTTTGCTTGTGTAAACAAAGTTTTGAACAAGAAAGAATTAGCTCTCCTCATCGAGCAGGCCTATCGCTTAGCAGGGAATAAAAAGACGGTCATCTTGGCTGACCAACTAAAAGACTGGGGATTCCGTTATGCTACCAAAGCAGGCATATCGATCTGCATCGATGACATGGTTATACCCACTCGCAAAGCAGTACTTTTAGAAAAAGCGAACAAAGAAGTGTTGGAGATAGAGAACCAATATAAAGAAGGTTTAATTACTGATGGCGAACGGTATAACAAAGTAGTAGATATTTGGGCCCAGGTCACCGAAAATATTGGCTTTGAGATTTTAGAGGAGTTGGGGACAATTACAGTAACCGATCCTTCAGGAAAGAAGAAAAAATTACCTTCTTTTAACCCGATTTTCATGATGGCTGACTCAGGGGCACGGGGCAGTGCCCAGCAAATTAGGCAACTGGCTGGTATGCGAGGGTTGATGGCCAAACCTTCAGGAGAGATAATTGAGACCCCGATTACCGCTAATTTCCGGGAAGGATTAACGGTTTTGCAGTACTTTATCTCTACTCACGGAGCACGCAAGGGATTGGCAGATACCGCTCTCAAGACCGCGAACTCCGGATATTTAACTCGTCGATTGGTAGATGTCGCCCAAGATGTAGTGGTAACGGAGGAAGATTGTGGAACTCTGGAAGGAATTTACGTAACTCCTTTGATCGAAGGTGGAGAAATCATTCAGCCTTTGGGAGAGCGCATCTTGGGCCGAGTGGCCTTGGATGATATCATTGATCCTTTTACAGGAGAGGTAATTGTCAAAGCCAACGAGGAGATTGATGAAAAGCTGGTAGAAAAGATAGAGAATGCTGGCTTGGAGAAAGTGAAAATTCGTTCGGTGCTTACTTGCCGATCAAAGAGAGGAGTTTGCGTAAAATGTTATGGCCGCGATTTGGCCCAAGGGCAAATGGTCAACATAGGGGAAGCTGTGGGCATAATAGCTGCCCAGTCTATCGGTGAACCAGGGACGCAGCTAACTATGCGCACTTTCCATATTGGAGGAACCGCCAGCCGGCGGGCGGAACAGACTACTTTACAGCCCCGCAATGACGGACGGATCAAATTTGTAAACTTGGTCACGGTCCGCAGTAAAGAAGGCGACTTAGTGGTTATGAACCGCAATGGAGAATTGGCCATCGTAGATGAAACTGGCCGGGAGCGCGAGCGTTACCCCATCATCTACGGGGCTAAATTGAAAGTAGAAGATGGTCAGTTAGCTAAAAGCGGAGACTTAATTGCCGAGTGGGATCCTTATACCTTGCCCATTTTAACCGAAGTCTCTGGGCGAGTGAAGTTTGGAGACATAATTGAAGGCATTACCATGCAAGAGCAGCTTGATGAAGTTACCGGATTTTCTACCAAAGTTATCTGTGAGTCCAAAGATCCTGAGGCTCGACCGCGAATTTCCATCAAAGATGAAAAAGGGCGAACTTTGAAGATTTCGGGTACGGAAAGCATGGCCCGCTATCTCCTCCCTGTCGGTGCCCACATTGTAGTGGCGGAAGGTGACTATGTGCATCAAGGAGACGTCATCGCTAAGATCCCTCGCGAGACTACCAAGACTAAAGATATTACCGGAGGGTTACCTCGGGTGGCGGAACTTTTTGAAGCCCGTAAACCCAAAGAGTATGCAGTAATTAGTGAGATTAGTGGCGTGGTTTCCTTTGGCAAAGATACCAAAGGTAAGCGCAAAGTTATTATTACGCCTGAAGTGGGCGAACCCAAAGAGTACTCTATCCCCAAGGGGAAACATATAAGTGTCCATGAAGGAGAGAAAATAAAAGCGGGGGAGCCTTTGATGGAAGGCTCGGTAAACCCCCACGATATACTCTCCATCTTGGGCTTAGAAGATTTAGCTCGCTACTTAGTCGACGAAGTTCAAGAAGTCTATCGCCTCCAGGGTGTAAAAATTAATGATAAGCATATAGAGGTGATTGTACGCCAAATGCTGAAACGAGTGGTTATCAAAGAAGTTGGAGACTCCAATTTCTTAGTGGGCGAACATGTAGAACGTCACGTATTTGAGGAAGAGAATGAACGATTAAAAGTTGCTGGAAAACGGCCGGCGGTTGCTGAGCCTTTGCTTTTAGGCGTAACTAAAGCTTCTTTGAGTACGGAAAGTTTTATTTCGGCAGCTTCCTTCCAAGAAACAACGAAGGTTTTGACGCAAGCAGCTATCAGTGGCAAGACTGATTATTTGAGAGGATTAAAAGAGAATGTGATCTTGGGCAGGTTGATTCCGGCAGGAACGGGATTCAGTTTATACCGCCAGGTAGGTATAAAAGTGGAAGGAGAAGAAGAGGAAAAAGAGCTATTAGTACAAAACAATAATTGACTTTTATTTTAAATTTTAGTAAGATTATATTTTTGCGCGTGTCTGAAGGAGGATTGATGCCCACAATAAATCAGCTTGTGCGGATTGGACGGCAAAAAATGAAAAAGAAGACTTCTACCCCGGCCTTAACGGCGAGCCCTCAACGCCGCGGGGTTTGTATTAGGGTGTATACTTCTACGCCGAAGAAGCCTAATTCAGCTTTGCGGAAAGTAGCCCGGGTGCGCTTAACCAATGGCTATGAGATAACTACTTATATACCTGGAGTAGGCCATAATCTGCAGGAGCACTCCGTGGTTCTAGTGCGGGGAGGGAGAGTAAAAGATCTGCCAGGAGTGCGTTACCATATTATCAGAGGAACTCTGGATTCAGCGGGAGTCCAGAATCGGAAAAAAAGTCGCTCGAAATATGGGGCTAAGAAGCCCAAGTGAGGAACTATGCCCAGAAGACGTGTAGTCATTAAGAGGGAAATTCTCCCTGATCCAAAATTCAAAAATGTTTTAGTGGCTAAATTTATCAATTGCATAATGCGTCGCGGCAAAAAAAGTTTAGCCGAGAGGATCTTATACCGGGCCTTAGAGATCATCAGGGACCGGACCAAGGAAGACCCACTAAAAATTTTTGAAAAATCTGTTAATAACGTTAAACCGATTTTAGAAGTTAGATCACGACGAGTAGGCGGAGCCACTTATCAAGTGCCCACAGAAGTAAGGCCCGAAAGAAGGACAGCTTTAGCTATTCGCTGGCTGATTTCATATGCGAAAGAACGTGCTGAAAAAAGTATGGAGGAGAAGTTAGCGGCCGAAATAATTGATGCGGCCAATAATCGGGGAGGAGCCATTAAGAAGAAAGAAGATGTCCATAAAATGGCGGAAGCAAACAAAGCTTTCGCGCATTATCGCTGGTAAAGAGGAGGACCAATACTCTAGTCCCTTAAGGGAATTGAATTTATAGCAAAAGCGAATTTTTATTGAGAATAAACAAGGATTGTAGATTGGGAAGTCAAGATTATTTAGAAAAGACACGAAATATTGGAATAATGGCACACATCGACGCGGGGAAGACGACCACCACGGAACGGATCCTCTATTATACAGGTACTTCTTATCGGATGGGCGAGGTCAATGAAGGAACAGCCGTGATGGATTGGATGGAACAGGAGCAGGAAAGAGGCATAACCATTACTTCAGCGGCTACCACTTGTTTTTGGAAGGGTCATAGAATCAATATCATTGATACCCCTGGTCATGTGGACTTTACCATAGAAGTCGAACGAAGTCTGCGCGTATTGGATGGCGCTATTGCTATCTTTTGTGCTGTTGGTGGAGTGGAACCCCAAAGTGAGACTGTCTGGCGACAAGCGGATAAATATCGAGTTCCGCGCTTGGCTTTCATCAACAAGATGGATCGGACAGGGGCGGATTTTTTTCAGGTAATGAGCATAATTCGGGAGAGATTGGGAGCCAAAGTAATTCCTTTACAGATTCCCTGGGGGAAAGAAGAAAATTTTCGGGGAGTGATTGATCTTTTACAGATGAAAGCAATTACTTATGATGATCAATCCCTGGGAGCCAGTTTCCACTTATTGGATATACCGCCTGATTTGCAGCATTTAGCGCAAGAGTACCGCGAACTGCTCCTTGAAAATATAGCCGATCTCGATGACCATTTTATGGAGATGTATATCCAGGGAATTAATCCGAGCCGCGGAGAAATCCAGAGAATAATCCGCCAGGGGACTGTAGGTGCGCGTATAGTTCCTCTCCTTTGTGGCTCAGCCTTTAAGAATAAAGGAATTCAGCAACTTTTGGATGCCGTAGTCGATTATTTGCCTTCGCCCTTAGATGTTCCTCCTATTCGAGGAATTAATCCAGAAAATGGTCAAGAAGAGCACCGCTCTCCCTGGAATGGTTCCCCCTTGACGGCCTTGGCTTTCAAAATCATGTCCGATCCCTATGTGGGCCACCTTACCTTCCTTCGCCTCTATTCCGGAACCTTGAAGGCTGGTTCGACTATATTTAATAGTAATAAAAATCGCCGGGAGCGGATCGGCCGGCTATTGAAGATGCACGCCAATAAAAGGGAAGAGATAAAAGAAGCCAAAGCGGGCGATATTGTTGCCGCAGTAGGATTAAGGGGGACAGTTACAGGAGACACTTTATGCGCTGAAGAAGAACCGATCATTTTGGAGGCCATGGAATTTCCGGAACCGGTTATTTCCATGGCTATTGAACCGCAAGCTAATGCCGATCAGGAAAAGCTCGACCAAGCTTTGCAAAAATTAGCAATTGAGGATCCTTCTTTCCGCCATTATGTTGATGGAGAGACGGGTCAAAGAATCATTTCAGGTATGGGAGAGTTACATTTAGAAATTATTGTGGATCGCTTATGGCGAGAATTTGGCGTGGGTGTGCAGGTGGGCAAACCAATGGTGGCTTTCCGAGAGACAATCACGCGGACAGCCCAGGCCGAGGGAAAATTCATCAAACAATCAGGCGGCAAGGGGCAATATGGCCATGTAGTTTTAGAACTGGAACCGCTTCCTGCTGGAGGAAAAATTCAATTCGTTAATGCCATCAAAGGGGGAGTAATTCCGCGGGAATATATTCCGGCCGTGGAAAAGGGAGTACGCGAAGCTATAGAAAATGGTATTTTGGCTGGCTATCCAATGGTAGATATAAAAGTAACCCTCCTTGATGGTTCATACCACGAAGTAGATTCATCCGAATTAGCTTTTAAGATTGCTGGCTCAATCGGGTTTAAAGAAGGAGCCAAAAAGGCTCATCCCGTCCTCTTAGAACCAATTATGGCTGTGGAAGTATTGGTACCCCAGGAATATATAGGCGATGTGAGCGGTGATCTTATTGCCCGTCGGGGGAAGATTATAAACTTAGAGATGAGAAAAGGAGCCCAAAGGATTGAAGCCCGAGTTCCTCTGGCTGAGATGTTTGGGTATGCTACGAAACTTCGTTCGCAGACCCAAGGGCGGGCCACGTATACTATGAGTTTTTCCCATTATGAACGAGTGCCAGAGGCTATAGCTACCGAGACTATAGCCCAATCTCGCCAGAACTAAGCCAATTAGATACCGAGGCGAAGAAAGAATTAAAAAGGAGGACACATGGCGAAGCGGAAGTTTGAGCGGACGAAGCCGCATGTGAATGTGGGGACGATAGGGCATATTGATCATGGGAAGACGA
>FWPU01009802.1_pt1 | contig 14780 bp, 12 predicted proteins | sample 2228361 | NCBI WGS metagenome assembly FWPU01 (sample SAMEA103939777, study PRJEB20133) | metagenome
CTTTTTAAAATTTTGAATAGTTCCACATAATCTTTTTTTATATAAATACAGAATTTGGGATTGATTCTTTCATATGGTTTCATATAAGTTTATATATCTAAAAAGGAAGAAAAGTACCAAAATTTTTTTATTTAGTTCATTTTTTTTGTTCTTAATTATAGATTTTAGAAACAAACTCTCCCAATTAGATTTATCAAATTTTAATAGAACATATCTGATTATATTTCTTTTATATTAGGATATTTTGAACGTACGTGAACGTAAATAAGGAAATATGTGTTGATAGTTGAAATTCATTTTCGTTATTTAGAAGGGCTCCTCGAATGCGGAGCCCACAGATTACCCTTTTGCTACCCAGGAAGTACACCAACCTTCTGGAGATACTGGTCCTTTTATTAGATTACATCCACCACAAGGACCACCTTTCGGAGGAACATAAAGAGCGCAATTTGCACAATTTTGTTTTGGATTGGGAGAATTATCGGTGTATTTTAAATCTTTTCTTTGTTTAATTTCATCTGGTTTTAAGCCCTTTGTATCATCACATTTAGGACCAGCAAAAATGGAATTACCTGCTGCTAAAGTTAACCCTATAATGCTAGTCTTAACCAAAAATTCTTTTCTTGAAATTTGTTTGTTCATATTGCCTCCATAAATAATATTTTAAAATTTAAAATCATTAGTTAAATAAATTTATAAAAGTCTATTTTTTTTTTGTATATTTGAAGTTTTTAGTTAATATTGAAACTCATTCTCAGATAATGATATTAAATGAATTTTATTTATTTTATTTAAGAATCCGTAGAGAAGATTCTCTACGGAAAAGAAATTAGCCTTTTTGAACCCAGGAAGTACACCAGCCTTTTGGTGAAACTGGTCCCTTAATAAGGTTACACCCGCCACAGGGATTATTACCTTCAGGTAAAATGTATAGAGCACAGTTATCACATTGTTTACCAGCTTCTGGAGTAATATCAGTATATTTCAGATTTTTTCTTTGTTCAATCTCTTCTGGTTGTAAGCCTGTTACATCATCGCATTTCGGTCCTTCCTGTACAGTCTGTTGTGTTTTTTGCTCTTCTTTTTTACAATACTGGATTAAAGAAGAAGCACCTAAAAGAGAAATTCCCACAACACCGGTTTTTACCAGAAAGTTTTTACGCGTAATTTTATTTTCCATATTATTCTCCTTACAAATAGGATTTCTAATTCAAATAAATTTTTATAAAAAATACTGTTAAGTATTTTATAATTTAAATTGAAATATTAGTTGAGACTGAATATTAATATCATTTAAATGAACTAAAAAATCCAGCACAATGGCTGGCAAAAGTTGATTATGAAGATAAACTATTTTAATAAAAAAATACATATATTGTAAATGACTATATTTTTTTGATCAGGGTACTAATACCACTTCTGGTTTTAAAAAAAATCCAGTATTTTGTAATACAGAATATTGAATATACTCTATAAATTCTTTTAAATCTTTTTCATTTGCTCCAAAGTTTATAATCGCAAGCGAATGCTTCTGCGAAATTCCTAAGTGTTTATATTTATATCCTTTTATAAAACCTGATTTTTCTATGAGCCAAGCTGCAGGAATTTTTATATAACCATTTTCTATGTAAAAGGGAATTTCAGATTCATCAATATCCAGATTTTGTACTATTTTTTGTTTTGCTTTATTCCATTCTTGTTCATTAAGTATAGGATTCATAAAAAAAGAACCAGCAGTTTTGTTAAATTCTTCTGATTCATCTAAAAACATTCCTTTTACTCTTCGTGTAGTTATTATTATTCTTCGAAGAAGAAGCATTTTTTTTATTTTTTCCTGAAATTCTCTAGAAAAATTGTCGTATATATCAGGCAATTGGATGGAATCTAATGTTTTTAATATTTCATAATATTTTTTTGTGATTTCTTTGTATTTTGGTAAGGGCTCATAGTTTATTGTAGACTCAAATTTAATATTAGTTATAAAATATTTTAATAAATTTCTTTTAAAAATACTACTTCGATACGAAAAATTACAATCTTGGTTTTCCAATATTTTTGTATTTCTTACACGGTGATTACTTATTTCAAAAACTCTTATTTCTTTAATAAAATTTTTTATTTCTTCACCATAAGCACTTATATTCTGAACGGGTGATGCTCCAATTTTTCCCGGTATACCTGATAGAGACTCTAAACCACCAATACCATGAATTATACAAAAATATACAAAAATATCCCAGTTAATTCCTGCATCAGCGTAAATTTGAATTTTTTTATTCATTTTATAAGATTCTTCAACTGCACTTAATAGATTCAAATCAGGAATTAAATCATATTTTTCTTTATAGTATTCAATAGATGCAGGTAATTCATAAATAAAATCTTTATGATTCAATTGAATTAAAATTCTATTATTTACAGGATGAATTATAATTCCTTCAAAGATTTCCTTAAGAAAAATTGTATTGCTTCCATCACCCAAAATGAAAAAAGGAATTTTCTTGGACTGGATAAAGTCAAGGAAAATCTCAAAATCCTCTTCAGTCTGATAATTCACCCAATATTTCGCATAACTTCCCATACCAAATGTAGTTTTCTTTTCTAAAGAAACATTTTCAAGAATTTTCATTTATTTCTTTTATTTTGATTTTTTTATAAATATCATCAAATATTTCTGATTTTGAATTTACTAAATTTATATTTTTTTTAAATTCTTCTAAAACCAGGCTCCATCTTGTAACAAATTTATCTATGCTTTTTTGTAGTGCCAGCTCTGAAGAAATCGAAAGATGTCTTGCCAAATTTACCAGACTAAAAAAAACATCACCCAATTCCATTTCCAATTTTGATTTATTTTCATCACTATTCCGATTTACATATTTTTTAAGCATTTCTTCGAACTCTTTTAATTCCTCATAAACTTTATTCAATATTTCAAAAAAATGGCTGCCATCTGGTTTACTTTGCCAATCAAAACCTTCCAGAGCTGCTTTCTTCTGAACCTTATGAGCCCTTAGCAAAGCTGGAAAATATTCTGTATCCTCTCCTATTTTTTTTTGTTTAAAATTTTCCCAATTCTTTAATATCTGATTTGTGTCATAAGTTTGGTTATCATTAAAGACATGAGGATGTCTTTCTACAAGTTTATGAATAATAAAGTTATAGACTTCTTCTTTTGTAAAATAATTTTTTTCTTCTGCCAGTTGAATTAGAAAATGAACTAAAAAAAGTAGATCTCCTAATTCTTCTTTTAGTATCTGAGTTTGTTTACCATTGATGCCATGAATTACTTCATAAGCTTCTTCGATAAGGGATTCACTCAGTGATTCAAGGGTTTGCTTTTTATCCCATTCACAGTTCTCTCTTAAAATTTTAACAAGTAAATGCAGTCTTTTATATACATCTTTTTCATCAAAAAGAACCTTTTTAAAATGATTCATAAAGATTTCTCTTGGATATTTTTATAAATTTTATATTTTATATAATCTCCCACTTTGATTTCAGGAAAATTTGCAATTTCTTTTTGATACCAGTAAATCCAGCCAAAAATAACTTCATCAGATTCCAGAATTAATTTTGTTTTTTTCCTTATGAATAAGGAATTTTCTGGTTCATATATATTATGATCTTCATAATCATCCAGCTCAAAAAAAAGAACTTCAGGAATTTTATAAATTTCTCCAAATATGTAATGTTTCTGGGAAGGTCTGGCAACGGGATAATCTCCTGCATCATAAAGAATTCCTTTTGCTCTACCCTTGCCTATAAATTCTCCTTCTTCCATAATTTTTTGATTTAGAGGATGATGAAAAAATGAAAGCAACGTGCCATAAACAAATAGATATTCCATAAAATTATAATGTAAGTTCTTTAAGCAAAAATTTTAAACCATTGATAGAAAATCCTATTACATTTAAAAAATCACCTACTATACTATCAATGAATATACTACCATAGCCCTGTATAGCATATCCACCTGCTTTATCATAGGGTTCATCGATATCCAGATATTTTTGAATTTCGTAATTACTTAACTTGCGAAAAGTAACAAGGGTCATAATTTCTTTAACTAAAATATGTTTTTCTCTGGTAACAAGGCAATGTGATGTTAAAACGGTATGTGTTTTACCAGATAAAAAACTCAACATTTTCATTGCTTCTTCTCTGTCTCTGGGTTTGCCTAAAAAATATTGGTTATAATACACAATAGTATCGGCAGAAGTTATTATAAAAGATTCATTTTTTTCTTTAATTTGTTCCCACGCTATTAATGCTTTCTGAATTGCTAAATTATTACAGATTTCATGAATTAATTCTTTATGATTTGATTCTTCCGCCTTCCAGTAAAAATCTTGTTTTTTAATCGAAGTAAGATTTTGTAAAAATACATCTTCATCGAATTCACTGTTTAATGTAGAAAACTGCAGCCCCCATGTTTCCAGTATCCATTTGCGGCGAGGTGAACTGGAAACTAAATAAAAATGTATTCTTTTGTCCTTAAAAATTTGATTTATATCATCTGCTTCCCAACTTTCTTTTTGATTCTGGATCATTTTAAGTTAAATTTATTTGATTAATTGTTTATGCAATTTTTTTTTGAATTCTTAACCGATACTCACTTTGCTTAAAAAATAAGCCAAATTATCTCTTTTTTTTTAGGTATTCTTTTTGCAATGATTTATAGAAATTATTTTAATTCAGGAGGAAATATGAAATTTCCAAAAAAAAGACTTTTTATCTGGCTCTGGAGCATTATTGTTTTTCCGATGTATCCACAGGAAAAATTTGAACCATCTATTGATATAAGTATTCCCATTGTATCGACTTATGTGTTTCGTGGTGTGGATGTTTTTCAAAATAATGCAGTGATGCAAAAAAAATCTATTTCAAGCTTAAATTTTGCACCTGCTATTCAACCCAGCATAACTTTTAATTTTACAGAAGGATGGTACTTTAATATATGGAGTTCTTTTGCGCTGGTAAATCGTCAGGATAAAGATATTGATGAATTGTTACAGGAAAGACCAGGTGACAGTACAGGACCTGTATCTTTAGCCTATGCAGGATTCATTGCAGGAAATCTATTCGGACCTCCAGTTCCTTTCTCATCTGTTGAAGCAGCAATAGCAGGGCAAATTGCAAAAAACGGTGTAGAAAGCTATATAAAAGGCAGTAATTTAGGCCCTGCATTTTATAAAGAATCTGTAGGTCTAAAGAGAGTTGATGAAGTAGACTTAACTTTGGGTTATGGATTTGAAACCAAACTAGGTACAATGTCTGGCGGAATTGTGACTTATTTACTTCCAAATACAACAAAAGATGTAGTGGGAGTAGATCAATTTACTGAATTATTTGTTGGATATTCGCCAAAGGCAATTCCAGATTTATCCATAACACTATATGGTGAATTCAATGGAGATGGCTTTGGAGGTGCAACTTTTACTTATATTAGTTATGGTATTTCTCTTTATGAAAGCGATTCAATGGAAATCAGTTTAACTCCCGGAATTGCATATCAAACGCAAAATAATCTTCAGGGAATAAAATATATTTCTTTACCACTGGATATCTCAATGGGTTCATTAAGTTTTTCTATTGTAGGAATTTACAGACCGGATGTAAGGTTTTATGATTCTGATACCTTTACAGGAGATGCTGTAGAACTGTTAGGAGAATCTACTGTTAAAGACGGTCTAATACCCGATCCTTCGAGAAATCTGGGATTGATAAATTCTATCGTCAATTCCTATATTGGCAGTATTATTTCAAGTGCTTATGCTGCTGCTGGCTTACCCTTTAGTTATACCTACACACCACGACAGAGTTTACCAAAATTGATATATTATTTTTCTGTAGGATATTCTACTTCTTTCTAGTTTGAAGAATCCGCTTATGCGGATTCTTTTTTATAAACTTTATTAATTTTTTATATTAATTTTATTTAAATTCAAATCGATCTCTTCCTTTTGATTTAGCCAAATATAATGCTTCATCAACTCTTTCCAGAATAGTTTTCATCGTATCGCCCTTGATGAATTGTGTTATTCCAATCGATACGGTTAAAGGTGGCAGTTGAGGATGAAATTTAAAACCTTCTCTAATAAGGTTTAAAATTTTTTCAGCGAAATGAAAACTTTGTTCCAGTGTGATCTCTGTTGTAATAATTATAAACTCTTCCCCACCCCATCTGGCAAAAAAATCTGATTTACGAATATGAGATTTAACAATATTACAAAATTCCTTTAAGACTTCATCGCCTACCAAGTGTCCAAACTGATCATTAATTTTCTTAAAGTGATCTAAATCCATTAAAAGAATGATAAAAGGAATAAGATGCTCATAACGATTATGCTTTTCTATATGAAATTCGAGGATGGAATGAAAATGATGGCGATTATAAATTCCGGTAAGAAAATCAATCATTGACAATTTTTTTAAATCTTCTTTTTGTTTTTCAAGAATGGTGATATCATAAAGAATAAGAATATATTTATCTGGTTCTGCAAAATATGGAAATAATTTTACCTGAAAAATCATCTCGCGCTTTGTTTTTTGATTAAAAATTTTCGCTTTACGCTGATCCTCGGGAATGTTTGAAAAATTTTCAAGAATATATCTTTTATCATTAGGTAGGAATCCGGGTTCATATATAAAAAAATCACATATAGACATATTATCTTTTTGAATCTGATAAAAATTCTCATACCCCAGGACTTCAAGCCCCATTTGATTAATACCGAGGATAGAATTTTTATCACAAAAGCCTATAATTACATCAAGAGAATTCAGTAATTCTTCAATAAGCTGATTTTGCCTGTGAATGATTTTCTGAAAGAAAATTTGATCTCTAAGATTTGTTAAAGTTTCTATAAGTTCTCCAGCATTTACAGGTTTTGTTAAAAAATGATTTACCTGGATATCTATAGATTCTTTTAAAAAGTCTTTTTCATCATAAGCAGAGAGTACAACCGAAAACAAATCTGGTTTGCTTTTTTTCATTTCCTTAAGCATAGATAAACCATCCATGACAGGCATTCGAATATCTGTGATCACAACATCGGGCTGAAATTCATTGAAAATTTCTAGCCCCTTTATTCCATTTTCTGCTGTTTTGATATTTTTAAAGAAATTTTCTAATATTTTTAAAGTAAAAGATAAACTTAATTTACTATCTTCTACCAATAAAATTTTTAATTCTTCCTGAACGTTTAATAATGATTTATCGAATTGCATAGAGACTAAAAATAAATTTTAAAACATGCACCTGTAGTTTTTCCATTCTCATTATAATGATAATATTTTATATTTCCTTTCATCTTTTTTAGAATTAATCCAGTTATATATAATCCCAATCCTGAGCCTTCTAACTTTTTTGTACTAAAGTAAGGTTGAAAGATAAAATTTAAAAATTCATCAGGTATACCCCCACCATTATCACAAACATGAATTTCTTTTTTTTCAGGTATTATTTTTATAAATATTTTTCCTTTAAAATTTTGATTTTTTGATTTTAAAACTAAAATTGCATCTTTGGAATTATTGATGAGATTTAAAATTGCATGTTTAAAAAGATTAGGATATCCACTTATATAAAAATCTTTTTCTTCTAATTGAATTTGAATTCCGTAACTTTCCAGCTGAACTTTTAATAAATTCACTACTTTTTTAATTTCTTCCAGTATAGAAAATGAAACTTCTTCTGTTTCCTGCCTAAAAAAACCGCGAAAATCATCAATAGTCTGTGAAAGAAAATTTAATTGATCCATAACTTCATTTGTAATCTCGCTTATAATCTTTTTTTCTTCAGGATGATTAAAATAAACTCCCTGTTCTGTTAATTGTTCTAAATATTGAACCATTAAGCCTATAGAATTTAAAGGTTGCCTCCATTGATGTGCTAGAGAAGATAAGCTTTCTCCAATGGCAACAATTTTAGATTGATGAATTAGCATTTGTTCAAAATCTTTTTTTTCTTTTTCCACTTTCTTTTTTTCAGTAATATCATGCATAATCACCAGTTGCTTTTTTTTATTATCTTTTATGTCTTTAAAGTTTTGAATAAACATTATAAAATATTTTTCGGGATTCATTTTATATCGAACTTCCAGCACAGAAGAATATTGTTTTATTTGAATGGGAATTCCCTCTTTAATTATAACATTTTCTAAATAATCAAATAAATCAAAGAAATTCGATTCCTGGACCTCCTTTAAGGTTAACGGTGAAAGATAATTTTCTAAAAGCAGGTTGGAATTTACCAAATGATGATCCTCTATAATTCCAATTCCAAAGTAAGATTGTTCAAATATTAAATTGTACTTTTTGAATAGTTCAATACGATAATGAATTTCCTGCTGCAATAATTCTTGCAGTTTAGTATTCATTTCTTCCAGTTGTTTCTGCAATTCAATCTTAGGAGTGATATCAAATATTACCGATAATAAGTAATTATGATTCCGAAATTCAATGGAAGAACTATATACCTCAACTTCTCGAATACGACCATCCGCAAGTAAATGGGGAAATTGAAAAAAATTCTGTTTTCTTTCTTTTACCATTCTCATTCTTGCCTGAATTTCTTCTTTATTCAATCGATTAATCTGATGAATATAGAGATTTACAAATTGTTCTTTTGTGTAACCATAGAATTCAATGGCTCTCTGATTCGCAGAAATAATTTTCCCCGTTACGGGATCAATTAATAGCATAATAGCAGGATTATTAATAAAAAATTCATAAAATTTTTTAGATTCCTCTTCAAGAATTTTCTGATATTCTCTTTGACTGGTAATATCAAGAATATATCCCACAAAACTAATTAGGTTTTGATTTTCATCACGAATGGCAATTGTATAATCTCTTACCCAGATATAGTTTTGATTTTTAGTTTTTAAACGATATGGTTCATGAATCCATTTATTTTGTTTATTCTCAAAACCAAATTTTTTAACTTCCTCTACTACATGAAGGTAATCCTCGGGATGAATAATATCTCCATACAGAATTCTTTTTTCATAGAATTCCTCCTGAGAATAACCCAGGATTTCTTTTACATTGGGACTGACAAATTCAACTGACCATTGAGTATCGTTAGCCCATACAAAAATAACTACGGGTCCTTGCTGAAAAATTGTTGCAAACAAATCTTTTGAAATATTTAAATTTTCAAACATTAAAATATCCGGATTAATTTTGTATTCACAAATTCACGAATTCCTTCACGGGATAACTCTTTTCCATATCCCGACTCCTTTATGCCCCCAAAGGGTAATGCAGGATCAGATTTTACAAGAGAATTTACAAAAACATTGCCAAAATTTAATTCAGTAATAAATTCTTTAAGATTTTCACTATTCTCTGTCCAGATAGATGCCCCTAACCCGTAAGGTGTATCATTAGCTAATTGAATAGCTTCTTCCATCGATGAATACTTATATAAGGAAGCTACAGGTCCAAAAGTTTCCTTAGCGTAAATATCCATATCATTTGTAATATTTTCAATTATCGTAACTTCATAAAAGAACCCTTTTTGATTTTTATCATAAGAACCACCCATTATAATGCATGCATCTTTATTTTTTGCATCATCCACCAGTTTTGCTAAATCTTCACGTAAATCCTTTCGCGCCAGAGGACCTATTCGTGTTTGTTCATTAAGAGGATTTCCTGTATATTTTGCATAATCCTGCATTTTCTCTACAAAAATTTTTTTAAAACTATCATAGATACTATCATGTAATAAAAATCTTTTAGCAGCAATACAGCTTTGTCCAGAATTCTGACATCTTGCCAGAGAAGCAACTTCAGCTGCAATTTGTATATTTGCATCAGGTAAAACAATAAATGGATCGAGACCACCTAACTCCATTACACTTTTTTTTAAATATTTACCTGCAATCTGGGCTACAATTTTTCCAGTCTTAACACTACCAGTAACAGAAACACCTGTAATCTGGGGATGAGAAAGAATTAAATTTGTAATTTCAGTAGCATTTTCGTTATGAATTAAAATGGATTGAAAAACATAATCAGGAAATCCGGCTTCCAGAAATAATTTTTCCAATACCAGAGAAATCCCTGACACATTAGGTGCATGTTTTAAAATTACAGTATTTCCCGCAATTATTGCTGGAATAGCACAGCGAAAAACCTGCCAGAAAGGGAAATTCCATGGCATTATAGCTAAAATTGTTCCCGTAGGTTCGTATGCTATAATATTCTTCTTTGAAGAATTTGCCCAGCTACTTCTATCTTCATCTTGAAGAAACTCTTCAGAATGTTCATAAAAATAATCACATAAATAAGCACATTTTTCAATTTCAGATTTTGATTCAATTATAGGTTTTCCCATTTCTATTGCGATGAATCGAGCCAGTTCATCCTTCTTTTCTCTGAGAAGAGAACTTAAATTTTTGACAAAAACCAATCTTTCCGGTATTTTTTTCTTTCTCCACTTCCGATAAATAAGCTCTGCTTTTTCTATAAATTGATAGATTTCCTTCTCTGAATGAGTTTCATATTCGTTTATAATTTCTTCTGTTGCAGGATTCACTGTTTTTATTTTCATAGGATTTGTGAATAAATTGATTTTCAATTGTAAAATAGTAGTTTTTTTGTAAAGAAATTTTTAAATTAGAGTTTTCATCTATTTTTAAAAAAGATTTAAAATTTTAAAAAAAGGAGATTATTTTTAAATATCTTTTCACGATAAATAACAAATTTCATTGACGATTTTTAAAAAATGATTCTCTTAAAAATTAAAATTTATTTATAATAATTCAATATTCAAATAATCATAAGCCGAAAGATCCCCTATTTTTTAGAAAAAGTTTCCTTTTAGAAAATCCGATATTAATTATGAAATATGTTTTATCATCAATTGAAGATTCTTAAAGACTTATCTTTATTCGAAGAATTTCAGCATATACAGAATCATGATTTTTTTACAGATAGATTATTAATCCATAGTCCTTTATATTTACCTGATATAGAAAAAGGAATATCATTTTTAAATGAAGCATTAAAGAATAATCAGAAAATTTTTATTTTTGGGGATCGGGATGTAGATGGAATTACCTCAACAGTCATACTATATGATTTTATAACTATTCTCAAGCCTAATGTTCAGATTGTTTTGAAAAATTCAAAAGACGGAGACTACTATGGAATTCATCGTCAAATTATTGAAGAAATTTTTACTACTGAAAGTGAATGTATTTTTTTTCTTGATATGGGAAGTTCCCATATACAGTATTTAAAAGATTTAGTTAACTTTAAAAAAAAAATCATAATTTTAGATCATCATATCCCTCAAATTGAAAATATACCTCAGGACTATTTTCTTCAGATTGCTCTTATTAATCCCTTATTACAAAAAATTGTTTTAGAACATAGTAATAGAATTTCAACATCGGGAATTACCTTAAAATTTATTCTGGGCTATCTTTTAAACGAAAGTAAAGCTTTACAAAAACTACAAAGTATTTCTTATTCAGAAAAAAACTATTATTTTCAGAATGGATTATTTTTAGGAATGAACTTAGAAAATCAGCCAGGTACTCAACTAAGTTTCTTTGATTTTCGAAAACATTTTTCTCTTGATGAGGATTTTTTTCAAGATCTAGTATTAAAAAAACCTATTGAAATAGGTAAATATATTACAGCTTTATCCATAGAAATGCGCGAAAATATCCTGAATTTTGCAAAAAGATATTCTACCCTTGCTGCAATCGGTATGCTTGCAGATCAGATTCCTCTGGTAGGTGAAAATCGAACTATTATAAAATTGGGGCTGGGAACTTTAAAATATAAACCAAACCTTATCGAAGGTTTAAAGGCCCTTTTTCAGGAAATAAATGTTAATTTTGGATTTTTAAATTCACGGGATATAAGCTGGACCATAGCACCTTTATTAAATGCAGCAGGCAGGATGGGGGAAACAGAAAAAGCTCTTGATGTTCTTGTTGAAAAAAATCCTATGAAGGCTTTACAGAAAGCAAAAATACTATCGAATTTAAATTCGTTGAGAAAAGAAAGAACTAAAAGAAATCAACAAATTCTTGAAAATAACGAACACACAATTGATCAAAATCAGAATTTTATATTTTTTTATCACAAAGAAGCGGAACCAGGAGTTTCTGGCATTATGGCTTCGCGAATGGCTGAAAAATTCAAGAAACCAGCAATCTGGATTAATCCCGAAGGAGAATATGCCAAAGGATCCATAAGAAGCTGGGGAGGTGTCAATGTTCTTGAAATGCTATTACCTATAAAAAATCTTTTTGTAGATCTGGGCGGTCATGCAGAAGCAGCAGGTTTTACAATTACTTACGAAAACATAGAAAAACTAAAAGAAGAAATTTTTAAAATTTCTCAAAAATTTCACAGTGGATTAAACGAAGCCTTTCTCAGAGAACAAAGTCCTTACTTTGAATACAGCATAAAACCTGAACAATTAGGAGATGAACTTATTTCTGATCTTCGAAAACTCGAACCCTTTGGTAATGGAAATCCAGAAATTCTATTTCTATTAAAATCTGTTCGAATTTGTGATTTGGAAATTTTTTTAGAAAAACATATTAAATTTAAAGTAGTTCGAGCTTTATCAACAATTGAATTTATACACTGGAAATTTTTTGAAGAATTTTCCGATTCAAAAAATGACTTAGAATCTTTAAAACATTTCCGATGGGATATTATAGGCACTTTTGAAAGAAACCCTTATTTCCCTTCTTTTACGAATTCAAAATTTCGCTTTTATGTAAAAAAAATGAATAAACAGGAAAATCTCGATAACAAATTAAATGTAATTTTAAATCGAACATTCTAATAAAACATCAATAAATTTTATATTAATGATGTACAGGGTTTATATTTAATTATTTCCTTTTTACTTTCAAATTTATGAAAAAATTGTACTATCTTTGCTGATAATCTTATCCAGGACCTTATTATTTTTATTATTATTGAGGATGTGCTCTTAGTACCAAACTGAAATTTCCAAGTGAAATAATTTTTAAAGACAGGAAAGATCTTCCCAAAAACATGTTTATTTATGCGGCATATACTTTCTAATTCTGAAATCATAACAAACAGATATAATTTTTTACTTTTTTGTTAAGAAATAATTACGAAATTGATAATAAAATGTTTCAAATCAATAAATTTTTTTATTTTAGAGTCTAAATCGCCATAAGTTTCTTGACGTGCTATTTTCAAATTCCAGAAAAATCAAAGAATGATTAAGAGAAGAAATAAAAATATAAAAATATTTATATATTTTATTTTATTAATTATTTTAATAATTTTTTTTATTAATTCTATAACTTATTTTACCTTAAGAGAAGACTCACAAAAATTCCCTCAGATTGATATAAAATATAACTGGAACTATTTTCCTTATGAAACAAATGATTCAAATTGGTTTAAAGCAAATTTTCATGCTCATTCAGATGAATTACTGTTTTATTATGAAAGGCATCCACCGGAATTGATTCGTTCTCTCTATAAAAGTTATAACTATGACATTATTACAATATCCGATTATAACACTTTGACTGATCGCAATTTTAAAAATTCTATTCAGGTTTATGAATGGGGATTTAATATCCTGAAAAGACATTTCCTAATATTTGAACCCAAAAAAATCATACCTGACTTTTTTCCTCTTTTTTCTTCAATACAAAACCTTCAGTGGATCATTAACCACCTTAAAGAAACATCAAATTTTATTGTTCTGAATCATCCGAAGTTAAGAAATGCCTATCAATTGAAAGATATTCTGGAACTTCAGGGTTTTCAAGCAATAGAAGTTTTTACTCCATTTGGAGATTCTATAGATTTATGGGATCAAATCCTGACAAATCATAAGCCTGTATTTGCCTTTTCATCTGATGATCTACATTATTTTTCAGATGAGATACTGGATAACCTTTCTGTAAGGGAACCAATATTAAAAAAAATTTATAGAAAGCTAGCTATTCTAAAAACAAAAATAGGGGGCGAAGCATTTCAGAGATACTTATTGATTCAGGCTAAAAGTTTAGATAAAAATGATATAATTAACAGCTTATGTAAAGGGAATTTCGTTGCTATTAAACAATTCTTTCCCAATATGAACTTTTCTTATCAAATAGAATACATTAAAACAGATTCAAAAATTTTTAAAATTCAGTTCAGGCATACTGTACAAAAAATTATGTTTAAAACGAGTCATAATAAAATTCTTCGAGAAATTTATAATTCAGATCATGCTTCTTTTGAATTAGAATCCCTGATGGAACCATTCCTGAGAATAGAAGTTGTTGATATAAGAGGCATACTTCTTACCAATCCAGTTTTCAGACTGAATAAAAACATCAAAGATTTTTGTGAAAATTAGTATAAAATTACAAAGTTTTCTTTTTTACCTTTATCCCAGATCCAGCCTTCATAATGAATTTGTTTTTTTTCTTTTAAAATGCCTGAAAGTAATAGATATTCCTTCTGGTTCAATAAAAAGCAATTTTGCTGTATCTGTTCTAAATGGAAATTCAGGGGATTAAAAGTTTGAATTTTACTTAATCTGGATTTTATTTCCCGATAATCCTTTTTATAAGAGGTTATATAATAATATACTATGCCGGGCAATCGTATATTTTCTGAAATAATTATATTTTTATCGTTACAATTCTGATGTAGTATCAAACCAATTTCTTTGGAAGTACCTCTATATGAAGAAGTAAAATGAATAAAACTCTGTATAAACATTAAAATAATTAAAGTTTTTAAAATTATATGTA
>FWPU01009803.1_pt1 | contig 14780 bp, 14 predicted proteins | sample 2228361 | NCBI WGS metagenome assembly FWPU01 (sample SAMEA103939777, study PRJEB20133) | metagenome
CCGATGAGCCGGACGGGCTCGGTCACCCGCTCGCGGGCCAGCAGGGCCCGCGCCTGGCGGTACAGCGCCAGCCCGTCCTGCGTCGGCTCCCCCGTCCGGGCCCGGGTGATGGTCCGGAAGTCGGCGAAGCGTAGCTTCAGCGTCACGCGGGCCGCCGCCACCCCCTCCCGGCGCAGGTCCCGGGCCACGCGCTCGGCCTGGCCGCGCAGGGTCCGCTCCAGGAGCTCCACGTGGCGGCAGTCCACCCCGAACGTCGTCTCGGCCCCCACGGACTTGGCCGGCACCGAGGGCTCGACGGGCCGGTCGTCCAGCCCGTGCGCCAGGGCGTGCAGGTGCTCGCCGTGACGGCCGAAGCGCTGGACCAGCGCCCGCCGGGGGTAGCGCTGGACGTGGCCGATCGTGGTGAGGCCCAGGGCGCGCAGGGCGCGGGCCGTGGCGCGTCCGACGCCCCACAGGCGCTCGACCGGCAGCGGCGCCAGGAAGGCCGCCTCGTGGCCCGCCGGCACTGCCACCAGGCCGTCAGGCTTCTCGAGGTCCGAGGCCACCTTGGCCACGAACTTGCTGGCGGCCAGGCCGGCGGAGGCGGTGAGCCCCGTCTCGGCCCTGATGGCCGCCTTCATCGCCCGCGTGGCCGCCAGCGGCGTGCCGAACAGGCGCTCCGTCCCCCGCAGGTCCACGAACGCCTCGTCCACCGAGATCGCCTCGACCAGGGGGGAGAAGCGGCCGAGGATGGCCATGACCTGCTCGGAGACGCGCCGGTAGCGGGCCATGTCCACCGGAAGGAAGACGGCGCCCGGGCAGAGCCGCGCGGCCCTGGCGATGGGCATCGCCGAGTGCACCCCGTACCGCCGGGCCTCGTAGGAGGCGGCCGACACCACGCCCCGGCCGCGGGGGTCGGCGCCCACGATGACCGGCCGGCCGCGCAGCTGGGGACGGTCGCGCTGCTCGATGGACGCGTAGAACGCGTCCATGTCCACGTGGGCGATCACGGCGCGCGGCCGGCGGTCACGGGCGGCGTGACTCGCGCTGGCTGCGCCACTTGTCGATGGACTTCTTGGAGAACACCCAGCTGCCGTTGACCTCCAGGCAGGGGATGCGGCGCTCGGTGGCCAGCAGGGTCAGCGTCGGCTCGTCCATGGCCAGGTAGGCGCAGGCTTCCTGCACGCTCATCACATCCTTGGGGGTCACGCGGGCTCCTCCTTCGGTCACTTGATCTTCTCCGCCTCCAGGGCGCGCCGGAGGCTCTCCACCTCCCCCTCCAGCACCCGCAGGCGCTCCAGCAGCTGCTCGATGGCCTTGGCCACGGGGTCGGGCAGGTCCGTCTGGTTGAGGTCGATCTCGCCGGTCACCCGCTGGCCGTCGCGGTACGTCACGCGCCCGGGCACGCCGACCACGACGGAGTTCGGCGGCACCTCGCGGACCACCACCGACCCGGCGCCGATCCGCGCGCCGTCGCCGATGCGGAACGCGCCGATGATCTTGGCGCCCGCGCCCACCACCACGTTGTCGCCGAGCGTGGGGTGGCGCTTCTCGCGCTTCAGGCTGGTGCCGCCCAGGGTCACCCCCTGCAGGAGGGTGACGTTCGCCCCCACCTCGGCCGTCTCGCCGATGACCACCCCCATGCCGTGGTCGATGAACAGCCCGGGACCGAGCCGGGCGGCGGGGTGGATCTCGATCCCGGTCAGGAAGCGCGCCAGGTGCATGAGGGCGCGGGCGGTCGTGTGCCAGCCCCGGTTCCACAGGCGGTGGGCGATGCGGTAGAAGACCAGCACGTGCACCCCGGGGTAGCACAGCGCCACCTCCAGCGCCGAGCGCGCCGCGGGGTCGCGCTCGAGCGCCGCCCGCACGTCCCGCCGGAAGGCGTCAAACATGGCGGCCCTGGCGGCGGAGGTAGTCCAGCGCCGCCGCCCGCAGGGCGCCCGCCGCCACGGCGGCGGCATGGCGGCGGTCCTCGGGCAGCCCGCCCAGCGTCCGCTCGATGTCCTCGGCCTTGACGTTCACCAGATCGTCCACCGGGCGTCCGGTCCCCAGCTCGCTGGCCACGCTGGCCGCCGCGATGGTGGGCCCGCACCCGTAGGTCTGGAAGCGCACCTCGGCCGCGCGTCCCTCCCGGACGCGGAGGAAGAAGCGAGCCAGGTCCCCGCAGCCCTCGTACTCGTCCTCGCCGACCCCGTCGGGCTCCCGCATCAGCCCGGCGTGGCGCGGGTTCAGGAAGTGGTCCACGAGCGTGGGACTGTACCTCATCCCGCACGCACCGGCGAGGCCTGCCGCAGCTTGTGCACCAGCGGCACCAGGCACTCGATCACGTAGTCGATGTCCTCGGCCGTCGTGGTCCGCCCCAGCGAGAACCGCACGGCGCCCATCGCCCAGTCGAGCGGCAGGCCCATGGCCACCAGCACGTGGGACGGCTCGACGTGCCCGGCCGTGCAGGCCGAGCCGGCCGAGACGCCGACGCCCTTGAGGTCCAGGCCCAGCACGATGGACTCGGACTCGACGTGCCGGAAGGCGATGTTGGCGGTTCCGGGCAGCCTCCGGGAGGGGTGGCCGTTCAGGCGGACGTCCGGGATCCGGCTGCGGATGCCCTCCCACAGGCGGTCGCGGAGCGCGCGCAGGCGCTCGGCCTCGGCGGCCATCTCGCGCCCGCGCACCTCGACCGCCTTGCCCAGGCCCACGATGCCGGGGACATTCTCGGTCCCCGCCCGGCGCCGCCGCTCGTGGTCGCCCCCGTGCTGGATGGCGACCATCCGGGTCCCCCGGCGGACGTAGAGCCCGGCCGCGCCCTTCGGCCCGTAGATCTTGTGCCCCGAGAAGGACAGGGCCGCGATGCCCCACCCTCGCACGTCCACGGGCACCTTGCCGACGGTCTGCACGCCGTCCACGTGGAAGGGAATGTCGTGCTCGCGCGCCAGGGCGCCGATCTCCTCGACCGGCTGGATGGTCCCCACCTCGCTGTTGGCGTGCATCACGCTGATCAGGATCGTGTCGGGGCGGATGGCCCGCTTGACGTCCTCCGGCGAGACCAGGCCGTGCTCGTCCACGGGCAGGTACGTCACCTCGTAGCCCGCCGCCTCCAGGGCCTGGCAGGAGCGGAGCACGGCGTGGTGCTCGACGCGGGAGGTGATGAGGTGGCCGCGCCCCCGGGCGCCGGCCAGGCCCTTGACGGCGAAGTTGTCCGACTCCGTCCCGCCCGACGTGAAGACGATCTCCTCCGGCGTCACGCCCAGGAAGCGGGCGATGCGCTCGCGGGCGGTGTCCACCGCCTCGCGGGCCGCGCGCCCCCAGCGGTGCACGCTCGACGGATTCCCGAACACCTCGCCGAGGTACGGCATCATCTCGGCCAGCACCTCGGGGTGCAGGGGCGTGGAGGCGTTGTGATCCAGGTAGACGGTCCGCTGCATGCCTTGCTCGCTCCCGTTCAGGATGTTAGGCTCGGTCCCCGATGGACGGCGCCAGGAAAACGCTCGGCCTGCTGCTGTCGACGCCGCCCGAGCATCCCAACCTGACGACCGCGCTGGGACTGGCCGAGGCCGCCCTGGCCCGCGGCACCCAGGTCTACCTCTACCTGATCGACGAGGGCGTCCGGGCGCTCGGCGATCCCCGGCTGCGGGCGCTGCCGGGCCGCGGCGCGCGGCTGTTCGCGTGCGCCTACGGCTGCCAGAAGCGGCGGCTCCCCCTGGAGGACACGCCGGACGTCACGTACTGCGGCCTGGTGGTCCTGACCGACCTGCTGAACGCGACCGACCGCTTCGTTGCCCTCGACTGAGGTGCCGGCCCCCGGCTCCGGGGCGGCACCGGTTCTCGTGCTGATCACCGCCGACCCGCGCGTCTCCCACCGGGCCTGCGAGGCCATACGGATCGGGATGGGCGTGGTGGCCGGCTCGACCCCGGTGACGCTCGTGCTGGCCGGCGACGCCGTCCACCTGCTGGACGACGACACCGACGGGCTCGTGGACGGCGACGACATCGCCCGGTTCCGGGACGGTCTCCGGGCGCTGGGCGTCCCCTTCCACGTCGAGGCCGACGCCGTGCCGGCCGACCCCGCCTGGAACGCCGGCCGCCACCCCGTCGTCCCGGTCAGCCGCGAGGAGATCGGCGCCCTGGTGCGCGGCGCCCGCCGCTGCCTGATGTTCTGATGGGCTCCGTCCTCCACCTGCTCAAGGGCGGTGACAGCCGCCTGGCCGCGGCGGCCATCGCCGGCCAGGTGGCGGCCGGCGACCGGGTGACGGTGGACCTCCTCCACGGCGCCCCGGCCCCGGCCCTGCCCCCGGGCGTGCGGCTGCTGCGCGTCCCGGACGACCTGCCCTACGCGGGGCTGCTGGAGGCGATCTTCGAGGCCGACCAGGTGGTCGCCTGGTAGGCGACGCGGCCGCGCCGCGCTCCGCCGCCGGCCGCGGGCGGGGCTCATGCCGGGATCTCCACCACGACGTCCCCCCGCACGACCGCCTGGCAGGCCAGGCGGGATCGCTGCGTGAGCCCGTCCGCCATGTCGAGCCGGTCCTCCTCGTCCGCCTGCATCGCGCTCAGGTTCTCCGCGCCCTCCCGCACGATCACGTGACAGGTGGTGCAGGCGCCGGTGCCGCCGCAGGTGTGGCCCAGGGAAATCCGGTGCGCCAGGGCGATGTCCAGGATCGAGCCCGGCCGGCCGTGACCGGCCAGGGGATACCGCGCCTCGTCGACCTCGACGGTGACGTTCTGGGGCCGGAAGGTGACCCGGTGGACCGCCATCAGGACCTCGTCAGCTCCACGCGCCGAAAAGAAGAACGGGCCCGGCCACCGGGCCCGTTCATCGCCGGCCGCGGGCCCGGCTAGGCCGAGAAGGACGATCCGCAGCCACAGGTCGACTTCGCCTGCGGGTTGAGGAACGTGAACCCGCCCGTCAACCCCTGCTGGACGTAGTCGAGCGTGGTGCCGGCCAGGTAGAGATAGCTCTTGCGGTCCACCACCACCTTGACGCCGTCGATGTCGAACTCGCGGTCGTGCTCGGTCTTCTCGGTGTCGAACTCCAGCGAGTACGAGAAGCCGGAGCAGCCGCCGCCCTTCACGCCCATGCGCAGGAAGACCTCGTCCCCCAGGTTCTGGGCGCTCTTGAGCGCCTTCACCTGCTTGATCGCCGCCTCGCTCAACGAGACCGCCATAGCGCGTGTTCCCTCCGGATGAGTGTCTGGATGCTCTCCCGATGCCGCATCATCGCGCCGCGCCCGCCCCCGGCCCGCCGCGGGTCCCGGCCAGCTCGTGGCGCGGGGACATCTCGCGCAGGCGCTGGACGACCTCCGCCGTGCGCCGGACCACGAAGTCCACTTCCTCCTCGGTCGAGAAGCGGTGCAGGCTGTAGCGGATGGATGAGTAGGCCCGGTCGGCGCCGCCGCCCAGGGCCGCGATCACGTAGGACGGCTCCAGCGTCGCCGACGTGCAGGCCGAACCCGAGGCCAGCGCCACCTCGCGGTTGAGGCTCATCAGCACCGACTCGCCCTCGATGTGAGCGATGGACACGTTCAGGGTGTGGGGCAGCCGCCGCTCGGGGTGGCCGTTCACGAGCACCTCGTCCACCCTGGACAGCAGCCCCTCTTGCAGCCGGTCGCGCAGGGCCCGCAGCCGCCGGCTCTCCTCCGGCATCTCGGCCCGGGCGATCTCGGCCGCCCGGCCGAAGCCGACGACCAGCGGGACGGGCAGCGTGCCCGACCGCAGCCCGCGCTCGTGGCCGCCGCCGTCCAGCAGCGGGGCCAGGCGCACCCGGGGCCCCTTCCGCCGCACGTAGAGGGCGCCCACGCCCTTGGGCCCGTGCATGAGGTGGGCGGTGCAGGACAGGAGATCGATCCCCATCGCCTCGACGTCCACCGGGACCTTGCCCACCGCGTGGGTGGCGTCGGCGTGGAAGAGGATGCCTCGCGCCCGGGCCAGCCCCCCGATGGCCGCGATGTCCTGGATGGTGCCGATCTCGTTGTTGGCGAACATGACCGAGACCAGGATGGTCCGGGCGGTCAGCGCCCGCCGGACCTCCTCCACGTCCACCAGGCCGTGCTCGTCCACCGGCAGGTACGTCACCTGGAAGCCCTGCCGCTCGAGCCGGCGGCAGGCGTCGAGCCCCGCCCGCTGCTCGATGACGGTGGTGACGATGTGGGTGCCCTTCTCGCGCGACGCCTCGGCCACCCCCTTGAGGGCCAGGTTGATGGACTCGGTGCCGCCGGAGGTGAAGATCAGCTCCCGGGGGTCGCGGGCGCCGATGAGGGAGGCCAGCCGCTCGCGGGCCCCCTCGACCGCGGCCTCCGCCTCCCAGCCGAAGGGATGCGTGCGGCTGGCGGCATGGCCGAACTTCTCCGTGAAGTACGGCAGCATGGCGTCCACCACCCGGGGATCGGTCGGCGTGGTCGACTGCGCGTCCATGTAAATCGGGAGCTTCAGCCCCATCGCCGGTGACGCTCCTTCAGCTCCTGACCGCCAGCAGGTCCGGGACGTCGTCGGTGATCAGCTCGGCCAGGCTCATGCTGTCGAGCATCACGCTGATCGCGGTCTGGATCTTCTGGACGGGCCGCCGCAGGTTGCAGCGGGCCATCTGCGGGCAATCGCTGTCCTCGAAGCAGCTGACGATGTGGATCGGGCCCTCGAGCGCCCGCACCACCTGCCCGATCGTGATCTCCGCGGGCCGCCGGGCCAGCACGTAGCCGCCCTTGGGGCCGTTCTGGCTCACGATCAGCCGCTCCCGGGCCAGTCGCTGGAGGATCTTGGCCAGCAGCTCCGGGGGGATCGCGAACTCCTCGGCGATCCGCTTGGCGCTGACAGCCCCCTGGTCCTCGTGCACGGCGATATAATGAATCGCCATCAGGCCGTAGTCGGCGCGCTTGGTGAAGCGGAGCATTACTGGCCCTGTCCTTTCCTCGGCCGACCAGTTCCGGGGGAAAGCCGACCGTTGGGATCGGCGACCATTTGAGTCGGAGTTTCGCACCGCCCTGCGCTGGTGTCAAGGAAAACCCTGCGATGACTGACAAATCCGAATTCGAGTCCGAGCTGTACCGTACCGCGCTCTTCCAGCTGGACCACGTGGCCAAGCGGATCGGCCTGGACGCGGACCTCCACGAGCGCCTGCGCTACCCCCGCCGGGCCCTGGTGGTGTCGATCCCGATCCGGAAGGACGACGGCAGCACCGAGGTGTTCCTCGGGTTCCGGGTGCACCACAACAGCGTCCTGGGGCCCACCAAGGGGGGGCTGCGCTACGCGCCGGACGTGACCCTGGGGGAGATCACGGCCCTGGCCATGTTCATGAGCTGGAAATGCGCCCTCATGGGGCTGCCCTACGGCGGGGCCAAGGGCGGGGTCCGCTGCAGCCCCCGGCGACTGTCGCGGAAGGAGCTGGAGAACCTCACCCGGCGCTACACGGCCGAGATCATGCTCCTCATCGGGCCCGATCTCGACATCCCCGCCCCCGACCTGGGCACCGACGAGCAGATCATGGCGTGGATGATGGACACCTACTCGATGACGCAGGGGCGGACGGTCCCCGGCGTCGTCACCGGCAAGCCGCTCATCGTGGGGGGGTCGGCCGGGCGCCGGGAGGCCACCGGCCGGGGGATCGTCTACGTCCTCTACCAGGCCGCGCGGGTGCTGGGGCAGGAGCTGCGCGGCCGCAAGGTCGTCGTGCAGGGCTTCGGCAACGTCGGCGCCGTCGCGGCCCGCCTGCTGTGGCGGGAGGGCAGCCTGGTGGTCGGCGTCGGCGACGTGCAGGGCGGCATCTACAACCCGCACGGGCTGGACATCCGGCAGCTGGAGGCGCACGTGGCCGAGGCGGGGACCGTCGCGGGATTCCCGGGAGCCGAGCCCGTGACGAACCGCGAGCTGCTGGAGCTGCCCTGCGATGTCCTGCTCCCGGCCGCCGTCGGCGGGCAGATCCGCGAGGACAACGCCGACCGCGTCAAGGCCTCGATCGTCATCGAGGGCGCCAACGGCCCCACCACCCCCGAGGCCGACGCCATGCTCCGGGACCGCGGGATCACCGTGATCCCCGACGTGCTGGCCAACGCCGGCGGGGTCGTCGTCTCGTACTTCGAGTGGGTGCAGGGCCTCCAGTACTACTTCTGGCGGGAGAGCGAGATCACGGCCCGGCTGCAGGAGGTCATGACGCGGGCCTTCAACCGCGTCTGGGCCCTGGCGGCCAAGGAGGGCTGCGACCTGCGCACGGCCGCCCTCATGGAGGGCGTGCGGCGGGTGGCCGAGGGCTACCGGATCCGCGGGCTGTATCCTTAACAGGGCACGGGCACCCGGGCTGGCGCCCGCCGGTGCCCCGCCGCGATCACCCGCCGCGACCGATCGCTCGGCCGATCAGCGTCCCGTCCTCCCGCCTGGCGCCCGCCCGTGCCCCGCCGACCGGCGTCGCGATCAGGAGCCGGTGCCCGCCCAGGCGTCGCGCAGCTCGGCCGCGGTCGCCTCCGGCGGCTTCTCGTTCACGAAGATCCCGCCCACCCGGTTCGTGCGCTCGGGGTGTCCGACCACCTCGATGTGCCAGTGGTAGTCGTCCCGGATGGTGGCCCAGTCGCCCTGCAGGATCCGGGAGCGCAGATTGGGCGCCGTGTGCACGACCAGCTCGTACCCCGGGTCGCCGAGCCGCGCGGCCAGCGTGCGGAAGTACCCGGAGAGCAGCCGGGCCAGGTCCGGCACGCTGTCGGCCGTCAGGGCCTCCTCGAACGAGCAGCTGTGGCGGCGGGGGAGGAACCAGGTCTCCAGCGGCCCCCGGGCCGCGTACGGCACCAGGGCCACGAAGGCCGGCGTCAGCCGCACCACCCGCGTCTCGGCGCCGATCTCCTGCCGCAGCATGTCGCAGTAGAGGCAGCGCCGCTTGTACTGGTAGTACTCCCGGGCTTCCCGCAGCTCCCGGCGGGTCTCGTCGAACACGATCGGGATGGCGGTGACCCGCGAGTACGGATGATGGGGCGGCACCCCCGGCTTCTTGTGGTGGCGCGAGATCAGGATGTCGCGGATCTGGTTGTCCCGCTTCAGGTCGAGCAGGCGGTCGCGCCACATCCACAGGACCGATTCGAGCTGCTCGGGCGGCAGGGTGGCCAGCGTGTCCTCGTGCCGGGGCGACTCCAGCACCAGCTCGCTGGCACCGCGGGGGGTGATCATGTCGAACATGCCCACTCCCTCCCGGATCAGCTCCCACTCGATGCGGAAGTAGGGATCGCTGGCCGGCACCACCCGCACGCTCCACTGGGGGCTGTTGGAGCTCTCGCCGTCCTTTCGGTAGGCCGCGATCTCGGTCGTGGCATGCTCGCTGCCGGGGCAGTAGAGACACTCGTCGCCGGCCGCCGGCCCGCCCTTGGGGCGGATCAGCACCCAGCGGCCCCGCGTGGGATCCTTCCGCAGCTCCTCCACACCATCCTCCCGGTCGATGACCCGAGTCCTCCGGTCGACGGAATGACGTCCCGCGTCCATCATACCGGCATCGCCCCGGCAGACCGGCGAAGCGCGGAGCCGGGCGAGGGGGCAGGGGACTGACGCGAGACCGGGCGGGCTCGGGTGGCGGGCGGGGCGGCCCGGGCCGCCCCGCTACTCCTTGATCTGGTTCCGCAGCTTCCGCAGGTGCTGCCGGGCGATGTCCACCCAGTCCTTCTCGGACGGCAGCTGGGAGGCCAGCGCGATGTAGCGTTCCCACTGGGCGATGGCCTCCCGCGGATCCACCTTCTCGTACACGATGGCCAGGTTGTACATGGCGCCGGTGTGCTTGGGGTCGAGCTCGATGACCCGGCGGTACTCGTCGATCGCCTCGTTCCACAGCCCCTTGTCCTCGTACACCTCGCCCAGCCCCATCCGGGCGCTGACCGATGCGGGGTCGAGCTCGATGGCCTTCTTGTAGGCGTTCACCGCCTCGTAGTAGAGCCCCTTCTCGCCGTAGTAGATCTTGCCCAGGCTCATGTAGACCCGCGGGTTCGTCGGGTTGTAGCTGAGGGCCTTCTGGTACGCGGCCACGGCGGCGTCGATCTCCCCCTTCGCCGCCCGGGCGTCGCCCAGCCCCACGTGGGCCTCGGCGTAGAACGGGCGGAGCTCGATGGCCTTCGAGTATGCCTCCACGGCCTGGTCGAAGAGCCGCCGCGGCGCGGCCAGGAAGAGATCGCCCAGGGCCTTGTAGGGCTCGGGATAGCCGGGATCGAGCTGGGTCGAGGCCCGGAACTGCGCGGCCGCCTTCCAGCGGTTGCCGAGCGCCTGGTGCACCAGGCCCAGGGTGTAGTGGGCCACCACGAAGCTCGGGTCGTTCTCGATGGCGCGGGCCAGCAGGTCGGCGGCACTCTCGTGGCCGTCCTGTCCGCCCCGCCGCAGCGCCATGTGGCTGCGGGCGAACAGCTCGAAGGCCTTGAGGGAGCGGGTGGGCTGGGCGGCCCGCTCCACCCGCGCCGCGTCCGCCCCCTCCAGCGGGATCTTCAGCGTGCGGACGTAGGCCACGACGACGGCCGGCAGCCGCTCCAGCAGCTCGCCCTCGGCCGCCGTCACCGGTTCCAGGCGCGTGACCTCGCCGGGGGCGCCCCCGCGGATCTCCACCAGCCGGGGGCGGACGATCAGCTGCCGCTCCCGGGCCTCGATCTCGCCGAACATGGCCGCATCGGCCCGGAGGCTGCGCGCAGCCTGGATGACGACCGCCTCGCCCCAGGTCTCCGGGTGCCCCAGGGCGCGGAGGCGCTCGCGTTCCACCGGGGCGAAGGCGGCGTGCTGAGTGAGGCCGAGGATGATGGTCTGGGCCACGCCCTCGCCGACCCACCGCTCGTCGGCCGGCAGGGCACTGGCGTCGAAGGGCGCGACCAGGACGACCCGCGGCTTGGTCGAGGCCGAGGCCCCGACCACCGGCAGCAGCGCGAGGAGGCCGACGAGCAGACGGATGCGCGGATCACGCATCGGTCTTCCCCCTTTCCGCGCGGCGCCGGCGGCCGGGGACCAGGTGAGCCCAGGTGCCGGCCCCCAGGCGGCGCAGCGCGATCTCGGGCACCATCATGACGGCCACCAGCCCGACCAGCCAGGGCCAGATATCCACCGCGATCCGCGAGTGTCGCCGCCCCCGCTGGAACGCGTCGGCCGGCTGCTCCAGCGCGCCCCCTCCGGTCAGCTCGGCCAGCTCCCGGAGCCGCGCCTCGTCGACGCCCAGATCGCGAACTTCCTGAGCATACGGTACCACCAGACCGGCCAGCTGCGAGCCAACCACTTGCTCCTGGCGCCGCTGGGCCATGCCCACCAGGTACACGCCCTCCTCGCCGGCCGGGAACCGCCCCCGGTAGCGGCCGGGCCCGACCTGTTCGAGGTCGATCACGAAGCGCTCGCGGCTGGGCGTCACCACCCCGACCTGCGAGTCCAGGAAGTTGATGAACTCCCCCTTGCCGTCCACCGCGTCCACGACGACCTCGCCCATCCCGTCGCGCCGCTCCACCATGGTCATGGTGTCGGTGCGGGAGCCGCTGCGCAGGGTCCACCGGGTCAGCTGGGCCCAGAACTTGTTGAAGTCGCGCCAGCGGAGCCAGAGCACGCCCCACTTGGCCTTGGCGTCCGAGGTGAAGGCGGCGGCCCGCCCCAGGCCGTACCGCCAGGTGGCCAGGATGGGGTCTTCCTGATGGCTCATCAGCGCCAGCTCGGCGGTGCTCTTCACCGTGGTGGCCACGTACCCGCCCAGGGGCGGCACCGCCTTCCAGTTGATGTCCTGCAGGGCCTCGTGCCCGGGCGCCGTGAGCTGGGGGCGGAACGGCTGCTCGATGAGCGAGGCCTTCGAGGCCAGCTGGGTCTCCAGCGTGAAGATGCGCGGGATGGTCGTGGAGTCCTCGGTGTAGTAGAAGCGCCCGCGCCCCCACTTGGCGATGTCCACCATCAGCTGGAGGTCGGCGTCCTTGCCGATGGCCACCGTGGAGACCGTGATCTTGTCCTTGGCCATCCGCCGCAGCAGTCCGGCGAAGTCGCCGCGGGTCATCTGCCCGTCGGACAGGAAGATCACGTGCTTCAGCAGCGCGGGGCGCTCGAACAGGACCGAGTAGGCCTCCTTGAGGGCCGGGTAGCCGTCGGTCCCGCCGCCGGCCTTGATGGTCGCGATGGCGTGGTGGACGGCGCTCTTGTCGCGGGCCGCCCGCACGGACACGTCCCACACGAACTCGGTGTCCCAGCTCTGGACGCCCACCTCGTTGCGGTCGTCCAGCAGGTCCACCACCAGGTGCGCCGCCTCCTTGGCCAGGTCGAGCTTGGTGACCTTCTCGTCGCCGGTGGACATGGCCATGGAGCCCGAGCGGTCGATGGAGAGCACCACGGCCAGGCTGGGGATCTCGACCTTCTGCTTGACCTCCATGGTCACCGGCAGCGCCTCCTCGATCGGCGTCCGGTAGTAGCCGCCGAGGCCGAAGCTCTCCTCGCCGCCGACCATGATCAGGCCGCCGCCGTGATCGCGGACGTAGTCCCGGATGTTGCTCATCTGGCCGCGCGTCAGCTTGAGCGAGGAGACGTTGGACAGGATGATGCCGTCGTACTTCTGCAGCCCGGCCATGTCCCTGGGGATCTGGCCGGCGTCGACGACCGTCACCTGGATGTTCTGCGAGCGCAGCGCGGCGGCCAGGGACTGGGCGTGGCTGCGGTCCTTCTCGGCCAGCAGGACCTGGGGCCGGCCGCGCACGACGACGGCGCCGACCGACCGGTTGTTCTCCTCGATGGTGTCGCCTTCCACCTCCAGCGCCGCCTGGTAGACGTGGATGCCGCTGGCGTCCAGCGCCTGCCGGTAGCTGAAGACGTTCTTGCCGGCGGTGAGGCGGACGACCTGCGAGCCGAGGAACTCGCCGTTGCGGAAGAGCGACAGGCGCCCCTGGCCGTCCTTCAGGCTCCACACCACCACCCGGGCCTGGAACGGCTCGCCGTACTTGACCTCCTGCGGCAGGGCCAGGGACTCGACGACCACTTCCTGGGCGAAGGTCAGGGGCGACGGCACGTAGTAGAGGTCGGCGCCGCTGTCCTTGGCGGCCTGGGCCCCGGCCATGGCGTGCCCCAGATTCTCGCGCCCGTCGCTCAGCATGACGATGCGGTTGGCCTGTCCCGGCGGCAGCGTGGCCAGGGCCAGCTGGATCGCCTGGAAGAGGTTGGTGCCCCGCCCCGCCACCTCGGCCTGCGGCCGCTGCGGCTCGGTCCGGGCCGCGAGCGGCTGGTCCACCACCGCGTCCTCGCCGAAGACCACGACGCTGGCCCGGTCGCTGCCCCGCATGTGCCTGACCGCCTCGCTGACGAACCGCCAGGCGCGCTCGCGGCCGGCCAGGCTGATGCTGTCGGAGTGGTCGAGCAGGAAGACCACGTTGAGGCGGTCCACCCACCGCGGCACCGTCGGCTTGAGCAGCGTGAGAGCCAGGACGACCACCAGGGCGCCGCGCAGCGCCAGGGCCCAGCGGTCGCCCGCCGCCGGCGGCGCCGTGAAGCGTCCGGCGCTCTGCCGGCGCCAGTAGAGCGCGGCCTCCAGGACCAGCAGCAGCAGCGCCAGGACCACGAACAGCTGCCACAGCTCGCGCTGCACCGGAACCGCCGCCGCGGCGGCCTCCGGCGCCTGGCGGGCCTCCGGCAACGGCCGCGGCGTGACGTTGGACTCCTCGGCGTCGGCCAGGTTGACGGCGATCTGCATCTGGCCCCTGACGGTGGCGAGGGTGTAGACGCCGATCTCGTCCGTCTCGGTGAAGCTGACCACGCCCCGGGTCACCGGCGCCTTGACCGTCCGGCCGCCCGGCGTGGTCACCGTCACGTCCGTCACCCCGTGCGCCACCGGCTGGAGGATGGGCTGGCCCGCCGCCAGCTGGAGCGACGCCTCGTCCTGCCCCGCCGGGTGCAGCCAGCGCAGGCCGTTGGACAGCACGAGCGGGAAGGCCACCCGGAGCGGGAAGTCCGTCCGGAAGAGGTCGAAGCCGACGAAGATCGCCTTCCGGTCCGGTTCCTCGATGGCGTAGATGAGCGGGCCGCCGACGGCCTCCACCAGGGGCCGGCCGGCGGTCAGCGGCCGGACGCGGAGCGCGTCCTCGATGGCCACCCGCGAGAAGTCCGCGTGGCGCATCACGGGGTGCGTCCGGTCCCAGTCCATGATCTGCGGCCGCTCGATCCGGCCCAGCACCTCCAGCGGCAGGTCGGGCGGCACCGCGTTGACGAAGACGAAGCGGCCCGGCCCCACGCGGACGCTGCTCACCGAGTCCAGGACGACGACGTCGGCGTCGGCCATCCCGCCCTGGTACTGGTCGGGGCTCCGCACCTCCAGCGCCACCTGGGGATCCGTCCGCAGCACCTTCTCCAGGAAGAGGTTGCCGGGGCTGACCAGGAGCACCGCGATCTTCCGCGGCGGCGGCATCACCGCCCAGGCGGTGTTGTCCGCGCTCAGGTCGTCGCGCGCATCCACGCTGGCCCGCACGATGCCGCCGCCGCCGTGGCTCAGGGGCAGCACCAGCGACCGGCGCACGTTCGGCTCCAGCGTCAGGCGCTTGTCGGCCACCGTGGTGCCGTCCACGTCGAGCGTGAACGTGAAGGTCTGCGGGTCCGGGGAGTAGTTGATCAGCGAGGCGAAGGCCTGGTAGTCGAAGGAGCCGTAGTAGCTCTTGCGGATGGCCAGGCTCGTGATGGCGACGTTGCGGCCGCCCCGGCCGACCCCCACCCAGCGCACGCGCGGGTCCTCGGCCTCCGGCCCCGCGGGCCGGGCGAAGGCGCCGTCCGTGAACACGTGGATCTCGGCGCGGGGATCGCCGCCCTCGTCACGCTCATCCTCTTCATCACGTGGAACGACATCGTCCGGTGGGTCGTCCCCGAGACGGTCGAGC